>ERZ773237.86-NODE-86-length-105000-cov-12.523341_pt1 | contig 105000 bp, 90 predicted proteins | sample MGYA00580990_ERZ773237 | MGnify/ENA primary metagenome ERZ773237 (study PRJEB29015, sample SAMEA2737749) | human gut metagenome | biome: human gut; feature: human-associated habitat; material: faeces | place: China | collected 2012 ...
TAACAGAGGCTTATAGCCTCAGAGCAAACCACCCGTTAGACGGGTGGTGGTGATTGCCTTTACTCCTGCTTGGAGTGGAAAAGCTGCTGGACAAGCAACGTAATCTTTGGTTCATTCTGCCATTAACAGCAATTTTCTATTTCAACTATTATATCTCTTATATGGCAGGAATCTTTTGTGCCCTTTATCTTCTTTTCAGACTTCTTACCACTTATTCTCACTCCCGGCACGACTTGTGGAGAATTCTGAAAAATTTCGCTCTTTCTACATTAATATCCTTGGGACTGGCAGCTCCTTTGCTGATCCCGACTTTTTCCGATATGTTTATCGGAAAACTGTCGGATCCTCTGACCAGTGTTGTTTATGATCCTCGATTGATCAACCAGCCACTATCCGATATATTGGGACAACTTCGCAATGGCACCGTCAACTACCTTGGAGTCACCGGGCTTCCCAATATTTATTGCGGGTATCTCGCTATTCTTTTGTCCATTCTTTTCCTGTTTTGCAAACGGATCTCTCTCCGGGAAAGGATTGGCGCCTTTTTACTGACAAACTTCCTGCTTCTTAGTTTTTATCTTTGGCCGTTGAATATCTTTTGGCACGGCTTTATAACACCTAATTCCTTCAACTACAGATATTCCTTTTTATTCAGCTTCTGCCTGTTGTATATGAGTTGCCGCTTTCTATGTGTTCTTTCGTATCAATTACCATGTTTTTTAGAGAAGACGCATCGCTTCCCGGCATTGGAGCTTGTGGTTGGACTGCTTTTGCTGATTACCTCAGCCGATCTCGGTATCAATGGCAGAGCCATTTTCCGCAATATTGATTACGCAACTCCTTATATGCGTATGGATGAATACGTATCTTATCTGAATGACAACAAACCACTGATTGATGACATTAAAGCCTCGGACTCCGGAATGTACCGTATCTGTCAGAATTACCAGCTTACTTCCAATGATCCAATGCTTTTGGGATTTAAGGGAATGTTTCATTATTCTTCCACTTATACCCAAAGTGTCAACGCTCTGACATCTAAGCTCGGAATCGGTCAGACATGGTTATGGAATACCGGCTATGGTACCACCCCTGTGACAGACAGTCTGTTGGGCGTGAAATATCTTTTGTCAGACACTGCAGAGCCTTCCGGATATTACTCCTTAAAAACGACGGATAATTCGGTGTCCGTTTACGAGAATCCTTCTGCTATGGAATTTATCTACAGTGCACCTTTGGCTTCGGCGGATATCTCATTTACTTCTGATCCTTTTGAAAATCAGAGCCGTTATCTGAATAACTTATGCGGATCGAATACTTTATTCTATCAGAAATACGATATAGAGCTCGCCAATCCTGCTGGCAGTCTGCCTGCTGATCTGGAATATGACCCTGTTTCCTCCTGGAGCTATTCTTTCATCGCCGAAAATACGGATCCGGTATATATGTATATGCCCCTGACTCCATTTGTCTCTGCAGATATTTATGTCAATGATGCTTTGGCAGGATCTTTTGAGTACGGTAAAAGTATTTATAATCTCTGTCTTGGATGTTTCCACGCCGGGGAAGCCGTTACGGTAACCGTTGTCTCAGCCTCAGCGACAGCGCCCGGTGATACTTATATTGAGTCTTTGGATACTTTAGCGTTGCAGGATGCTTTGACCTCTCTACAGACCGGTGAAATTACTCTTATCTCCCACAGCTCAGGAAGACTTTCCGGTAATATTTCGGTACATAAAGGTGATACCATTGTTACCTCCATTCCTTATGATGTCGGCTGGCATATTCGTCTGGATGGTCATAAAGTACATGCCTCTGATATCGGAACCTATGCAGATACTTTTCTCACGATACAGGCCCCTGAGGGAGAACATCATTTAGAAATGTATTATCTATCACCCGGCATCGTCCCTGGACTTCTGATCCTTTTGATCACTTTAATGCTTCTTCTGGTCGTAAACTTTTTACAAACGCATAAGAAAAAGCAACGGTAATACATTGCGCCGCACGGAACACTTGTGCTATAATCGCTTTGTAAATCCAATGGAGGTGACAGCATGCAGCCGCTATACACTACTTTGAAAGTCAATAACGAAATTGAATTATGTGAAGTTTCTGATCCTGATTGTAAGCAGCTTATTGAGCGGGCTCTTTTAAAAAATCGGATTTCCTATTATATTCGTTGGCCGAAGTCCTCTTTTTTTAACAGGAAAAAGGATTCCTGTATTATCTGTATCAACGATAATGTCCGGGACACAGCTGAAGAGATCGTACGTGGGATCTGTGACGAGTCCGGATATAATGTCCGCTTTATTTTAAAACGCTCCTCTAATACATATTTATAAAAATACATTTTATTAATTTTTGTATATTAATTGACATTTTTCCCTTTATAGCGCATAATAATTCATTATAAAAACAAAGGAGGGGACTTTTATATGGAGAAACGAATTAATAAGCATGTATTTGCCTGGGTTTTCTGCTTTTTACTTGGTGAGTTGGGTGTTGATAGATTCGTCAGAGGTCAGGTTGGTCTCGGAATTTTGAAGCTTCTCACTGCCGGTGGTTGCGGAGTATGGAGCCTGATTGACTGGATCATTGCTCTTACCAAAGCATATGGTGCTGCTTATGCCAATTCCGAAGAGGTTGTATTTGTAGACGGAAAATATACTGCATAATCACATGATCAAAAAAGCTTTTGTCTTTTCAGGCAGAAGCTTTTTCATTTCATCATAGCAGACGATAAATTTGATATAAAATATAAATCATGAAGAAAAAAACAAAACATATATTATTTTTTAGTTTATTTATTCTACTGTTCCTGTTATTTCTGTTGTTTGCAGGCTATCAATGTCCACTGCGTTTCTTTTTAGGCATTCCCTGTCCTTTTTGCGGAATGACCAGAGCGTTTTTATGCGTCTTAGAGGGTGACCTTGCAAAATCCTTTTATTTTCATCCTCTGTGGCCTATCGTATTGGGACTTTTGATTATGTATCCACTCTGCAAATTCCGGCTCATTCACTTATCAGACAAATGGATCGATCATGGGGCTTTTGTCATTGGAATTCTGTTCTTGCTCTGCTTTATCATAAGGCATATGACACAATCCCCCATTGTACAGATTGATTTTACAAAAGGATTTTTTCATTTCTTTTCATATATGAATATATGAAAAAGGAGCTGTAATACAGCCCCTTTTTTCAATCTTCTTATCCAATCGCTTTATCCGTTTGATCAATCAAAATCGAATTTGGTGTAACGCTCATACATAGCGCCATAACGGAATCTTGCCATTTCATTCTTCTGAAGGACATCTTCTTCGGAACCTCTGTACTGACAACGCAGACAGTAATATTCCTTCTTATCCTTATCGTAGAACATATCCATATCGATATCTCTCATGAAGCAAGAGGGACATCTGTAGTTTAATTTGCCTTTTCCAGCTTGAGCCATGTTGCAACGACCTCCTTATCCTTGATCTTGGAATTGTAACCCAGTGTAAACATCGGGGAGAATGCGTATCCTTCCTTCACGTATCCGACAGCGCCTTCTGCGTTGGTGCTCATGGATACTGCGGTCTCGATCTGAGGGATCACCGCTCTTACTTCGTCAGCATCTGCCTTCTCCATCTCACGGCACTTGTACTCGTAATCCAGAGTCTCTACCTCGTCACCCTTCTTGGTGCTTAAGGTGATACCCAGCATATCCTCGGAATACTCTGTGGTACCGTAGCAGGCTACGATATACTCATTCAGTTCTACTTCAGCGTTCGGATCGCTCATCTCCAGGATCTTACGCTCGATCTTGATCGCAGAGCTGCCCTCCTCGAAGGAAACGATGGTCTGTAATTTTACGGTCAGATCGTAGAATTCGATGTCTACGGGATCCAGTGTCAGGATTCTGGTGTTGCCTTCCTGAGAGAAATGAGCCTTGGTACGGCACAGGCACAGATCCACTTCTTCACCGTTGTGTTTTAACTTGGCACTTCTTACGGTACCTTCTCCTGCATAGTGGGTGAAGTAACCTGCACGGTACTTCTCCTGGATCAGGAAAGGATAGGATGCATCGGTCACATGCTTGGTACCGATACCTACCGGCCACTCCAGCTTTGCAGCATAAGGACGCAGGTCAACGATAGCACCGCCCTGATCCATATTTACGCAGGCACGCATGAAAGGATCGCAATACCAAAACAACTGCTTATCGGAGCCATACAGGATATCTCTCCATAGAGCACACTCGGGCTCGGTGTAGGTCTTCTTCTGACGATAATAATCAGCGAACTCCGCCATGGTCATATCGGTAAGCTTGCCTTCCTTTTTCAGGTCGCCATAGTACTTCATACCGTCTTCATAGCTCTTCTTCAGCAGTTCGTAAGGTTGCTCCCAACGACCCATTTTGTTCAGCCAGCCGGGTCCTACGAACATCATGTTGTATGCGTATCCGTTGTTGTATTTCTCCAGGGAACGATACTGGTCGATCAGGTTGTACAGGTAAGGGTACTCCCATGTCTTGGTGTCATAGATCATACCACGCAGTACGTTTTGGGGATGGGTTCCGAAATTGGAGCCGTTACCGTCATAGCATGCCAGCAGGTCTCTGGACAGATGGGGGATCGCTACGATACCGCTGTCCTCTGCCTCATTGGCTGCTGGTGCATGGGTGTTCTGCTTGGAAGGGATCCAGGGTGCCCAGGGGCCGCCATCCATGAAGGTATACCAGGAGTTGTTGCAGGTATGATATGCCTTGGGGCCTTCTTCCCAACAGGTTGCTACCGCACATTTTACGGTAGGATAGGTTGCTTTAATATAATTGGTCAGATCTGCATCCATGTAGTAAGATCCGGTGGATTCAGGATAGAATCCGAACTTCTCATGGAACTTTCCGAACACATCATCCACGATAGACTTTTTGTCTTCCATGGAGAACATCCAGATACAGAAATCCTTGGTCTTGTACTTTTCACGGAACTCTGTGCAGGGCAGTCCCAACAGAGACAGTGCAATCTCATCGCCGTACTTCTCGTGATCTGCCTTAGCCAGTGCTACCGCTTCGTCATTGAACAAGGAAGCATAGGTCATCTGAATGGTGGTCTTCAAACCATTCTTGTGTGCAGTTTCCTGCTGAAACTTGAAAATATCCAGAGACTCGGTGAGCAGTGCTTTTCTGCCCAGATCCTCTTCTTTGCCGTGTCCGGTTACTTTTTCCGCATACTCGGGAACCATCTCCGGACGGTGAATGATATTCACAATAAACTTATCCATCTTTTCCTCCATCTCGCCGTTAGGCATCTTATATTACTTCTGAAAGTCTCTGATCACTTTCAATGCGGGTAGTGCATTTCCATCATAATCGAACAGTGCCTGATTGGCCCATTCGTTTCCCCCGGGACCGGGATCCTGAATATACTTCAGGGACTCCTCGTTGGCCCAGCCACAGCCGGGCACCGGGATCCATGCCGGCTCCCAGTAATAGAAGCCTTTTCCTCTGCCATCCGGAACCTGCGCAATGCGTTCCATGACCTTCTGCATGAATGAAGCCTGTCCTTCCGGTGTCATAGGATACTCTACCGCCTCCGCAAGGTGGGGCTTGGTCGCCATGCCCTTGCGCTCTTTGGGTGCGAGCTTCTCTCTGTCCGCATAGTCTTCCATGGTAAATCCCATGGAAACCTCCGCTACAATGACATCCTTCTGATATCTCTGTGAGAGATCATTCATATTATTGGTCAGATCATCAATGGTTCCATGCCAGAAGGGATAATAGGACAATCCGATGACATCGAAGTCCTCTCCTCTCTGTACATAGGCATCAAACCATTCTCTGCAGCGAGCATTGTTGCCGCCACAGTCCAGATGAAGCATCACTCTGCTGTCCGGAGATACTTCTCTCACCGCACGGATGCCCGCGCTGATGAATCTTGCAATATTGTCAACGTTGTCCCATTTTCCATGGGGCCACATCAGACCATTGGTGATCTCATTTCCCACCTGCACCATCTCCGGAAGCAGATCGAGACGCTTTAATTTCAAAAGCACATCCTTTGTGTAGTCATACACATGCTTCTCCAGTGCATCCGCGTCGGCATACGCCCACTCCTTGGGAGGGAACTGTTTGCCGGGATCTGCCCAGAAATCACTGTAATGCAGATCCAGCAGATAGCTGTAACCCAGCTTTTTGCCGGCCGAAGCCAGTGCCACCAGCTTGGTGAAATCACTGGTACCGGCACTGTAAGGCTTGCCGTCCTCACTGTAAGGATCATTCCAGAGACGGATGCGCAGAGAGTTGGCACCGTATTTTTTCAGGATCTCCAGTGCATCGCCCTCTTTGCCTTCATCATAAAACCTTGCACCGAGAGCCACCTCTTCCGGCAAAGTAGATACATCCATACCTTTGATAAATTCTTCCATAATTCAGTTGTTTACTCCATAGTTTACATAACATCGTTGCGAAAGCATCCACTACGTGGATGCTTTCAGGTTAAATGCTCTTGCATTTAACCTTTTACCGCACCACCGGTAATACCTTCCACATAGAACTTCTGCATGATGACAAACAATACAGAGATGGGAATGGACACCAGTACACCACCTGCGCAGAACTGACCAAAGTAAGTATTGATCAGGCTCTTATCCAGCATATTGTACAGACCGATGGCAACGGTCCACTGGGAAGATATGCCGGCATTTAACATCAGCTTTGCATATACGAAATCCATCCAGGGGGACAGGAAGGAGCTGATAACTGTATATACAATGATAGGACGGCTCATGGGGATAACAACCCTCCAGAAGATCGTAGCCTCACTGGCTCCATCCAGATAAGCGGCCTCGCGCAGGGAATTCGGGATCGTATCGAAGAAGCCCTTTGCAATCAGGTAACCCAGACCGGAACCGGCAGAATATACCAGGATCAGTCCGAGGTGCGTATTGGTCAGGTTCAGAGTCTTCAGAATGAAATATACTGCGATCATGGACAATACACCGGGGAACAGATTCACAATAACTGCTGCGTTCATCAGCGGCTTACGTGCCGGGAAACGCATGCAGGAGGTCGCATAGGCCACCATCAGTACAAAAGCGGTGGAGACCACGCATACCGCACATGCAATGATGAAGGTGTTCTTGAACCAGTTCGGGAACTGTGCCACACTGTCTGCTGAAAAAAGCAGATTCTTATACTGCGCCAGACTCCATTCCTTCGGGAAAAAGGTGCTGGTATTCATGCCGGTATATGCGCTGAAGGAAGTGACCACCAGCCATACGATAGGCACCAGCCAGACAAATGCCAAAAACGCCAGTAACAGGTTATGCAATAATGTTTTAACAAATCTCTTCATTAACGGAACGCCTCCTCTCTGTCACCCTTCAGGAATCTGCTGAAGGCAATGAGGGTAAATACCGCACATAGGATAAACACAATAATACCGATGGTGGATGCCATCTTGTAGTTGTAATAGCCCTGTGTCAGATTGAACAGCCAGGTGATCAGCAGATCCACTTCCTTCGCCTGGGAGTTCGCCATAGCCTGATTGGTGGTGGTATATACCCCCTGGGTCAACAGATAGATTACGTTGAAGTTATTAATATTCTTGACAAAATCCGTTACCAGAGAAGGGCCGGTGACGAACAGCATATACGGCATGGTGATATGAATAAAGCTCTGCATCGGAGTAGCGCCGTCAATCTTCGCACTCTCCAGCTGATCAGAAGGAATATTCATCAGCACGCCGGTGGCGATCAGCATCTGATAAGGAACACCGATCCAGATATTGATCAGGATGATCATGACGTGTGCCCATCCGGGAGCGGACAGGAACGGAATATAACTGGTACTGATCGCGCCGATATCTCTCAGCCACTGAGTAATTCCCGCATTGGCACAGATTGTGTTCATGATGCCGTTGTTCGCGAAAAAGTTACGTACCAGAAGAAGGGAAACAAACTGGGGAACTGCGATCGTTACAATGAACAGAGTTCTCCACAGCTTCGGCAGCTTCGTTCTCTTATTATTGATCAGCAAGGACAACAGGATACCGCCCAGGTAAGTGGTAAAGGTTGCGAACAGTGCCCATACCAGTGTCCAGATCAAAATCTTACGGAAGGCATAACCGAAGGTAATGGTCATTCCACCGTTAGAGAACAGATTCTTGAAGTTGGTAAATCCCACCCAGGTAAACAATGCGGAAGGAGGCATATGTCCCTGATCATAGTTCGTAAATGCGACAGCGATCAGGATCAACAGAGGAATGATCGTAAAAATAACGACTCCCATGACGGGAAGTGTCAGCAGTGTGATATAGAATTTGTCATTCTTGAACTGCTGCAGATCCTCTACAAACGTATTGATATGTTCTCCTGCCTGTGCTTTTTTCTGAAGCCGGTAAACAGTCACTTCATTCTTAAGCCAGATCACCAGGAACGTGAACCAGATGACAAATGAGACTACGGAGAACAACAGGATCATAAACGAGTTGTCATAATCGTTGAACTCATTCTGCATCGTTGCGATATTGAAAACCGTCTCCTGCTGAACCGTTCCCAAAGTTCCAAAATCACGTACATACTCTGTGGCAAAGCCAAAGGTGAATACAATGACTGCCACTTCGAGCAGAGTCATTAAAATACCTTTGATAATTTGTTTTCTGCGGATATATCCTGCTCCCATCCAGACCAGGGATAATTTTACGAACAGATCTCCTTTTACGACTGCTTCACCGAACTCCTTGAAGAATCCGCCGATTCCGCTCTTTTTCTTCTTCATTCTCTGCCCTCTCCTTTCTTCATATTAATATAAAAATTTTAGTAACTGTTCCGAACATCTTCCCGCGTTCATCTGACCAGTTACATAATCCGGCAGGCAGGAGTCGAACCCGCTTACCGGAAACGTTTCCTGTAAAAAAGGCATCCATCCACTACGTATTGTTGTTCATAGCTTCAGGACGCCTTTCTATTCTCTGTATTCGTTCTGCACCAGAACGCTTTCATCATTCATTTATAGCAGAACCGGAACAGATCATCTTCCCAAACTTATTCAGCGGGTACGGAAACACCTTCTACCAGTTCATCCAGTGCTGCCTGGATACCAGCTTCATCATCAGCCTTCAGCTGACCCTGAGCTACCTTCTCACCAAAAGTCTTGGAAGGATCCCAGTACTTGCCGCCAACGATCTGAACTACACCATAAGCGGACTGCTCAGACAGAGCTGCAATAGCGGTATTGGAAGAAACCTCCTCGGAACCAGCTACGTTGATATTGGAAGGTCCGATCTCTCTCTCTGCGAAACGTACTGCCTGGTTGTCTTCGTTGGTGATCCAGTCAGCCAGCAGAGTTGCCCAGCCTGCATTTGCAGAATACTTGTTAACGCCTACCAACTTGAAGCCTGCTACGGAACCCTGCTGGATCTGCTTGTCACCACAGGTGTAGGTAGGAAGCTTGGTAGCTGCGTAACCATCACCGAAAGCGGTCTGAGCTGCGGCTGCATCCCAGGTACCGGAAATTACTGCACACAGGTCGCCGGAAGCGATCTGGTTGGAAATATCACCATCAGCGATCGGAAGGAATGCGCTGTTGCCGGCAATACCCAGCATAGACTGTACTACCTGTACACCGGTAACGCCGTCAGCGCTGGTGCCGTTCCAGTCCATAGCAGTGCTGCCGTCATCATTCAGTGCGGTAGTGAAGCCTGCACCATAGAAGAAGGAAGCGTTATACCAACCGGAAGCAAGAGTCATACCAACCTTCTTGCCAGCCTTCTCAGCTGCTGCAAGTAAGGTATCCCAGGTCTGTGCATCTTCGGGAGTTACTAAAGCGGAATTGTAATATAAGAAGTAACCGTTATCAGCACTCATAGGGAATGCATACAGTGTGCCGTCCTTGGTTGCTGCTTCTACAGAACCGGAAGCATTTGCGCTCTTAACATCAGCTACGCTCTTGCCTGCGTAAGATTCCAGAGCTGCATCCATTTCATCGATGGACTGCAGGGCACCTGCATTTACCAGGTCGATCAGCTGATCAGATGCGAAAGCATACACATCAGCAGCAGCTTCAATATCGGCTAAAACAGTATCCTTAGCTGTGGACTCGGATTCGGTTCCAAGCTGGATATCGAAGTTTGCAGCATCTGCATAATGCTCCTTGAAGGAATCGATCATGCCCTGTAACATGGTCTGATCTTCCTCAGCACCCCAGATTCTCAGGGAAACGTCCTGCTTCTCAGCGGGAGCGGTCTGTGCAGCCTCGGTAGAAGCTGCGGTGGTAGCAGCGGCATCAGTGCTGGTATTGGAAGCATCAGAGTTTCCACAAGCTACCAGAGAGAATGCCATAGTCAGTGACATTGCTAAAGCGACTAACTTTTTCATTTTGTTATCCTCCTGTTTTGTTTTGCAAGTTTGTGCGTATTGCGCAACCGCTTGTCTACGATAATAGTTTAGCAACATTTCCTTATGTTGTCAATTTATAATAATGACTGATATTGCAGCTCAAAATTGTGCATTTTGCACAATCGTCTTTTGAAATCCTTGATTTTACTGGGTTTGCAGCACATCCTGTTTTTTGAAATAAATGCTTTTTTATAATTTTTTTGAGCAAAATCGAGGAAAACGTTTTTCCAGATTATGATTTTCACACTCCCATTCACCCTTTTGTAGACTCCTTCAGGATGATCTCATAGTCCAAAAGTGTTTTGTCCGGCACTGTTTTGCCATGGATCTTATCCAGCAGCACCTGGCAGGATCTCCGTCCCAGCTCTGTGATATTGAATTTCAGTGAGGTTATGGTGATCGGGTAATTCTCCAGGATGCGGCTGTAATGACAGGATGCCACCTTCATCTGATCAGGGATTCTCACACCCATGCGCGCAAGCTTTCTGACTACTTCGTCACAGATGTAGTCATCCTGACACAAAATGCACTCAACACCGCTGTTTTTCAGCTCTTCCACCGCTTTTTCCACCATTGCCCTGCTGCTTAAATCTGTGTAGACCAGGTCCTGGTTCAGCTTCCGTTTTCCCTTGCGGTAGGCTTCTTCATATCCCTGATACCTGCAACGGTTTACCATCTGGTCCATATGGCTTCCCAGGTAGGCAATATTCTGGATTCCCTTAGCAAACAGCACTGTCACAAGCTCCTTACAGGCTCCCACATTATCATGGTCTACCTGTACCACATCATCATCCGGAAATTTCCCCACTGCCACGAAGGGAATCTGCTTTTGTTTCAGAAATTTCACATATTTGTCGTTCTCATAAGTCCTGGTAAGGATCATTCCGTCCACTTTACGGTTTTTAATCAGACGCTCCAGTGGTTTGGTATCGTTTCCGTTCGTGGTTACCACAATAATGTCATAATCATTCGCCTGTGCCACCTCTTCCACTCCATACATACAGGTATGGAAGAAAGGCATATCCACCAGAGTATTCACTTCCGGAAGGATGATCGCGATATTATTGGTCCTGGACTGTGCCAGGCTCTGTGCCGCCGCATTTGGATAAAATCCGTGTTCTTCGATATAATCAAGGATCCGGTCCCTCGTAGCCGCGCCGATACGCCCTTTCCCTGAGATAGCCCTGGATACGGTGCTGGCAGATACCCCCAGTTCTCTTGCCACATCATGGATCGTCATAGTCTTGTCGTTACCGGAATTGTTGTTCATCTCATTCACCCCATTCTCTGCGCAATTTATCTTTTTCACTTCTTCGAGATACAGATCATAAAGCGCAAGCGATTGTTCATACTCATAGTATCATTTTCACGAAAGGCATTCAATGCGCCTTTTTACACAAATTGACCATCCATTTCTATACAATAGTAACAAAACAGGGGGATCCTTGATGTTATTTCATCTGTTTTTCTTCCTTCCGGTTCCGGAACTGTTTCCAATGCGCAACTAATATCGTTCATTCTGTTGTTCCCGTCTGTGGCAGGCTGTCTGCCACGCACAGTCTGCCATATCCCACCCGGTCGTTGGGATATTCCCTCTCTCCCCTTAAGGGTCTGGCACCTTTTCTGAGATATGCCTTGATTTTTTCGCCGTAGAGGAAGGGGTCATTTCCCTGCACGATCCCCCATTCCATCAGAAGCGCCGCGGCACCGCTGACAATCGGTGTGGCGAAAGAAGTTCCCGTAACAGGGAGAAAACTGCCATAAACATCCGGAGCCTGGATATTTACACCGGGAGCCACAAGATCCGGCTTGGTCAGTCCTGCTGCCGTCACACCGATGGTACGGGTGCTGTCGGCATAACCCCTGCCGGAGAAATCCGCATAGGTATCATAGACCGGATCGTAAGCCCCCACTGTGATCACCTTCGCTGCCGTGGAGGGAACCGTCAGTGTCATCTGCGGAGTGGAACGGTAAAAGCCAGTGCTGTCTCCCCTGCCGTTTCCCGCTGGAAGATACAGATAATATTGTCCCGTTACGGTCATTACCGGCTCCAGCCGGATCGTCCATATCCCTGCGTCGATATAACCACCTGTCACCGGGATCATCTCCAGATAGATCTCCTGCGCCACCGCATAGGGCAGAGGTTCTCCCAGATAGACCAGAATCCTTGTCTGCTCCAACCTAAGCGTATATTTCCCGCCCTGAATATTCGTGGTTAGCTCTGCCTCCTCACCTCCCGGAGATTGCAGCCTTATCCGAAACACATCGCTGTAATTTTTCCACAGCTGGATATTCAGGCTTTTTTCATAATTTCCAACAGCCAGTTCTACACGGCTGTCTCTCGTTATATTCCCGGCGAAATGCCCTCTTGCCGCACCCTCATTACCACTGCCCACACAGATCACGGTTTTGCCGATCTCGGAGGCATTGTCCAGAAAACGCTCCAGCAGAGAGCTTCCGTCATGGGAACCATAGCTGTTGCCAAAGCTTAGATTGATGACAAGTGGCATATTCAACTGTCCGGCTTTCCGCAGTGCATAGGTCACTCCACGCAGGATTTCGGTCGTACGGGGGAATCCTTCTTCTGTGCCCCCGCTATTTCCCGGCAATCCCAGCTTCACCACGATCAGTTCCGCCTCGGGGGCCGCCCCGGTATAGAAACCACCTACACTTTTCCCGGCGGCGATCCCCGCCACCGCGGTTCCATGTCCGGACAGGTCTCTGCTGGGAATCCGGCGGTAACGATCCAATGCAGGCATCTGTAATGCCGCATTTATTTCCTCCGCGGTATATTCCGTCCCAAAGGCAAATCCATCCGGCATTTTTCCATATCCCACATTACCTGTTTTCTCCGGCACTGTCCGATCCTGTGGCAGCGTCCGATCCCTGAGGACTGTCTGGTCCCATAGATAACGTATCCTCGTACTGCCATCTGCCTTCCGAAACACCTCCAGATCCCAGGTGATCCCAGAATCCAGAACAGCCAAAAGAACGCCCCTTCCGTTCAGAAAAGGCGTTCTTCTTGTCACCGGTGGAAAACAGGATGCACCGTCCGGATCTGTCTGCCCATAATAAAACCGCTTAGGCTTTTCCACATATTCGATCTCCGGGGTATCCGATACCGTATCCACCAGTGCCTCCGGCACCGTAAGGATCGCATATCCGGCGATCAGTTCCTCCACCACAATATTCTGTTCCCGCAGTCTGTCCAGACTGCCGTGATATTTTACGATCAGCTCCCAGCTGCGGATCTCCGCGCTGTAACCGACATTCAGACTCTCTGTCTGTTCTCGTTCTTCCTCCGGGGTCTCTAATGCAAGGTTCAGGATGTTTTCCAGCTTCTGGTCCATCTGAATTTCCGTCCTTGGTCCTGTATTTCCTACATCGTATGCAGGCGATACAAAACTATTCACGAAAGTCCAGAGTAATCTTCCACTCTTCTACGATTCCTTCGGGATCTGTCCGTCCACATGCAGGATATGGTTGATCAGCCAGTCCGTCAGGTAATTCAGAATATCCATGATCTGTTCATCCTGTTGGGCCTGATCTCCTTCATCCTTCTCATGCTGATCTATAAACTCATCCAGTTTCTTGATAAATTCCTGATGCTGGATCTTCTGGGTAAAAATCTTTTTGTACTGAATGGATTCCATATACGCTTCTTCATCTGTAAAATGTTTTACGGTATAATCACGCAGTTTTTCCAGAATTGCATCGATCTTGTCATACTTGTCCGGTGTAAACTCCTCCTGCAGCAGCTCGTAAGCCTCATTGGCATAGTCAAACAGCTGCTTATGCTCCTGATCGATCATATCAATTCCAATATAGTATTCCGGTTTCATTTCAAACATAACTTCAACCTTCTTTCGTATTTTTTTCGGATCCTTTTTGGATCATTTCTTGATTCTTTCTTTGAATCTTTTTTTCATTCTAACTATGCACTTTTCGTCCAAAGCTTTCAATGCTTTTTATACTTTTTTAATGATTTTCCGGGATAATTCATCATTCGCCCCAGAATTCCTTCAGCGCCCGCACTGAATATTCTGTATCCATCATACCCGCAGTCTCCACCGCTGAATGCATGGCCAGCTGGGGCAGTCCGATGTCCACACTGGACACCGATACATGTGCCGTGGAAATATTACCGAGGGTGGATCCTCCTGCGATATCCGAACGGTTGGCATAGGTCTGGTAAGGCACCTTTGCCCGTTCACAGTAATCCTTCATTTTTGCAGCTGAGATACCATCTGTAGTATATTTCTGGCTTCCGTGGAATTTGATGACGATTCCACCGTTTAAGTAAGGTCTGTTCGTAGGATCCGCCTTCTCCGGATGGTTGGGATGTACCGCATGGGCATTGTCCGCAGAGATCAGGAAGCTATCCGCGATCCAGCGCAGATACGTGCTGTGATCTGCCAAAAGCCCCTCCGTAATTCTGTCTAACACATCCGCAAGGAACGTGGAATCTGCACCCTGTCTGGTACCGCTTCCCACCTCTTCATTATCAAATACCGCGCAGATATTGATATATTCCGCAGGTGTACTCTCCGTAAAAGCTTTGGTCAGCGCAAAGGCGCTCTGCAGATCATCCAGTCTCGGAGCCAGGACAAATTCACCCTCTGCTCCTAAGAATCTTCCTTCCTGCCTGGTATACAGGAACAGGTCTTCCCCGAGAATCGCTTCCGCATCCACGCCTGCTGCCTCTGCTGCCAGTCCAAGCAGCGCAGGCTTCTCCTGCGGTCCGTCTGCGGTCTCAGCTGTTCCTGCGGCATCGGTATCAAATGCCACATCCGCAAACAGTGGGAGCATATCTACCTGCGGATTGTACTCCACACCTTTGTTCATCTCCCGGTTCATATGGATCGCCACATTTGGGATCACGCAGAGATCCCGGTCAATATTGACCAGTCTGCTCTGGATGCCATCCGTTCCGCGCACCGCCAGTCTGCCTGCTACGGAGAGCGGTCTGTCCATCCAGGTGGAAAGGATCATGCCGCCGTATTTCTCGGTGTTCAGGCGCATATAGTGATCTTCTACCGTAAGCTCCGGTTTTTCCTTCACCTTAAAGCATGGGGAATCGCTATGTGCCGCTGCCATATGAAACCCTTTCACAGTTCCCGTAGGAACAGCAAAAGCGATCACGGAAGAATCATTGCGCTCCGTGTAATATTTTCCACCCTTCACAAGCTTCCATTCCTCGTTTTCCCGCAGTCTGACATATCCTGCCTCTTCCAGCATTGCTCCGATATTCACAACCGCATGAAAACAGGTGGGGCTTTTCTCTATAAAATCCAGCATTTCTTTCGCTGTCTTCTGAAAATCATTCATGTTAATCGTCCAGTCCTTCCGCTGCCCACTACCGGCAGACACCTTTCCCTAGCGTTCCGCGCGCATGGGATTATTGAGGAAATCCTCATAGGTCAGACGGATACCGTCTTCCAGCTCCGTCGTATAATGATAGCCGAGACTCTCCAGCTTGCTGACATCTAAAAGCTTTCTGGGGGTTCCGTCCGGCTTGCTGGGATCCCATTTGATCTCTCCGGTATAGCCTACGACCTTTGCCACCAGCTCTGTCAGCTCCCGGATGGTCAGTTCCTTGCCGGTTCCCAGATTCACAGTCTCATTGCCGCTGTAAGTATTCATCAGATAAACGCAGGCATCCGCCAGATCATCCACATAGAGGAACTCGCGCAGGGGAGTTCCGGTACCCCAGCAGACCACTTCCTTCGCGCCGGACACCTTCGCCTCATGGAAACGGCGGATCAATGCCGGGAGCACATGGCTGTGAGTCGGATGATAGTTGTCGTTGGGTCCGTACAGGTTCGTAGGCATAACACTGATATAGTCGGTTCCGTACTGTCTGTTCAGGAACTCACAGTACTTCAGACCGGAGATCTTCGCCAGTGCATAAGCCTCGTTGGTCTTCTCCAGTTCAGAAGTCAGCAGGCAGCTCTCCTTCATAGGCTGCGGTGCCATACGGGGATAGATGCAGCTGCTGCCCAGAAACATCAACTTCTTACAGCCGTTCTGCCATGCTGCATGGATCACATTCATCTCCAGGATCATATTTTCATACATGAAATCCGCCAGTGCTTCGCTGTTCGCAATGATGCCTCCTACCTTCGCTGCTGCCAGGAATACATAATCCGGCTTTTCCTTTGCGAAAAATTCCTCTACCGCATCCTGTCTGCACAGATCCAGTTCCTTATGGGTGCGGGTGATGATGTTCGTATATCCGTTTCTCTCCAGTGCTCTGCAGATGGCACTTCCCACCATTCCTCTGTGTCCTGCTACGTATATTTTTGCGTCTTTTTCCATGATGTTACTCTGCTTCCTCTCTGATCTATCCTATTATTTCTCAGTCTCCTGCAGCATGATCGCTTCCGCCTTAGCCAGCTTCAGATCGTGTTCTGCCATCAGACGGCACAGTTCCTCATAGCTTGTCTTCTGGGGATTCCATCCCAGCACCGTACGTGCCTTCTGCGGATCTCCCCACAGATCTACCACATCGGTAGGACGGTAAAAGGCTTCACTGACCTCCACGACCACCTTGCCATTGGCTTTGTTGATCCCTTTTTCATGAATGCCGCTTCCCTGCCATTCCAGTTCGATCCCGGCATAATGGAATGCCAGCGTGGTAAATTCCCTCACGGTATGCTGTACCCCGGTGGCAATGACAAAATCCTCCGGCTTGTCATGCTGCAGCATCAGCCACATGCACTCCACATAATCCTTCGCATAGCCCCAGTCCCTCTTGGAATCCAGATTACCCAGGTAGAGCTTGTCCTGAATACCACAGGCGATCCTTCCGGCTGCCAGTGTGATCTTACGGGTCACAAAGTTCTCTCCGCGGCGCTCAGATTCATGGTTAAACAGGATACCATTCACTGCAAACATATTGTATGCATCCCGGTATTCCTTCACGATCCAGAAGCCGTACTGTTTTGCCACCGCATAGGGGCTGTAGGGATGGAAAGGTGTATTCTCGTTCTGCGGCACTTCTTCCACTCTTCCGTACAGTTCGGAAGTAGATGCCTGATAGATGCGGCAGGTCTCGGTCAGTCCTACGATACGTACCGCCTCTAAGATACGCAGCACGCCCAGTGCATCCACATCACCCGCATATTCCGGTGCTTCGAAGCTCACCTGCACATGGCTCTGTGCTCCCAGATTATAGATCTCATCCGGACGCACTTCTCCGATGATCCGCACCAGGCTGGAGGAATCCGACAGATCCCCTCCGTGAAGAACAATTTTATTCTCCCGGATCAGATGATCGATACGTCCTGTGTTGCTGATGGAGGATCTGCGGATCAGTCCGTGCACCTCATAGCCTTTTTCCAAAAGGAACTCTGCCAGATAGGATCCATCCTGTCCGGTAATTCCTGTAATTAACGCTTTTTTCATTCTCTGCCCTCGTCTTTCTCACGCCTGCTTACGGCTGAAATACAATGCTGTGTGCGCAGGCATCTGCCTTATTCTGTCCGCAGAACACGCCTGCGATCGCCAGTCCGAAAGGAATGGAGGTTCCCATACCTCTGGAAGTGATCACATTCCCGTCAATCTCTACCGATCCCGCAGTCACTGCCGCGCCTTCCAGATGGTCTTCAAAGCAGGGATAGGAGCAGGCTCTTTTTCCCTGTAAGATGCCTCTGTGCCCGAATATGCTCGGTGCCGCACAGATTGCCGCGATGTATTTTCCTGCTGCGTAAAAAGCATCGACCTGCTGCATCAGGGGCTCACAGGCCTCCAGATTCTTCGTGCCCAGTCCGCCGCCGGGCAGTACCAGACAATCATATTGTGTAAAATCAACCTGAGACAACGTCATATCCGCAGTCACCGGAATCTTATGTGATCCCATCACCTGTCTGTCCTCTGTAATGGACACCATATCGATGGTCAGACCGCATCTGCGGCAAATATCCACCACAGTCAGACCTTCTATTTCTTCAAACCCATTTGCCAGAAAAATTGCTATCTTACTCATGGTTTTCCCTCGCTTTCCATTTCGTTTCCTGCCTCGTGTACAGGTCACATTCTTTGACTTCGTACAGTTATGATTAGTATACACAATTTGGAGGCGTAATTCAATTCCCATGGGCAGATATTTGTAGATTTCACTGTATTTTCAAGGGAAATCATGTTATACTAAAGAAGTATTTTTAAGTCTTAATTACAGAAGCGAGGCATTAATACTATGGAAATCGAGCGAAAGTTTACCCTGAAATCCTTACCTGATAATCTGGAAAGCTATCCTTCTCATCATATCGAGCAGGTATATCTGAATTATAATCCTGTGGTCAGAGCCAGAAAACAGGATGATGAGTATTATCTTACCTACAAAGGCAGCGGCATGATGGCCAGAGATGAGAGCAATCTTCCGCTGAACGAAGTATCTTATTATCATTTACGGGAAAAAGCTGACGGCAGCGTGATCTCCAAGAGACGCTATCTGATTCCTCTGCAGCATCCCGGATTCAAAGAAGGCTTTCCCACTCCTCCCGCAGATTATTCCCTGACCATCGAGCTGGATGTTTTTGACGCCCCCTTCGCCCCTCTGATCATGGCAGAAGTAGAGTTCGGAAGTAAAGAAGCAGCAGAGGCATTTGTCCCTCCCGCATGGTTTGACAAAGATGTGACTTACTGTAAGGAATACCACAATTCCTATCTGGCGCTGGAGCTGCATCACGCGCCGGAAAATTCCTGAAATGTAAATATAACGACTTGCGCCACAAAGCGCACGTTAAAATGCACGATAATTCCCATTGGGAATCCCGTGCATTTTATTTTTCTGTCTATACCACCGTAAAACAACGAATGCTTTCCTTTAACTGCCCTACCGAGGCAGCCAGTTCCTCCACTGCATAAGAGATATCTTTCATCTCCTGCTGCAGTCCCTGGTTGTTTTTCTCTACCGCAGACAGCTTTTCCGTACTGTCTCCCACAGTTGCTTCCATCTGTGTATTGGCAGTATTGACATTCTGCAGTACCGACAGCAGTTCGTCGATCTTCCGTCTGAATTCGTTCATCATTTCATCCACATGATCTGCCGCTTCATGATAGTTGCTGCCGGTATCCTCCAGTGCATCATAATCTTTCATAACTCTGGTATTCATAAATTCCAGCAGTCTGGTGGCGTTCTCGGATAGTTCCTCCACGCTCTCCACTACACGATTGCTGATTTCCTGGATATTGTTGGCAGATTCTCTGGAGCTGTCGGCCAGTTTGCGGATTTCCTCTGCCACGACAGCGAATCCACGGCCAGCTTCCCCTGCCCTTGCTGCCTCAATGGACGCATTCAGTGCCAACAGATTTGTGGTTCCGGCAATTCCCAGAATCTCTTCCGTCAGTTCTGTGATCTTGTGGATCTGCCTGCTGTTGGCGATGGATTCTGTCATAGCCGTGTCAATCTCCTTCATGACAAGGGTTGCCTCCTGCTTGCTCTCCACCGCTGTCGCTTTCATTTTACCGGCTTTTTCCTTGATATCCGCTGCATAGTCTCTTCCGTTCTGGGCTACTTCCAGCATATTTTCCACCGTGTGATCCAATACACCGGTATCCTGCTGTACTCCGTCAATTGCCCCTGTCACCAGCTGCATTCCCTCGGACATTATGCCCAGATTCTGCATGGTATGATCCGCAGTGGCATTTACTTTTTCCACATTGGAGATAATGTCAGCCTGCTTTTCTTCCATCTGTCCACAGCCCTCGGTGATGGCTCTGATGATGATCTGCATCTGTGCTACCAGATCATTGATGGCAATGGCCAGTCTTCCCACTTCATCTCTCGATCCCACATGAATTCTTTTGGTAATATCTCCTTTGTTGCAGCGGATCCCTTCTACCAGTTCATCTACCTGTTTCGTTGCCTTTTTCACCGGGCCGATGACCCACAGCCGCAGTCCCAGCATGATCACGATCACTACCACAAGTAATGCAATACTTGCCACGGAGATGATCCCCGGCACTCTGGCAGCACTCTGCTCCATTTGTCCCTGGGCCTGTTCCATTTCCTGCGCTGTGATCTCCAGCATCCGGTTCATGTAATTCTCGATATGTTCATTAAACATCGGAAGGTTGGATGTGGCAGATACATATGCCTGGGTTTTGTTCTCGGCACTGGTGACCAGCAGACTCTCCACCGTCTTTCTGTATTTTGCCAGTTCTGCAGAAGCACTGTCCAGTGCTTCTTTACGCTCATCTCCCTCGGAAAGCAGGGCGCCGAATTCCTCTATCTGCTGTTCCATATCTGCAATATCCTGCAAAATTTTCTCAGACAGAGTATCCATGGTCACACTGTTGGTAGTCATGACATGGGTGAGCACCTGACTATTGATATAAGTGAACTGTCTGGAAAGTCCGCTTATCTTTTCCTGCTCCGCAACCTGTTCGGATACGATCTGATCACTCGTCCCGATCACACTCTGCAGCGTCCATACCAGCACTCCGACACAGCTGATCGCCGTAATTGCCAGAAGCAGCAACAGCCCCATGATCTTAATGCCGATACCGACTCCTCTTTTTCGCTTTCCTGTATTATCTTTTTTCCGTTGTCTTTTTCCCTTATCCATACTCTTCTCCTATACGCAACGAACAAATACCATCAAAAGGGCCTACGGCACAAAAGCGCCGGGCCCTTTTTGATTAGATATGTAGAAATTAATTCTTGGCAATTAATTTTCCACCACGTTTGGATACAACATCGAAGATAACTGCTGCCAGAAGTACCAGACCCTTGACTACCTTCTGCATATTCTGATCGACACCCATCAGGGACATACCCAGGTTGATAACACCCATCAGTACCGCACCTACGATAACACCGGGGACAGTTCCGGTTCCTCCGTATGCGGAAGCACCACCGATGAAGCAGGAGCCGATGGCATCCATCTCGTAGTTCTGCCCATAAGTCGGCTGTGCGGATGTCATACGGGCGATGGTTACCATACCTGCCAGTGCTGCCAGGAAGCCCATGTTCATATAAGCTAAGAAGTACACCTTGTTGGTATTGATACCGGATAACTTGGTTGCCTTTTCATTGCCGCCCACTGCGTAGAAGTAACGGCCTACAGTAGTATTGGAAGTAATGTAACCGTATACCATGATGACGATCAGTACCCAGATCAGCACGCTGGGGATACCTTTGTGCTGTGCCAGGCGATAGCTGAATGCCAAGATAACTACTGCGATCACAACGATCTTGCCGATCGTAGCGCCGAGACTGGGAGCTTCGTATCCTTTCTTCACCTTATCTGCTCTGTTCTTTAACTGCAGTACCGCAAAGATCACTGCTGCCAGCACACCTGCAAATACACAGGTCAGATTGATGGGGCCGTTCCCAAAGAAATCGGGGATATAGCAATCCGCACCGCCACCGAACAGATTTACGAAAGTGGTACAATCCTTAATGGATACTGTCATACCCTGCAGGACTACGTTACTCAAGCCACGGAATGCCAGCATGCCTGCCAGTGTTACGATGAAAGGAGGGATTCTCACATAAGCGATCCAGAAGCCCTGGAAAGCACCGATCAGGGTACCGATCACGAACATGATCAGGATTGCCAGCCACATGTTCATCTTCATGTTCACCATGAGGACTGCACCGATGGCTCCGACAAAACATACTACCGATCCGACGGACAGATCAATGTTACCGCCGGTCAGGATACACAATAACATACCGGTTGCCAGAATGAATACATATGCATTCTGGGAGATCAAGCTGCTGACGTTCATGGGAAGCAGGATCGCTCCTCCCGTTCTCCATGCGAAAAATGCCGTAACCACGATGAGTACGAGGATCATGGTATATCTTTTAATGAAATCGAGGCCTTTTGTTTTATTCATGCCAATGCTCCTTTCTTACCGGCTGATAATATCTTGGACATGATAAGCTCCTGTGTTGCCTCACTGCCCGCCAGTTCTCCTACTATTTTTCCTTCGTTCATGACATAGATCCGGTCGCACATACCCAGTATCTCAGGCAGTTCGGAGGAGATCATGATAACAGATTTTCCTTCTGCCACCAGTTGATTGATGATGCAGTAAATCTCATATTTTGCACCGACATCAATACCTCTGGTCGGCTCATCCAGGATCAGGATATCCGGATCCGCGAACATCCATTTTGCCAAAAGTACTTTCTGCTGGTTACCACCGCTTAGATTACCCACATTCTGTTCTACCGTAGGACATTTTGTATTCAGTTTTTTCTTGTAATCCACAGCTACATTGTACTCTTTGTCTTTATCAATGACTGTATGGCTGCTGACAGCATCCAGATTTGCCAGAGTCGTGTTGATCTTGATCGGATTGCTTAAGATCAGTCCGTTTCCTTTTCTGTCTTCCGTTACATATGCCAGACGGTTCTTGATGGCTTCCTGTACGCTGCTCAGATTCACCTTTTGTCCGTTAATATACAGTTCACCGCTGATATTGGAGCCATAGCTTTTTCCGAACAGGCTCATTGCCAGTTCCGTACGACCCGCACCCATCAGTCCGGAGATTCCCACTACTTCGCCTTTTCTGACATTGAGGTTAACGTTATCCACTACCTTACGGTCGGAATACAACGGATGATGTACCGTCCAGTCTTTTACCTCCATCCGGATCTCTCCGATGTGCGGCTCTCTCTTCGGGAAACGGTCGGAGATTTCTCTTCCTACCATTCCTTTGATAATACGGCTCTCGGTAATATCGTCTTTTCCCTTCACCAGTGTCTCGATGGTAGAACCGTCACGGATGACCGTAATCTTATCCGCCACATAAGAGATCTCATTCAGTTTATGGGATATGATGATGGATGTCATTCCCTTTTTCTTCAGTTCCAGCATCAGATCCAACAGTGCTTTGGAGTCTGTCTCATTTAAAGATGCGGTCGGCTCATCCAGGATCAATAATTTAGCATTCTTGGCAAGTGCCTTTGCGATCTCTACCAATTGCTGTTTGCCGACGCCGATATCTTTTATCAATGTCTGGGGGCCTTCCTTCAGACCTACGGTCTTTAACAGTTCCGCCGCCCTGGCATTGGTTTCATTCCAGTTGATTTTGTACTTATGTCCCCGTTCATTGCCAAGGAACATATTCTCCCCGATGGTCATATAGGGGATCAGCGCAAGCTCCTGATGAATGATAACGATACCTTTTTCCTCACTGTCCTTGATCTTGTCGAATTTGCAGATCTCACCATTATAGATGATATCGCCTTCATAAGATCCGTACGGATAAATACCGCTCAGTACATTCATAAGTGTGGACTTTCCTGCGCCGTTCTCGCCTACAAGGGCATGGATCTCTCCTTCTTCCACCTGCAGGTTTACATTGTCAAGTGCTTTTACACCGGGGAATGTTTTGGTTATATTTTTCATTTCCAGTAATATCTTTGCCAATGGTATCCCTCCCAAGTCTTGTTTCCACATTATCTAATCAAACATTTAAAATCTTATTCTTGCTTTACCCATGAATACAGCAGGCGGGAAACGCCCGCCTGCCGTAAGGATCCTTACAGATCCGTGTTATTATAAATTACTGTAAATCTGCCTCTGTATAGTAACCGGAATCGATGAGCAGTTCTTTGTAGTTGCTTGCATCAGCGAATACGGGCTCACACAGATAGGAAGGAATAACGCCGGTACCATTGTCGTAAGTTGTGGTATCGTTGACAGGTGCCTCGCCGCCCTTCATGACAGCGTCTACCATCTCTACAACCTTGGATGCCAGAGTACGGGTATCCTTGAAGATGGACATTGACTGCTTGCCGGAGATCATGTTCTTAACGTTGGGCTTATCACAGTCCTGACCGGTAATGATGGGCCACTCGCCGGTGTAGTTAGCTTCCAGAGAGTTGGTAACACCAAGTGCGGTAGAGTCGTTGGAGCACAGAACTGCATCCAGTTTGGTTCCGTCTGCATAGTTTGCGGAAATGATAGCGTCCATTCTGGACTGAGCGGTCTCAGTAGACCAGTTAGCGGTTGCAACGGTTTCGAAATCGGTCTGTCCGGACTTAACTACCAGCTTGCCTGCATCGATGTAGGGCTGCAGAACATCCATAGCACCGCCGAAGAAGAATCTTGCATTGTTGTCGCCGGGGTCACCGGTTACCAGCTCAATATTGAAAGGTCCTGCTGCATTGTCCAGATCCAGCTGGTCTCTGATGTATTCACCCTGTTTGGTACCTACCATATAGTTATCAAAGGTTGCATAATAGGTAACTGCATCGGAGTTCATGATCAGACGGTCATATGCAATAACAGGAATATCTTTTTCCTTAGCCTGCTCCAGAACGGTTCCGAGGGAATCACCATCGATGGATGCGATAACTAACATCTGGCATCCGGAGTTGATCATATTCTCGATCTGGGATACCTGTGTGGGAATATCGTTGGATGCGTACTGCAGATCCACTTCGTAGCCGGCTTCCTTCAGCTGGGCTTCCATGTTGGTACCATCCTGGTTCCATCTCTGCAGATCCTTGGTAGGCATTGCAACACCAATCTTACCGCCGTCTGTGGTGGTAGTAGTGGAAGCATCTGTCTTTGCTTCTGCAGATGTTTCTGTTTTGTTGTCTGTTGCCGGTGTGGCTGCCTGCTGTCCCCCATTGGATCCACATCCTGCAAGCATCGTAACAGCCATAGCCGTTACCAGAAGTGAGCTTAATAATTTCTTCCTCATAAAAAGTAACCTCCCTTATTTGGTTTGTTTTTGTTGCTAAATAGAGAATATCACAAATCCTATAGCATGATTTTACGACCTTCTGCACTTTTCCATCCTCTCTCCTGACAAAATTAAGGCTGTGCTAGCAATATCTTGTCTGCCGGCACAGCCTTGTCACCAAATTTTTCCTATTGTGTTTTTAGAATCTATCTCTTTTCCCCATTTTCAAAGTAAATCCAATATTATTTGGGCATTTCCGAGGGAATGTTCAGATAAACATCCTCTTTTAAGTGAAATCCGCTTCCGATGATCACATCATTCATATTGTTTTTATCCACACTGATTGGTTCCAGACCAATGTACGGAACTTCATACTTTCCATTCTCTATAGTTACCGTATCTCCTTCCGGCAACGGCTCTCCCTTTGCCAGAAGCACCGCACACTCCGCTGCCTTCTGCGACATTTTTTCCACCGGTTTGTAGACTGTCATGACCTGTGTCCCCTCGACGATGCGCTGGCACGCTTCCAGGTCGGCATCCTGCCCCACTACCATAATATCTCCTGCCAGTCTCTTTTCTTTCAGAGCATGTACCACTTTGCTTGCCAGATCATCATTGCCGCACATAATGGCATCTGCCTCCGATACAACATCCATATGATCATAGATATATGCCCCGGCAAGTTCCGCTTTCCAGCCATCCGCATGCATAGAATCCAAGATTGTCACCTGATTATCCTCCATGACCTTGCGAAAGCCCCTTTCCACCATAGCAACGTTGCTGTCCACGGCAGAGCCTCCCAGCATCAGCACATTTCCGCCGGCCAGACCGTTTTCCACCAGTGCCTCTCCCATCATGGTACCTACTCTTTCGTTGTCAAACGAGATATACAGGTCAATATCTGTATTCTGCAACAGTCTGTCATAAGCAATGATCTTAATGCCGGCATCTTTCGCCCTCTGCACTTCCTCTGTTAATCCTTTGGAGTCAATGCATATCACAACGATCACGTCCATTCCTTTATCGATGAAGTAATTGATCTGCTTTTTCTGCTGCTCCAGATCACCGTTCGCATTCTGGACATTCACTTCCGCTCCCAACTCCTTTGCCGTTGAGACGAAAATGTCACGATCCCTCTGCCATCTTTCAATGACAAAAGAGTCAAAGCTCATGCCGATCTGAATCTTATCATTCTCCGCAACTTCTCCCTGATTTTTTTCGGTCTCCAGATTTCCGCAGGCACACAGCAATAACATCATCACCAGAAGCCATGCAACACATATCCATCTCTTTTTCTTATACATTGCCCTGTTCCTGCCCCTTTCCACGGTTTTCCTTGTACTCTGTCGGTGTCACGCCCACGTTCTTCTTAAAACTGCGGCTAAAATAATTCGGATCCGAATATCCGGTTCTGGCACAGATTTCTTTCATGGAGCACTCTGTCGTCTGCAGCAGTTCTTTTGCCTTGTCCATCCTTAAATTGGTCAGGTACTCGATAAAGTTTTCCCCGGTAGTTTCTTTGAATAGTTTACTGAAATAATACGGGCTGATATTTACCTCTCTGGATACATCATCCAGGGAAATGTCTTTGTGATAGTTATTCTTAATATAATTTTTCGCCGTCTCGATAATACTGCCCGACTTTTCTTCCCTTTTATTCAGAACGTTCCGGCAGGCTTCCTTCACTTTTTCCAGGAACCATGTTTTCATGGCCGCCGGTTCCGCTATTTCCATCACCTGCGGCAGATACTCCGCACGGGAATTCAGCTGATAGATCATACCACCTTTTTCATAGGCAATGTGCTCTGACCACAGGGCAAATTCCAGCACCTTAAGCCTCATATTCATCAGATCGGAACCACTATCCACCATCCAGTCAAAAAATGCCGATGCCGATGCGGAAGCATTGTCAATGTCACCGTCCTCGACTTCCGCAAAAAGTTTTTTCTCCAGCTTCACCGGATAATTTCCACCATATTCGCATTTGATCGGCAGGTCATCCACATGTGCCACACTGCCGGTGGTCGCCACCAGTGCATTCAGCGCCTCCGTATAAGATTCCGAAGCCATCAGAAAATCTTTCGGTTCTCCGATGCCGATGCGGAAGCTGATATCCGTTCTCTTGCGCAGATATCTGGTGAGTTCTCTGGCTTTTTCAATGAGTTCGATACGCTCATTATAGTCCATCACATCTTTCTCATAAGGTACCAGCACTGCCAGTTTGTTTGCCATGACGGTACCCACAATACAGTCCAAATTTTCTTTCAGACAGTCCCTGACCTCCTGATAATGCCTCTGCATTCTGACACTGCTTCCCACCGCATTCGTCATGTGGTTTCCCTGCTGCTCATCCCCGCATACCACAGCGATCATGTAGGCATATTGCAGCGTGATCCCTAAAATTGACCGGTAATTCTCAATATCCTCGCGAAAATGCTCCTGTAATAAGATATTGTGGATCAGACCGCTTTCAATAATCGGTACGACCGTCTCCAGTTTTTCCTTGATCAACAACTCATTTTTGCGTTTCAGGCGCTCTGCATCGATTCGCTCCATTGCCTTCTGCAATGCTGCAATGATCCGGGTCTTCTCCATCGGCTTGGTAATGTACTCCATGACTCCCAGTTTGATAGCTTCTTTCGCATAATCAAATTTGTCATAAGCTGACATTACGATAAACACTGTATGATTATTGCTTCTCCGGATCTCTTTCATAGCATCGATGCCGTTGATTCCCGGCATCTGGATATCCATGACCGCAACGTCCGGGCGGAAGCTCTCTGCCAGTTCAATCACACTTCTGCCGGTCTTGGCATACTGCACCTCGCAGGTATCCTTGAATTCTTTTTCGATGATGAATTTCAGGGAATCGATCACGATTCCTTCATCATCCGCCAGCATGATCTTATACATCCGTCTTTTCCCTCTCTTTTATCGGAAGATACAGGATTACTTCCGTTCCTTGATCTTTCCCGTCACTTAAAATCGTCATTACATCTTCGTTTTGCGTGAAAAGTTTTAATCTTGCGATAACGTTCCCCATCGCAATACCATTGGAACCGCCGCCTGACTGCTCTTCGTGATAATTGCCGCCAAGTACTTTTTCTATCGTATCCGGATCCATTCCGATGCCGTTATCCCGGATACTGATCCCCAGCGTATCTCCATCCACATGGTATACCTTCAGCCGGATCTTTCCCTCTCCGTTCATCTCTCTGATGCCGTGATTTACGGAATTTTCCACGATCGGCTGTAAGATCATGCTTGGCATGCAGCTGTCCAGCAGATCCTCCTCAATTTCTTTCCCATAATGGATATCCCCGGAAAAGCGGACATTCAGAATATAAATGTAATGATCCACCAGTTCCAGCTCTTCTCTGACCGTCACGATATCATTACTCTTTTTTACATTATAGCGGAAAAATTCCGCCACATTCTGTACATATTCATAGGTACGGTCGGCGCCTTCCATCATGGCCAGCTGTGCTCCCGCATTTAACGTATTGAATAAGAAGTGGGGATTGATCTGCGCCTGCAGATACTTTAGCTGTGCATCCTTTAAGTGTGCTTCCATCAAAAGCTCTTTTTCCATTAATGAACGCCGGATTTCCATGCTCTCGCGCAGGCTTTCCAGATACTGTCTGATACTGATAAGCATCTGGTTAAATGCTCCCGTTACCACGCCGATCTCATCCTCCGACTGTACTTGTAACAGTTCGGTATCAAAGTTTCCGCCCGCTACTTCGTCAGCGGTTACCGCCAGATCCTTTAACGGACTGATGATCTCCCCGGTAAGCTTTACTACTATAGATACGCTGACCACAATGACGATGGATAATGCAATCACACTGACCATTTCGAAATTACGGAAAGCAGCCGACAGACGGCTGTAGTTCTCGGAGTTGCTGCGGAACTGTTCGTTGTTCAGACTGTAAATATAGGTATTGATATATTCATACATCTGTGTCGCGTTCTCGTACCGGACGCGGTATTTCTCTACATTTCTCCCACGCTTTGCCTCAATCGTCTGACTTACGAGGTCCAGGTATTCTTCCGACATATGCCGGATACTGCGTTCCATTCTCTGAAAGGTGGCTCCCGTCACCTCATCGCTCATATCCTGCACCAGTTGGGAATATGTCTGTTCATTCCGGTAAAATTCCTCCAGGGAATCACTGGTCTTGGAATTCAGATAATCCGTCATACTGTCCTGCACCGCCATCAGTGCATCAGATACTTCGTTCAGCCGCAGATTCCCCTGATAGACCTTATCGATCTCCGAAGACATGCTGTTGATTCCCAGTAGCAATATCACCGTCACTGCAAATACTACCAGATTCGCCAATACAAAAATGCTGCTCATCTTCGCCTGAAGAGACAGCTGTCGAAATTTTTTCCTCATGCGTACCTCACTCTGTCGCTTCCTGCGCTTGTAAATATTCACCCACGTTATTCTGATCAATAATTGTGACATCCGCCGTAAAATACTGGCTGGTATAGCCAAAACGATAGTACTCCTGCAAAGCATCCACGCAGAAAGCTCCCATCTGCTCCGTGTCTATCGAGATCGTTGCATTGACTACATTTCGCTCGATTGCTTTGAGTATCGTATCGGTATCATAATACCCTAAAATTGCGACCTCGCCCACGCAGTTGTAATCTACCACTGCCTGGTAGACACAGGTAGTGCTCAGTTCGTTCAGGCAGATAATGATATCCGGCAGTTTTTCATTCATAAAAATATCCCGGATGGATTCCTCCACGGAAAAAGTATTCGTATCGTCCACGGTAATTAAGGAAAGTTCTATCTCCGGTCCCCGGATTTTCTCCTGTTCCAGTGCGTCCTGAATTCCGGAGCAGACAATATTTTGTGCCGAGTTCAGTGCATGGGCATTCACCAGTACCGCTACCGTCATGGGCGTGGTACTCTCACTGACAGAAGCCAGCTTCAATACCTGTCGTCCGTATTCCCTGCCCAGATTATAGCTTCCTACACCGACAAAGCTGCAGCGTGCACTGTGCGTATTGTCACCATACAGTGTCACCACAGGGATGCCCCGTTCTACTGCTTCGTCGATCATCTGTGACATCTCGTCGCTTTCATCCGATTCTACAAAAATACCGTCTACACCGGAGGACATGGCGATCCGCATAAGCTCTGCCCTCGTATACTCCTGGGACAGATGCTCGCCCAGCAGATCCACATATACATTCTCTTCCTGTCCGCGTTCAAAAGCTCCGCGGTATACGGACTGCCAGAAATCCGATTTGCGGTCTTCTGTGATCATCACATAATACCGGTCATATATTTCTCTGTCTGTTACTTTATGAAATCCCCGCACATAGGAACGAAAGATTACTGTGCATATCGAAATGACTATGATAGCAAAAGCCATAAACCCAATGACGATCCATTGTCCCTTATTACGGCCTGCCCTGTCAGTAGTACGGCTCATGTTTCTCCTCTCTCTCGCAGAAATCCGATTGCAGACTCCGCCCAATATAGATAACCATACCATAATAACGTGGCTTTTTCCATAAGACCACAAAAAAGTCCTCTTGTTTTGACAAAAATGCACTAAAAAATGCTACCTGCCATAGCTATCCCCATTTCCATGCATGCAAATATTGATGATTTGTCCACAAAAAATACGGAAAGGAAACTATCCCTTCCGTATTCTTACAATGTGCCTTACGCTGCGTGGCACACTTTACAGTCTTCCGTATAATTTTGCCATCTTATAAATCTTTTTCGCCAGCTTTGGATCCAACGCATCCTTGTCCATGCGCCATTTCCAGTTGCATCCCAACGTGGAGGGAATATTGATCCTGGCACTGCTGTCCAGCTCCAGATAATCCTGCATGGGAATGATGGCGGTATCCGCGCAGCTGGACAATGCCGCCCGAACGATCTCAAAGCAGAGCTTTTTATCATTCTTATGTCCCAGATACTTCTTCGCGAACTTCTTATCCTTCTCCGGCATGTTCTGTATAAATCCTACCGTAGTATCGTTGTCATGGGTTCCTGTATAGACCACACAGTTTTTATCATAGTTGTGAGGCAGATATTCACTGTCATTTCCCGCATCAAAAGCAAACTGCAGGATCTTCATTCCCGGGTAACCTGTCTTCTTCACCAGACGGATCACGCTGGGGGTCAGGAATCCGAGATCCTCCGCGATGACCTTCTTTTTGCCCAGTTTCTTCTTCATCACAGCAAACAATTCATAGCCCGGTCCCTTCTCCCAGTGACCGTTCTGTGCCGTAGGATCTCCGTAAGGCACGAACCAGTACTCGTCGAATCCCCGGAAATGGTCGATACGGAGCACATCGTATAACTGATAGCAATATGCAATACGCTGCATCCACCATTCATAACCGGTCTTCTTATGATATTTCCAATCATAGAGCGGATTGCCCCACAACTGTCCGGTCTCCGAGAAGCAGTCCGGCGGGCAGCCTGCCACACCGATGGGACGACCTTCCCTGTCTAACTGGAACAGCTTCGGATTCGCCCAGGTATCGGCACTGTCAAAAGCTACATAGATAGGAATATCTCCTACGATCTCTATGCCCTTTTTATTCGCATAAGTCTTCAGTTCTTTCCACTGTTTTGCAAACAGGTACTGCTGGAAGCAGTAAAATGCGATCTCATCTGAGAGCTTTTTGCGGTACTTGCGAAGCGCTGCCGCTTTTCTGAGACGGATATCCTCGTCCCATTCCATAAAGCAGACGCCGCCGAATGCATTTTTTACTGCCATATACAGAGCATAATCATCCAGCCAGTAAGCATTGTCCGTGATGAACTTCTGATATTCCTGGCTTTCCATAAGTCCCTGTTTTTTCGCATTCTCAAATGCGATCTTCAGGACTTTGAACCGGGACAGATAGATCTTCTCATAGTCCACGTAATGTTCATTGTCTCCGAAGTCATAACCGTCACAGATTTCCTTCGTCAAAAGCCCTTCTTCGATCAGAAGCTCCAGATCGATATAGTAAGGGTTCCCCGCAAAAGTGGAAAACGACTGATAAGGAGAGTCTCCGTATCCGGTAGGTCCGAGCGGCAGGATCTGCCACAACCTGTTGCCGGACTTCTCCAGAAAATCCACAAAACGATAGCTTTCCCTGCCAAAGGTTCCGATCCCATATGCGGAAGGGATACTGGATACCGGCAGTAAAATTCCCTGTTTTCTTACGTTTTCTTTCATTGCTTTTGTATTCCTTTGATTTGATTAAAAAAATAACTATCCAGTACTTTGCCGTCGCTCTGAATAGTTACTAAAAAATGGAAGCAAGGGGGCTCGAACCCCTGACCTTTCGCGTGTGAGGCGAACGCTCATCCCGGCTGAGCTATGCTTCCGGGTACTGCAGCAATCTTCTGCCATCCTTATTATAGCACCGGCATTCGGAATTGCAAGTACTAACAAATGCGGTTAGTGGGATTTGAACCCACACGGGTAACCACTGGCACCTAAAACCAGCGCGTCTGCCAATTCCGCCATAACCGCTTACGTGTCCACAAAAGAACACGCCTAATTATACTCTGCCACCCTTAAACTTGTCAAGCATCCTGCACGACTGACTCTCCGATATGACAGATGACTTTCCGGTAGATTCTTACCAAGAAATACGATGTTAACAGCACACTGGCTAACTCCGCAATGGGAAATGCCCACCATATCAACGTCACTTCGCCACTCAGGGACAACAGTTTTGCCACCGGGAGCAGCACACACATCTGTCTGGCCACAGATACGATCATACTGTAGACACCGTTCCCCAATGCCTGGAATACACTTCCCGCCACAATACAGAACCCGGCGAACACAAAGCTCAGCGAAATGGTCTCCAGGGCAGGCGCTCCGATGGCGATCAGACTCTCCTCCGCATCAAACATGCGCATAAGCTGTGCCGGGAAAATGTGCATCGCAAGTAATCCCACGAACATAATACCCACGCCATATGCCACACTGTGCTTGATCGTCTTAATTACACGGTCTTTATGACCGGCACCGTAATTATAGGCAATGATAGGCACCATTCCGTTATTCAGGCCAAATACCGGCATAAATACAAAACTCTGAAGTTTAAAATAAATACCAAATACCGTCTGCGCGGAACCGAATGCCGCCAGGATGAGATTCATACCGTAAGTCATCAGAGAACCGATGGCCTGTACAACTATGGAAGGTGCTCCCACCTTATAGATCTGTACAATCAGATGTCCGTTCGGTCGAAATCCTTTCATGGAAATATTCAGTTCCCGATTACATTTCAGATTAAATACCAGAGCAAGAATTGCAGCTATGATCTGCCCGATAACGGTAGCCACCGCCGCACCGGCGATTCCCATCCGGGGCATTCCGAAATAGCCGAAGATCAGGATCGGATCCAGAATAATATTAATTACCGCCCCGGTTCCCTGCGTGATCATGGTATAGAAAGTCTTACCGGTAGCCTGTAACAATCTCTCAAAGGTCGTCTGGAGAAAAATACCCATTCCCGCCACACAACAGATCGTCAGATACGTCACTCCGTACTCTCGTACTTCTAAGACTTCCGTCTGGCTGGCAAAAAAGGGGCGGCTCACCAGCAGACCGATCACCGCAAAAGCCACGTAGCTTGCAATCGCAAGAAAAATACCGTTTCTGGCAATGATATCAGCTTTCTCAAAATCCTTCTCTCCAAGAGTCTTGGACAGAAACGCATTGATACCCACTGCCGTTCCCACTGCTACGGCGATCATCAGGCTCTGGATCGGGAATGCCAGGGATACCGCACGAAGTGCGTATTCATTGATCCTGGAGACGAAGATGCTGTCCACGATATTGTACAGTGCCTGCACCAGCATGGAGATCATCATAGGCAGGGACATAGAGATCAGTAATTTGTCAATGGGCATGACACCCATTTTGTTTTCTTTGGTCTGCATAAAAGTGCTCCTTTCGCATAAAAAAAAGCCCCAAGCGGGGTTTTTGAGAATGGGAAAAATGATGTATGTTGTCAGGATATCGTAACATCAAGTGAGGCATGGGGGATTCGAACCCCCGACAACTTGATTAAAAGTCAAGTGCTCTACCGACTGAGCTAGTATCCCATAAATTATTTTTGCATATTACAAATGCCCAGAACCGGAATCGAACCAGTGACACGAGGATTTTCAGTCCTCTGCTCTACCAACTGAGCTATCTGGGCCCGCGACTTAATCCTTCTTGCAATCTGTATTTCATGACTGCTCTGCGTCACAACAATCGTAGTTTACATAAATTCCGATCAAATGTCAAGTGGTTAATAGAAAAAAATTTAAATTTTTGCAATTATTCCTCTATCTCCTACAAATGTTTCGGTTAGTACTCCCCTTGTTGGCCGTACCATTGTAACAACAGCTCCACTACCCGGTTGTAGCTGATCATGCCGTCCGACACTCCATTCAGCTTCAGCGAAGCATCCGTCAGAGTATCTGAGACACTGTCCACGGTCTCCGTGTCCACTACCGCTTTCCCGTTGATCCTCTCCCATTCCGCCTCTGTGACGAAGATATTGTCCTCCCGCACCTGCTGCAATACCTGCAGCGGACGTACTGCCTCCCTGGCTGCCGCATAACTCTCAGGATCCGCCAGTCTCGTCTTGTACAGATCATTCGCTACATAATTCAGGACACTTAAATATCCCGAGTACTGAAACACAGCATCATCCGACTCCACACAGGCGAGAAACGCAATAAAATTCGCCTCATCCTCGTAGATATATCCCCGGATATGCGCCAGTTCATGGCACATAGTCGCCGGCTTCTTCATGATTCCCATGACATCGTTATAATTTGCTTCCATGGAAAACGGAAAATAGTACCCGCACATATACATCTGACACATAAAATCCGAGAAAAACATAGCCTTCGGTCTCGGATAATAACCATCCAGCTGGGCATAGCTTTTCCCAAGGTTCTGCATCGCATCGATGGCTTTCCCTGCCATATCCACCGCATTCCCCTTGCTGTCCACACCTCCGGAATATACCACGGCACCGCTGTCATCCCGCTCCATCTCCATACTCAGTGCATTGCAATGGGACACGATATCGTTATAAATCCTGAGCAACTCCTCTGTCCGCTCCTGCAGCGTCACATCCTGCTGCCCCTCTTCCTCTCCAAAATACTTCTCCGAAAAGGTAGAACCATGATAGATCATCGTACAATTCAAAGTCATGATCGCAAACACGAATAGCAATACCCATGCAAAAAAACGAAAAAACCTCTTAACACCGTGACAATACCTTGCCGAATGCCTGCATCCCGGAAAAATCATACTGATCCCCAGCAGAACCGCTGATATTACAACAGCGATCCCCGCCACGATCATCCATTCTCCCACGGAAAATGGGAAGCTTCCCGTGATCCTGCCATAGGTATTGACCCAGATGGGGAAAATATAAGCAATATAAGCATCGCTGAAGCTTCTGCTGTTCCAGGCAATGACCTGCAGCAGCAAAAGTACTATAACGATGCTTATATATATCCGAAGACTCTTCTTAACTTTTTTCTTACTCTCCATGGTGCTCCTTAAGCAGCTTATTTTCCCACTTTGATCCGCGTCTTCTTCCAGATACCACAGTGGTACAGAACATACAGGATCAGGGAAGAGATACCGTTACTGATCACCACGGAATACCAGACACTGCGCACGCCCATATGCAGAATGCTCTCGCAGAACCACAGCGTCAGAAAACGAAATACCCACAGTCTGGTCACATCGATCGCCATCGTTACCTCTGTGTGTCCGGTTCCCTGGAACAGCCCGGAGGTCGTATTATATACTCCGTTGGTAAAACACCACAATGCCATCACGCTTAAAAAATCTGCTGCCATTCCCACGACCTCTGCATCTTTGGAGAAAATACTGACGATCGCCGTGGAGATCATATCTCTTGATAAGATCATACCACCAATGAACAAAAATACAACTGATATCCACATCGAAAAGCGATATCCCTGCTCTGCACGCTCCGGCTGTTTTGCTCCCATATTCTGTCCCACGATCGTCGCAGTCGCTGAGCCGATGGCGTTGGAAGGCAGAGTGATCAGACCATTGACCTTGTTACCGATACCATAAGCTGCCATCGCCTCCGTTCCATAGACAAATACATTTTTACTCATGAGCAGGAATCCGAGCTGCATGGTGCTGCCTCCGATAGCGGTAGGCAGTCCGACCTTCAGGATCATGCCCAGTTTTTCTCTCTGCAGCTGCATATATCTGCGATTCAGGCAGATATCATTTTCCGGTCTGCACAAAAGTATAAATGCCACCGTAGCAGGTACTGCTTTTGCCAAAAGTGTCGCCAGCGCTGCTCCCGCTGTTCCCATATCCAGAATAATCATAAAAAACGGATCCAGGAACAGATTCAGCGTAATGCCTCCCAGATTCAATAACATAGGTCTCACCGTATCTCCCTGTGCCTGATGCACCGCAGAGAATATATTCACCATATACAAAAATGGCATATCCCAGATAACTACCCGCAGGTAGACTCTCGCATAATATGCCGTGCCTCCGTCAGCCCCCAGCCAGTTCACGATCGCTGGAGTCCCCAGAAAGCATAACGCTGCACAGACTACCGCAAACCCCATGGCACAGATAAATATCTGATTTGCCATGGATCTGGCATCCTCTTTTTCTCCCGCACCGATATACTGTGCAATGAGAACTGCTCCGGCCACCGTGATCCCGCTGCCGAAATTCGTGATGATATTCTGCATCGGTGTTACCAGATTGATCGCTGCCAGCTGCTCCGTGCCAATCTTCCCCAGCCAGTAAGTATCTGTCAGATTATACATGGTCTGTAAAAAGCTATTGATCACCACAGGGATCGCCAGAGATAATATTGCATGGATCAGATTTCCATGCAGTATCAGATCCGGATTATACTTTTTTGCAGTCTTCATTTCTGTCACTCCTAAACCTTTTTACTATGCTTTATTATAAGGCAAGTTTTCAGTGATATCCATGATGTTTTTACGGTTATTGCAGATAAAACGCTTATTTTTTGTTATTGGCATTCATCAAATTACACATTGACGCGCTTATCAAGTTGCATAATCGCACAAAAAATCCCTCCCGCGGTGATATCACCACGGAAGGGATCTTATTACTTTTATCATAATGACTGTATTTATTTGATCACAACATTGTTCCAGCCATCGGAAGGAATCAGAGAGATGTATGTCTTACCGGTATTAACCTCGATCTCCTCGCCGGTCTTCGCATCATAATAATGTGTGATCGCATTCTCGGAGGACTTGGTCCAGTTCACTTCGATCGCCTTACCCTCGGTGATATAGTAGCCGGAGCGTCCGGAATCGATCGCATTGTAGATCAGGTAACCTTCACCCAGATCTGCAAAAGTGGTATTCTGCAGGATAACGTTCTCGAAGGTCAGCTGCTCGCCGCTTGCTGCATCCTTGTGCGCAGAACCATACTCATAATAATCATAGGTTCCGGTCTCTTCGTTGTACTTCAGAGTAGAACCATTATGCTTAAAGGGAAGCTCAATAGTGGTTGCACTGATCGCATCATTTCTGTCAGCAAAGGTAACCTCTGCATCTGCGAACTTGAAGTGAGGTCCCTGATAATAGTCATTGTAAGTCGTGGTATATCTGGAGCTCTCAAAACGCTGCTTCAGACCATCATAGGTCTTGCCCTTCTGGGTATTGGTGTACTTATCGTAAGTGATATACTCGGTGAACTCTGCTGCCTTACCGTTGCTGTAACGGGCAAAGCCGCCGCTGAAGTTCGCGGAATAATCCTTTGCCACCCAGTCATTGATGAAGAAGGGGCCACCATCATGACACAGAACTGCGTTCCACTCTGCTGCCAGCATGAAGTTGGTAGGGCGGGCACTACGAATACTGCCCAGCTGCTCGATCTTATCCCAATCCTTTACCACTACCATGAAACGGGTAATTCTGTCGTTCAGGGTACTGTTCATGATCTCATATACTACATCTGCATCTGCCACACCGAAATGAGGAAGTGCGGTCTTCTCGTTATCTACCATTACGGCGATAGGGCGCTGATCCTTCAGGCTCTCATCGATCCATTCATTGGTAAGCTCACTGCGGTACATACCGTCATGATTCTCATTGGCTTCCTCTGTTGCACCAGGCTGTTCAACCTCCTGGATATCAGTAGCAATAGGCTCTGCTTCCACAGTCTGGATAGGGGAAGAAATAGGTTCTGTGTTTCCACATCCTGTCAGAACACCTACTGCAATCAAAATTGCTGCAAGTACTTTCTTTTTCATGAATGCTTCCTTTCATCTGTTTGTTCTAACCGGTCATCCGACCGACACTCTAAAATATATTGTATCGCGAAAGCCTTATGTTTGTCCACCGAAAATTCTTAAGATTTTCTTGAGATTTTATTTCACCAAAAATGACATCAGGCAGTTGTATGCTGATGTCATTTTTGCTTTCTATAATTATTACTTATTATTCCTTTACAGCTCCGATATTTACTCCCTGTACAAAATATTTCTGGCAGAATGGATAAATGATCATAAACGGCAGAATTGCTACGATGACTGCTGCATTTTTTACTGTATTTTCCGTAGCTCCTTCTACCGCAGACGGCAAATCGCTTCCCATGATCAGTGCCCGCAGCTTCATCTGGAAGTTATACAGGTTTGAATTTGTGATATACAGCTTATAGTTCGTGTAATCGTTCCAATAGCCCACCGCGTACATCAGTCCGATGGATGCCAGTGCCGCCTTTGACAATGGCAATACGATTTTGTACAGGATCCGGAAATGTGAACATCCGTCAATCTCCGCAGACTCCATCAAGCTGATCGGGATCCCTTCAAAGAAATTCTTCATCAGCACCAGATTGTATACATTGATCGCAGGCAGCAGGATCACACCCCACAGATTATTTGTCAGATGGAAATCCTTCATTACCAGATAGGTCGGGATCATACCTCCGTTAAATATCATGGTAAACAACAGCACATTGGCGATAAATGCCCGCCCCGGCATCTTCCACTGGATCAGCACATACGCTCCGAGTACAGAGATTAGCAATCCCATGATCGTTCCCATAACCGTCGTGTAACAGGAAATCAGAAATGGTCTGAGCATCGTCGGATTGGTAAAAATTGATTTATATCCCGCGAAGCCGAACTGCTCCGGAAACAATTTCATACCATAAGCCGTCTTCAGATCGAAAGAGTCCACCAGCACTTTATATACCGGTATGATCATCAGCAGAGAAAATAACGTAAATATCACGATCAATACGATATCAAAAATTTTCACTTTCTTTTTCATCATACAATACCTCTTCCTCTCGTCTTATGGCTTACCCTGTTACATACCAGTACCAGAATGCAGCTTATAATAGAGGAAAACATACCGACTGCTGTCGTATACCCATAATCCGGAATTGCACCGGAGTTAAATGTCTGCGTATAGATATAAGTCTGCAATACATCCGATACCTTGATAACGGCATCATTCTGTAATACAAAAACTGACTCAAACAGATTCATAACCTTCGCCAGATTCAATACCAGTACCGTCACGATCGTATTATTTAACGCAGGCAGGGTAATATAGATCATCTTCTGGAAACGGTTTGCCCCATCCATCGACGCTGCTTCATACAATTCCGGGCTGATCCCCGCCAGCGTCGCCATGAAAATAATCGTTCCCCAGCCGGTATCTTTCCAGACATTGATTATGTAATACGAAAGTCTCCACCATTTCTGGTCTCCGAGGAAATAGATATTATCCGTGATCAAGTGTAATTTCATCATGACATCGTTGACCAATCCCGCGGATGTCGGAGACATGATCATGGAAAAGATGGATGCTGCCACTACCCAGGACATGAAATGCGGAATGTATACAATCGTCTGAAATACCTTTTTCAACTTTAAAAAAATCAATTCATTCAATAATACCGAAATAATAACTGCAGCACCGGTATTTAAAATCAGCTTTGTAATACTCAGCACCAGCGTATTGCTGAACGCCTTCCAGAACCCCGGCATACTGAACATTTTTACAAAATGCTTCATTCCCACGAAGATCGGATCATTGATTCCTTTATATGTAAAAAAGGCATAACGGATACCAAACATAGGAAGATAATAAAATATCAATGCTGCCACCAATACCGGTGTTGCCATCAGATAGACTCCCCGATATGCACGGGCGTGCTTGAACGCGGTTCCCCCAGGTGTCCTCTTAGACAAAGTTTTTCCTTTCTCTTTCACAACGTTTACCCTCCGTTCCGGCTACTCTATATCAGCTATTCAAAAATCCCATATATTCGTTATACTTTGTCTCTTCTGTTTTATTCATATGTATGGTCAGTCCATCCTCTGAGAAATAGAGGCGGAAGCGGATGGATGCAACACTTTCTCCGATCAGCCAGCAGAAGATAAACAGCGTGTGTTGATCTATCCAGGCTCCGGAAGAAGCACATTTCTCCTTGTATATGGGGAACTCTCCCTCTTCCAGATGTCCGATTCCAAAGGGAAGCTGACATTCTCTTCCCTCTATTTCATACGAGAGTACTCCTTTTTGATTCGCCTCGGAAAAAGTCACGCCACACCATGTAAATCCATACCTGTTTCGGAGCAGAGGATATTTTTTCCCGAAATCTGCACAAGGTTTTCCTTCAAATACCGTACGCAGCACAGGCAACGTTGTTTTCTCCACATCGTTTTCCGGGAAACAATCCTTCAGCAGGACTTCTCTCACTGCAGCTAGAATCATCTGCTCGGCTCCGCCCATCCCCTGCGTATCTGCTGTCGTTACAACGACGAGATCCATTTCCGGAACTGCCAGCATTATCTGACCGCCCAGCCCCAGCATTGCAAAAGTCCCCTCCATCGGGATCCAGAACTGATATCCATACCAGCGGTCGTCGCCGTCGAGCTGTGTTGCTGTTCTCGGCTCTGTCGCTCTCGCTGCATAGGAATCCTTTTCCTGTTTTAACAGCATACAGCCGGTACGCAGCAGGTCCTCGGGAGTAGCCATCAGGCCACTCCCTCCCATAGAGGTTCCAAAGGGATCCTCTATGATATAAGACTCCTCGCTGAAGCCAATCTGGCGCAGCAGCTTTTCTTTCAGATAATCCAGCATCTTTTCACCGGTCAGTTTTTCTACCAGTGCACAGAGCACATGGGAGGATGAGGTATCATACATAAAGAGAGTTCCGGGTCTGTGGGTGGGTTCTGTCTGGAAAAAGCTCCTCACCCAGTTCTCAGTTGTGCTGGTCTTGTTATAAGTTGTCATGTTGTAACAAGTCTGCATTTTCAACATATTTTCAATCGTCATCTCTGCCAGCCAGGGATGCACTCTCCCGGGCAGATATTCCGGAAAATAACCACAGATAGAATCCTGCAGGGAAATTTTCCCTTCCTGCTCTAATAATCCGATTGCCAGTGAAGTAAAGCTTTTGGTCACAGAAAACATTCTCTGCAGCTTATTACGGCAATAGGGTGCATAATATTTTTCATACAGCAGGTTCCCATGCTGTGCGATCAGCACACTGTGTAAAGGAATTTTTCTTTTTTCCACTTCTTTTACAAATTCCTGCATATTCTGTTCCGTCAGTTCTCTCATTTTAGCTGCCATACCATAACCTCCCATGCTGTCGCCTTTTTATTTATTATTCAGGGAATCTACGATTGCCTGAGACCATTCGGCTCCGCCTTCCTGTTCAAATCGCTTGTATCCCTCTTCCACAGAAATACCCTGTACCACACAGTCCGCAATAATAGAGTTCTTCAAGCTGGTCAGATCGCCGTTATACTGGCTCATCATATCTGTTGTTACCGGCAAAGGTGCCGTCTTGTTATTGGCATTAAAGATTTCCATCGATTCCTCTGTATATTTCTTTACGGGAACCAGTCTCTCGGTCAACGGACAGATATTGGTATCTCCCATAATGATGGTCGTATACTGTACTCCGGGCTGAGAACGCATCTCCAGCATATGGAACTCTCCATCCTGATACGTATTACCACATACTGTTTCTGCCTGTCTGGACCAATGAACGCCTTCTACTCCATAGATCCACAAGGTTTCCATGTCTCCATCATCAAAAATGCTTTCCAGGAAATATTTGAATACGCCTTCCGGATTCTTACAGGAAGAAGTAATCGCATACACCGGTGCACATCTCTGCCAGTATTTTCCAACCTCTGCAATAGGCGGCATAAATACCAGTTCGCTGTCCTGTCCATTCGCAGCCAGTCCAGCCGAGAGCTGATCAGACCATCCGCCTGCCCAGTAAGTAAATGCTCCGAACTCACCTTCCATGAATTTGGTACGGCAGTTGCTGGTCGCATTCGTCAGAGATTCCTTGTCGATATAACCCTTGTTGTAAGCATCCTGTAATCTCTTGATCGCTTCCTTCATGGAATCCTCGGTAAATCCATCTCTCCATACGCCATCCTCTCCCTGATAGAAAGAAGGATATGCATCCTGATAAAATTCCGGCAGATAATTGGTATAAGGAGCTTCATTTCCTACAAATCCGGCTGCGGATACACCGATGGTATTTCCATTGATACCGTCTCCATCCGGATCACCGTTGCTGAAAGCATCCAACATTTCCAGATACTCTTCATACGTCGTCGGAATGTCCAGTCCACAGTTATCCAGCCACTGTTTCCTGAGGAAAGTCATACATCCGCCACCTCCGCCAAGTGCCAGTCCGTACAGATGTCCGTCCAGCATATTGCCTTCTACGACGGCCACATCCGTATTGGGATTTTTCTTCAGTTCTGAATTGTTCCAGGCATCCGTCATATCCCAGAGAGCTCCCTCTCCAGCATATCCGGAATAATAGGAAGATCCAAGGATAACTACATCCGGCCAGTTCTCCGGTCCGCTGGCAAATGTCTGTCCCAGCACATCATAATAAGCATTATGATCCGGCTGGATGACCTCCAGTTCGATTCCGGTCAGTTCTTCCCATTTATTAACCCATTCTTCCTGACCGTCTGCCAATGTCGCCTGGAAAGTTCCGTCTACCATAATAGTAATCTTTTCCGGTTTCTCTACATCATCTGCAACATCTGCAACATCCCCGGCAGTATTTCCTGCCTGTACATCGGTATCTGTCTTTCCTGTATCATTTCCCGTATTTTCCGCAGAGTTCCCACACCCTGTAAATATCATGGAACATACGGTAACCGCAACCAGTGTAACTGATAATAACTTTTTCTTTACCATAAATAACCTCCGTCCATATTCTGTTATCTTCACTGTTGTTTCTTGTTGTGTTTCTTTTCTGTTCGATTTGTTGATTATTGTCACTTCGGCGCCAGAAGTATCAATGTGCCTTTATTATATCTGTCATTTTTCACAATTTAAAGTCGCATATTTCAAAATTTGGTGTACATTTTTTTCGTTATCCGGGGTTCATTTTTTATGTCAACAGTACACATTTTACTTTACCGCACCCCATTTCATTGCCTTTTTTGTTAATTATGATACTATAATAATATCTTTCAGGAGGATTTTGTTATGAATTCCAAAAAAAATAAATACTTAACAAAATTGATAACATCCTACAGTCTGGTTCTGGTCATTGTGCTCATTCTGGGAGTTATTTTCCATTTTATCCTCGCGCATAATGTAAAGCAGGAGCTATTGAATGAAAATATGCTTTCTCTGAAAAATGTAACCGAACAATACAGCAACTGCTATGCCAATATCTATCTGATTTCCAAGCGTATGGCAAATAATACCAGTCTTTCCCGCCTGGCAGAAGCTGATCAGGGCGAACGGGCGTTTTATTATAATGCCTATATTACCAAACAGGCTCTGGTAGATATGTATTCTGACTATTCCCTCCAGCCAATCCAGACCTATTATATCCATCTGCGTCATACAGACTACATAATCAGCTACAACGATTTTGAGAATCTCTATTCCTTTTATAAAAACAATCAAATGCTGGATCCCTCAAAATATGAGGAATGGAAGGAGACTCTGGAATCCTCAGACAATTATAACCATTTTCTGCCTCTTGACCATTTTGCGACCGAATATACACCACACAAAAAAAACTATTGTTATGCTGTCTCTCTGCAGAATTATACCTTCAAAAACATCAATGCCGACATCATATTTGAGCTGAATGCAGATTATATGCAGCAGATGGCAGATTCCGTCGATCTAATGAAGAATGGCTGCCTCATCATTCAGGACAGCAGTGGCGAAACTATGCTTACTTTCAGCAACAATGAAACACTGTTGGAAAAAACAGATGCTTCTCTGCTTTCCTCGCTGGATTATTCTGAACGGGGATATTTCAGCACCGTATTTCAGGGTGTTCCCGTCACAGTGCTCCATACCTCCGCACAGACACCGAATCTGAACTATTATCTGATTATTCCCACTTCCTCCCTGAAAGCACCGGGGAACGGACTGCAGCTATTGTCTCTGTTCATTATCTTTCTCGGTGTCGTAGGAAGCTTTTTGATTATTGTGCTGTTGTCCAATGCCAATTATAAACCTTATGAAGCAATGGAATGTCGTCTTCGAGAAGTTAATTTCAACCACGAAGAGCTTATGCAGTTAAATGAGTCCCAAAAGATCACCCTACGCAATTATTATTTTGATCAATTGATTCATGGTACGATTCTGAGTGAAGAAGAAGCTGCGTATGCCCAAAATTATCTTTCCATTTCCGCTAATGCCAATTCCTTTGCTATATTATACTGTAATGTCTACCTGGATACTTTGGAGCTAAATAATGACCCTCAGGGAATGATCAACATCCTCTCCCCTGATTATGCGGATGTTATTTCCGATATCCTTTCCAGTTATTTTATACATTCCTATATCATGCAGGGTTCCCGGAATAGTGTTTATACTATTTTATTATATGACCGAGAAGAACTGGACAAGGTCGAAGATTTATTTTCTCATGTTCATACTACGCTATTGCAGGAATACAATATCTGGATTTATGGTGGATTAGGCTGTACAACCGACACCATCTCCTCCGTCTGGAAATCGTATCGCCAATCCAAAGAGGCTGTAAAACGTGTCTCCAGCCCGGGTTACCTGTGTATGTATCGTGAGATTCTGGAATGTCAGGATTCCTTCTTTTATCCTAATGAGGTTGCGGAACAGCTGTATAATTTTGTAAAATCCGGTAACTTCAAACAGACAAAGGCAATTTTAAATTTTATTAAAGATGAAAATTTCAAGAAACGAAAGCTGAATTCCAAGCAAGTAAACTGGCTTTTAGAAAACATAGAAATCACATTGTTGAAAGTAGTGCGGGATAATGATATCTCTTACGATGATACAAGCTTAGCCGGTCTGTCCGAAGATTCTACCCTGGAAAATTACGAGCAGATTGCTCTGGAATTATGTGAAAAAAACAAGCAGCCGGAAAACGACAACCAGCTGATCGTGCGCATTCAGGCCTATATTGATGAGAATTATGGGGATCCATCCTTATGTTTAAGCAGAATATCGGACTTGTTCCACATCTCCGAGAGTTACTTCTCCTTCCTGTTCAAAAAAACAGTTGGCGTAAACTTCTCTACGTATCTGGAACAAGTCCGCATGACGCAGGCAAAACACCTGTTGGAAACAACGAATATTAAAATAGCAGATTTATACGTAGCTGTAGGCTATAATAATCTGACCAGCTTCCGCCGCGCATTCAAGAAAAAGTACGGTGTAGCACCCAATGCCCTTCGAGAATAGCTCCTTATTCTTTTTCGGTTGCTTTCTTGTGCAACACTTCTTCAAACCGATCGATAGGTACCGGCTTGGAATAGTAGTATCCCTGCTGCCAGGTAGACCCGAACTGCTCAATATAGTCGCTGACTTCTTTATTTTCAATACCCTCAATGCAGATCTCGGTATTAGTTCTCTTGGCATAATCCACGATAGACTGCACCATGGCCTGATTCTGAGGTTTTTGCTTAATATCACGGATGAAGCTCATATCTACCTTCAATTCGTCAAAGGGAAGCTCCAGCGCCAGACTTAAGGAACTGTTGCCCGTTCCAAAGTCATCCAGTGCGATCTTGATCCCCTGGGAATGGAAAAATTCTACCTCTCCGCGCAGGAAATGAATATCCAGATCTCTGCATCGTTCTGTCAATTCGAGGCAAAGCTCCTCCGGCCTCGCACCGGTCTCTTTTAAAATATTCATGACAGCACTGCGGAACTCTCTGCGCTCCAGCTGTGCCGCCGCCACATTGACATTGACGAAAAAGCCTTCCGTCTCCTTGCGAAGCTTCTGTACATCCGTAAGTGCTGTCCGAAGGATCCAGTTACCCAGATCAAAAATACAGGGATCCTCTTCCAGCCATTCCATGAACACACCGGGAGACACCATCCCGTAAGGTTCCAGTTCCCAACGGAGCAGCGCTTCCATTCCCCGGATCTTGCCGGTCTTCGTATCGGCAATCGGCTGATAGAACATCCGGAAGCCTTCAAAATTATGAGTAGCACACTGATGGATCACACCGATCAGTTCAAACTGGTTCTCGTCACTGCCACAGACCTCATCATTAAAAATCACCAGCTCTCCATGATGCTCAAGCCGGGAATGGTTCAACGCGTAAGTCAGACGGCTGCGGACCGCATTTGTCTCCTTCATATAAGGTTCCATAAATATTGCGCCGGCAGATACCTTCAGAGGGATCTTTTTCCCTTCTACCTCTGTATTCTCAAAAGTTTCTACAATCTCATCGTATATCTGCTGCAGTTCCGCTTTGGATACCTTTTTAAAACTGATCACAAACTTCGCACCGGAGAGCCGGTATACATATCCTTTTCCCTTTAACAGGCGCAACAGCTCCTGTGCCGCACAATTCAGAATCTTATCCGAAAAAGCAGCACCGTACATAACATTAATATGGCTGAACTGATCCAGTCCGATCTTCAGCAGTGCCCCCTGTCCGCTTTCCTCCAGGAATTCCCTGATCTCCCGATCCAGCGCCGGTTCCGTATGCAATCCGGTGGTCGCATCCACCTCGTCGGAAATACCGTAGTTGTTATATCGTATTACGATCACAAAAGGCTTTCCATCCTTATCATTCAGCATTTTCGCCCTGGCACTGATCCGGTTGTAGGTGCTTCCGTCACTCACCCGGTATTCCCAGGGCTCGTCCATATTTTTCCCGGCAACTCTCTCCAGGAATCCCCTCCGGAAATCCTCAAGATCATCCGGATGGATCGATCTTTTTGATTTTTCCTGTCCGCGAATGGTATAGTTCTCCTGCATACCAAAATATTCCATCGCCTTCTCGGACCACCATGTTACTCCGTTCCGCAGATTGGTTATGGATATGTAGGATTTTTTCGCCAGAGAAGTAATGGCTTTTACAATATCCGGGAACAGGATATCCACTTCCTCCCAGAATTTCTGCTCGTCATATTTATTGATACTCATGTCTCCTCCCGGCACTTTCTTCTGTATGCCCACAGTCTCTATATGCACCCCTGCATCATACAAATTATAACATATCGAAATGATGTTTACGATAGGATTATTAATATAAATTTTTTATGAAATAAAACATCTTCTGATTGACTTCGAAAACTATCTGTAATACTATGCAATATAGCATTTATTTCAAATTTGAAATATTCATTTTTGTAAAAGGAGCCTCGAATGAATACTGATATCGAATTCGTACAAAAATTTAATCTGGCTTACAACGCCATGTGCAAGCCTCTGTGCCAACAGTTAAAGCTGCCGCAGACAGCTTTTGATATTCTCATGTTCTTCGGCAACAATCCGGAATACCGGACCGCCAGTGATGTCGTGGAGATCCGCCGGATCAAGGCGAACCTGGTGTCCGTCAATGTGGACAAGCTGGTGCGTGAGGGATATCTGGAACGCAGAGAAGCTCCGGACGATCGCCGGAAGACTCTGTTGTTCTGCACGGAGAAAGCTCAGGATGTCATCGAAAAAGGCCGCATGATACAGAGCATTTTCAAAGATACTCTGCTCGACGGCACCGATGAGGCAAGCAAAAAGATCTTTTTACACATGCTTCATGTCATGGAAGAAAATATGGACAATATCCTGAAAGGAGCTAAATAAATGCAGATTTTAATCACAATTCTTGTCACTTTTTTCGCCGGCATGGGAGCCGGCCTGGGCACCGGTTTCGCCGGAATGAGCGCTGCTGCCGTCATCAGTCCCATGTTGATCACTTTCCTCGGCATGGATCCCTATATGGCTGTGGGTATCGCCCTGTCTTCGGATGTCCTCGCCAGCGCAATATCTGCCTATACTTATGCAAAGAACAAAAATATTGATATCAAAAACGGTCTGATCATGATGGGAAGCGTGCTGGTATTCACTGTCGTAGGCAGCTACGCATCCAGCCTGGTGCCTTCCGCTACCATGGGGAATTTCTCCGTGTTCATGACTTTCCTGTTAGGTATCAAATTCATCGTCCGTCCCGTAATGACCACCAAGGAAGCCATGCAGGGCGTCTCCGCGAAGAAAAGAGCCATCCAGTCTCTGGTATGCGGTATGCTGATCGGCTTCATCTGCGGTTTCATCGGCGCCGGCGGCGGTATGATGATGCTGTTGATCCTGACCTCTGTCCTGGGTTATGAACTGAAGACCGCTGTGGGAACCAGCGTCTTCATCATGGCATTTACCGCATTTACCGGTGCTGCCTCCCATTTTGCCATCGGCGGCATGCCTGACTGGACCGTATGGATCCTGTGCGTTGTATTTACCCTGATCTGGGCGCGGATCGCTGCACTGTTCGCCAACAAGGCAACCCCCAAGACCCTGAACCGTGTCACCGGTGTGATCCTGGTGGTGCTGGGCATTGCAGTTATGTGTTTTAACCTGTTAGCCTAGCTGATTTCCTATACCTTGTGTATTTTCCGGCGGAGTGATCGTTGCATTGCTCCGCTGATTTTCTATGATCTTGCGGATTTCCGACAGATCCTTGGCAAAATAAATGCCTTCCTGTCTCTCCGGGGAGGACAATCCCATCTCCATCATATGTGATAACAGTGCTTTCAGGCTGTCATAATAGCCGTTAAGGTTATAGAGGATGCAGGGTGCCTCCAAATGCTTCAGTGACACCTTGGACATCACTTCGGCGATCTCTTCCAGCGTTCCGGTTCCGCCGGGAAAAGCAATAAATACATCTCCCAGTTCGATCATTTTCGTCTTGCGTTCTGTCATGTCCTTTGTGACGATCAGCTCCGTAATGGCATCATACTGATATTCCATATCAATGAAAAACTGCGGCTCCACGCCGGTCACCTCTCCGCCTGCCTGTAATACGCTCTCCGCGATCTCTCCCATGAGACCGGATTTGGATCCACCATATACCAGACGGTTACCTCTTTCACCGATCCAGGTTCCCAGCTCACGCACCGCTTCCCTCAGAGAAGGATCATTTCCTTCATTTGCTCCCAGATATACCGTAATATTCATCGTATTACCCTCCTGCTTCCAAGTATAAGGGCTTTCCTTTCTTTTGACAAGGTAGGATCTACCGGCACAAATGTGAATGACGTATCTGTTGCGTTAATTCAGGCGTAGTACATCTGCTGTCCGGATTCTGCTTTTACGTAAGCAATAAATTCTTCCGCCACATGGGACAACGTATGATTTTTATTCCAGATCAGCGCGTAATCCGCATGAGCATCCGGATGTGCCACTTCCCGCACACAGACATCCTTGTCCCGGATCAGGGAAGAAATGGATGCCGGATAAATAGAGATCCCGACTCCGTGCAGACTCAGTTCATAAGCATTCATCATATGTGCGATGCGCCCCCGGATCACCGGTGCACGCCCCGTTCCCTCGAACCATTTGTCGATCTCTCCCTTACGGGACTCTCGGGAGGGGATCAGCAGGTCGTAGGGTAACAGTTCCGAAGGCTTTACTGGGTCATTTTCCTCCGCATACAACGGATGCCCCTTGGGTATCACCGCTACCCAGGGTTCCTCATAGACCGGCAGGACCTCGAATTCTTCTGTATTATAAGGTGCCGTGATCATGGCGATCTCGCACAATCCCTTCGTCACACGATTGTTCACATCATCCGTATTCCCATTCCACAGATTATACTGCACATGGGGATGTTTCTGTCTGAATCCCGCGATCCATTCCGCGAAAAGTCTGGGACCGCAGCCCTCTACCGACGCAATGTATAATGTCCCCTGCAATCCTTCCTTACGCTCTCTGACATCCTCCTCCGACCGGTTCACCAGATCCAGGATCTGGTTTGCATACTGCAGGAACAGCTCTCCCTCTTCTGTCAGGGACACTTTATGGGGCGTCCGAAGAAACAATGTCGTCCCCAGCTCCGCCTCCAAATCCTGGATCTGGCGACTTAAGGGCGGCTGCGCGATCGCCAACTGCTCTGCGGCTTTCGTGAAGCTTTTCTCCTCCGCCACTGCCTTGAAATACCGGATATGCCGCAATTCCATCTTCCCAGCATCCTCCTTCCATGCTTTTTCCAAAAACCAACTTAATCTTTCTATTTTGTAACATGTTGTATTTTCTTTTATTATACTTTTTAGGTATTATTATACTTCTATTATATGTATTTCACATTATAAGCGCAATATGGTAAATTATAATCATCAAAAGGAAGTCAGGCCTGACCCCTTAAGCGTAACAACAAAGTCAACAGTTTATTTGTCTTGGAAAGGTTAAGGGTGAATATTATGAAGAAGATCATAGAAAAGGTTAACGAGTTTTTTGACGAGTATTACAAGAGCTTCGCTGAGAAATTCTGATAGAAGTGTGTTTTTCACGCTCATATACACAGAAGAAAACAGCAGATCTGGCGGGATCTGCTGTTTTTATATTATCAGTTTCCATTTTCCACAAACTTCATCTTAATGATCTCCTGCAGACTTCTCGGTTCATAGTCCATCCAAGGCTTCATACATCCTACATTGTACGCCTGTATGGCACTGTCACCGGTATGACGGCAGTCGTTGTCCTTCATTTCCACTAGACACTTCTGAAAATATTCGTCCTCCGGGCTGTTGTGGGTGTGTCCGTAGAGCAGAATGGTGCCGCGGCTCATGTGCTTCCAGCTAAAGATCGGGTAATGGCATAATACCAGCTCATAGCTTTTACCGGCTATGGAGTCCCGAATCTCCTTATAATCACAGACTTCCGAAAAAAGCTGTCGGTATCTGAGGTCGGACACGTCATCGTGATTGCCACGGATCAGGACCTTTTTTCCCTTCAGGATTGCCACCAGAGCGATTAGATCCTCGTTCTTACCGCGCATGCTCACATCCCCCAGGATATACACGGTATCGCCGTTATTCACCTTTTCATTCCACCGTTTTACGATCTCGGTGTGCATTTCCTCCAGATCTCGGAACGGACGGTCATCGAATCGTATCGCCGCTTCATGAAACAAATGCAGATCGCTGATATAATAATTCATATTGTTCCCTCCCATTCCACATTCGCTACAAATAAAACATCTCAATATTTGAGCGTTCTCATTATCGTTTCAAATTCTAATTCCGCATTTTCATCCAACAGTTTTGCGCAAAACAAAACTTTATTCTCAGAAAATCCAAAATACCATATTTCATCCTCTGGAAGATCTGCTCCATTTTCAGTCTCTGCAGCACTTAATTCCCATGCAACCACAAGTTTTTGGATTTTTTCTTCTTTTCTATCTAATTGTAGCTCACTACTGCTCTTTAGTTCTGCATGCTGACCTAAATATACTTGCACAAATTCATCTGCTGCTGTCTCCCGATCAATCCATGAGGGTTCTGCAAATTTTGAAATTTCCACATTTGCTATTTCCCGGTCTTGATATAATAGTATGAAATTGGCATAATCATCTCTAATATCAATTCCATTTATTGTCCAACCATCATCCGGTGTCCATGATGCAATATTATTAATTGGCTCTGTTTTACTTTTACAGCTTACTAAGCTCAAACATAAAATTGCAATAACGAAGATCAGTTTTTGTTTATATCTATTCTTCATAACTTAGCAGTACAGCCTCCTGTTATTTGGGATATCTTTAATATTCCTTTTTCCGTTGCATGCTTTTCCCAGTCATTTTCTGTCAATATCTCTAGCGGTAATAATCTCTGTGGACCGTTTTCATCCTCTTCATATCCCCAGGAGTATCCGCCCAGGAATTTCAGTTTATTGCTATTCATGCGGGAGGGCAGATCTACTAGATAGGTATAAGCTGTCCATTTCAAGTGTCTACACCCAGCCAAATTACAACAAGGAGCATCAAATATTTCTGCCGGATAACCATACGCAAAATATGGATTCCCTTTTTCCAGATTTTCATCACTGACATCTATGGAAAGCTCTCTGTTTTCCCCATAATTTTCAATTCTTTCCACGAATTGAATAAATCCACAGGATCTCCGATAACCGGTTGCATTCATATGTTCAAAGTAACCATGCATTACTGGATAACCTATGCAACATATTTTATCTATCGGAAATCCCTGAAGGGCATCATAGCCAATTTCCCTGGGATCTGTGCCTTGTTTGTATTCTACTGTAAGCATTTCTTCTATGCCATGGAGTGTAAAAGGAATTGTTACTCTGCTCTTCAGCGCGTGAAATACTTCTTCATGTGTCATTCTTTCGTTACTATTTTCTGCCAGCAAATCTGCCTCGTCTAATGCTTGTTCTATATCATAAGTATCTTTTGAGTTTTCCATGTTTTTCTCCTGAATATCAATATCGCTCTCATCGGTATTCTCATTTTTGGCAACGGATCCATACAATATAATTTTAATAATATTATCCATCATTTCCAATAGAGGGTGCACTACTTTTATTTATACATAATTATATCTCTGCCTTTTATTATTCACAATAAAAAAATAGAAACACAATTCACATTGAACATCATTAAAATTATTGAATAAAATTCAATATCTTGACATATAATTATATTATAATTATAATTTAATTATGAAAGGTATTAGTTTTGAATGGGATGATAATAAAGCAGCCATCAACGAGGCAAAACATCACATCACATTTTCAGAAGCCAGCACTGTATTTGCGGATGAAAATGCCATTTTGTTTGACGATCCCAATCATTCACAAGAGGAAGAAAGGTTTATGATGTTGGGGCTAAGCGATCATGCAAAAATGTTAATTGTATGTCATTGTTATCGCGGTATGGATGATGTTATTCGTATTATCTCCGCCAGAAAAGCAACCAAGAATGAAACAACTCAATACTACAAAATTAACGAAAGGTGGTAAGTCAATGGAAAAGGAATACGATATCGAAAAATTAAATCCCAGAAAAAATCCCTATGCAAAGCGTGTAAAAAAGCAGATTACTATTAACATTGATGGTGATACCATTGATTTCTTCAAGGCAAAATCAGAAAAATGTGGTATTCCCTATCAAACACTAATTAATCTGTATTTGTCAGATTGCAAAGAGCAAAACAGAGAATTGGAATTAAAATGGAACTAGCCCAACATTGTACAAGGATGTCAGCAATGCCGACATTCTTGTTTGTTTATAGAGGATAAATTCAAAAATAGGAGAAACGCTGTAAAATCAACGTTTCTCCTACTCTTAAATTGATGCTGGTGGCCGGACTTGAACCGGCACGGAGTTGCCCCCGAGGGATTTTAAGTCCCTTGCGTCTGCCTATTCCGCCACACCAGCGGACGCATTGCGTTATACTCGACTGCATGGACTTACGCGCTAAGCACTGTTCCATTGAGCTCATCAACGCAAATGGATGGAGGTGGATTCGAACCACCGAAGCAATTTGCAGCAGATTTACAGTCTGTCCCCTTTGGCCACTCGGGAATCCATCCATGTCAGGCAAAGTGCCCTAACAATGTGAAATTGTAGCATATGTTCACACAAATTGCAATATGTTTTTTCTATTTTAGTGTAAAAGTTCAGCCATAGGATGACAAAAGCAACGATTGGGTGCTCGCGCTCAAAGCGTGTTAACGCGACTTTGCGAATGACGCAGGCTGAACTGCTTCAATATAGTACAGATAAAAAGGATACTGCGCCAGCTGCATCTGCCCGTAATCAGTCACCCGATATCCATCCTGCTGTAATCCGGCAACAGCCTCATCGCTCATGGCATCTGGTGTAAAGTACCAGAATCTGTCGGATTCTGCCTGGTTGTAATCGCCGTTTACGATCTCATTATCGGGGTAATAATAATACAGTACTGTCCATCCCAGATGTTTCACCCCGTTGGTGACCATCTGCACATCCTCTTCGGGCGTGCCGATCAGATCCAGGGTCTTGTCAGTCTCTACCTTCTGCTGTTCATAACTGCCATAAGATTCCTGGTAATTCTGTATTCCCATGCCAAACATTACAAGCAGTAAAAGCACAAGCAATAATCGTGCTAACAGCCCCAATCCCTTCCAGGACCGGTTCTCCAGCTCCGCCACCAGTTCCAGCACCCGGCTGCTGCCGATGACCAGCATCATGATCGCCACTGCACTTAACGGATACAGATATCTCTGCGCCAGCATCGGTGCCATTACAACACTCAGCAGATATGCAAATGCCAGCGTTCCCAGGATTGTGCAGGCACCTACTACCATGGCGTAAGTTTTGTCAGACCATCTTTTCGCTGACGGCTTCTGCAGACGAATACCCTCTTCTCCCATGGAAAACAGGGACGAATCCGCCACCAGCGTTACTATCAACAGTACTAACAGCAACGGAAATACAATTACATTCATCCGTCTGCCGCCCATGACGATCTCCAGGCTCTTATCCAGCCCGAGGATCTCCGTCATCCACCAGCCTCTGCTGACATTTTTCAATCCCGCATAGAAAAAATACAGCCAGGGAGCATAGCCGATCAAAAATGCCACGATTGCCAATACACCTTTTGTCCAGGTCTTACCGCGGTATTTGATCCACACTGCCACTCCGGTGAAAAACATCATAATGCCCACGGCTACCAGAGCATAATAGTGAGAATATGCCGCGCCCAGTGCCCACAATACCATTCCGGTCCAGGTCTTCCTGGTGCCATCCGCTATTACACGGTAAGAACAGTAAAAGCAACCCATTACACACAAAAAGGCAAGTGCATACATACGAACTTCCAGATTATATTCCAGGCACGCCTGTCCCAGACCCGATATCATCACGAAAAATGTGGTCGGGAGCATACCGAAATGTTTCCGTATCACTGTCAGTGCCAGCACGATACCAATGGCAAACGGTACCAATGAAGCCAGATGGAATACCGGAACGCTGAATCCGAACAGGGTTCCAAACAGTTTCAGCCAGTAATAATACAGCGGCGGATGATTATCCCAGTAATACAGCACCTGCAGGATACCACCGACGCTCTTATGTGCAGTATTTGCAGAAAAAGCTTCATCTCCCCACAGCACCCGGTCGGACATCATGCTGAAATTGAGACAGATCACCAGCACACTGAATGCCAATACCACGACCGGTCCTATGTATCTGTATACAATGTTCCATCCTTTGCTGCCGGCGATTTTAGTCATAACACTGTGAATCTTCTCATGTTTACCGGCTTTCGCCTCTTCCACGAACAGTTCACAAATGGTATATGCCAGCATGATGCAGATTTCCAGGCTCAGCACTTTGACTGCATATTCCCGGGATTCTACGAGTTTTCGCAAAATTGTATTGTCGTCATTGCCGGTCAGGGAAAGCAATACCCACGGCACAAAAAGCATGATCATCAGACAGGTTGCATAACGAAGAACATACGCTCCCTTACTTCCGGTCACCGTCTTCCCGGTGCTTCCATTATTTTTCAAAACATATTGCCGCCAGATCCCTAAGGATACCAGCGGCAACAGCAGGGTTATGATGATGGTAAACATCTGAAATCCTCTCTGTCTTTGGTAAATTATATTTTTTTCTACACGTTATTCCTGCACATACTTCAGGATTGTCGCGGAAGTCTGGGGCATCTCGATCAGGATCTTCCCTGCCTTGATCTCATACTCCGCGCCTTCCATGCAATATCCGTCATCTCTGGACTGCAGGATCACTTTCATCTTACCTGTCTTAGGAACCCCGATCTCCCATACATGGATCTCCTTGGTGATGGGATGATTGTTATTGTTGATCAGGATCGCACACTGTCCCTTGCGGTTAAAACGCCCGTAGGAGATGAAGTTATAATCATTCTCCAGCATTTTCAGGGAACCGGTACGCAGTTCCTCGTTTTCACGGCGCAGGCGGATAATATCCTTGTGAAACGACAACAGCACCTGATCCTCATGTCCCCAGGGATAGGTTCTCCGGTTATCGGGATCTGTGAATCCACAGACACCGGCTTCATCTCCGTAGTAGATCGTCGGTGCGCCCGTCCAGGTCATCTGGATCACAACGCCCTCCCTGAACACTGCCTTATTGATGCCCTGCTCCGCAGCCTGGGGGCCTAAAGTATTGGTACGTCCCACCTTATGGTTCGTTCTCGTCAGGAAACGGGAATGATCATGGTTGGACAGTTCATTCATAGCCACCTGCCAGCTGGGCATGGAAAAACTGGAGGTATGATGCCGCATGGCTCCCCAGAAGCTCTCTGCATTACCGAGCAGGTCCTCTCTGTAGTCATCGCTGTGCTTCTCCATACCGGTGAGGAACCAGGTCACAGGCTCCATGAACGCATCGTAGTTCATGACAGTATCCCATTCGTTGCCCTGCAGCCAGTCTCTGGTATTGCCGTAATGCTCTGCCAGAATGATCGCCTCCGGATTGGCCTCTTTTACCGCTTTCCGGAATTCCTGCCAGAAATGATGATTGAACTCCTGGCTGTGACCTAAGTCTGCCGCCACATCCAGTCTCCAGCCGTCCACATTATAGGGCGGAGATACCCATTTTTTTGCAACATGAAGAACATAATCCATCAGTTCCTGAGAACCTTCGTAATTCAGCTTCGGCAGGGTATCATGTCCCCACCATCCGTCATAAGAATTGTTATAAGGCCATGCTGCCTGATTATGGAAATCAAAATAATTCCGGTAAGGACTGTCTGCGCTGACATAAGCACCCTTGTCATAGCCTTCCGCATTCTCGTAAATACGTTCTCTATCCATCCATTTATTAAAGGATCCGCAGTGGTTGAACACACCGTCCAATATGACTCTCATGCCTCTGCGATGCGCCTCTGCCACTACCTGGGCAAACATCTCGTTGCTCGCCTCTAAGTTCGCCTTATTGGTCACGCGGTCGATATAGCGGGAAGCGAAACGGTTCTCCCGCTGTCCATCCGGAAGTAGCTCTCCCTCATCACTGACGATCTTACCCAGATGGGGATCAATATAATCATAGTCCTGAATATCGTATTTATGGTTGGACGGGGATACGAACAGAGGGTTAAAATAAATTACCTCAACGCCCAGTTCCTGCAGGTAGTCCATCTTGTCCAATACGCCCTGCAGGTCTCCTCCGTAGAACTCACGGACATCCATCTGTGCAGGATACCGTCCCCAGTCCTCTACACGGTGCACCGGCTCCCCGATATAGCAGTATTCATTGGTCAGCACATCATTGGAGGGATCGCCATTGCAGAAACGGTCAGTATAGATCTGGTACATTACCGCACCTTTTGCCCAGTCGGGAGTATGGAAGCCGGGAATGATGATAAAGTCATAATACTCGTTGACCTCCTGCACCAATCCTCTCATATCAAAAATGCCTGTGATCCTGCCGGTCTGTACCTCAAAATAGTAGGATACCTTCTGATCATCCAGACGCATCACATAAGCATAGTAATCAAAATCATTGTTGCTCTCCACTCGCACCATGAGATGCTTCTGTCCACCGCTTACGAGGAATATCCTGTCCACGTTGTTCCTGGCGGTACGGAAACGGATCGTCACCTCGGAATATGGTTCCGGCTCTTCCGGGATCACATACTCCGCACTTGTATCTGTAAAAAGAGCTCTTCTGTTAAATACAGGTCTCATGGCAGCAATATACTGCTGGTTATATTCTGTTCGACGTAATCGCTCCAGATCCATAGTATCTATCCTTTCTGAGACTAATGTCTTACTATCTATATTATGCTCCTGCTATTCTTACCTGTGCAGCACACACATATGTAATTATACCCTTTTTCCTTACATCTGACAACAGCCTGACTTGTTTTTGAACGGTAAAAAGGACAGTCTTGGGAGGACTGTCCTTTTTAGAGAAGGTATTTCTTTCTTATGGGGTATAGCAAAAAACTATATAATGTATTGGGGGGGTTACGAGTATTATAATAGCATGCACTACTAGTTTTTACTATTCTCAAAATTCACAAATATTACAAAAATGAATATTTGTTTTTGTCTATTTTTCACAAAAGCGGTTTGTACAATACTACCAAATCTACGAAACACCCTCGAAAACCTTTTCCTATACAAAAAGTGCTTCAAACTCTTCTCGGTTGATCTTTTCTTTTTCTAGCAGCAGCTTAGCACAACTGTGAAGTACATTCTCATGCTGCATAATAATGTCTTTTGCCTTGGTATAGCAGTCATCTATGATCCTCTTGACTTCCTTATCGATCTCACCGGAAATCTCCTCACTGTGAGCCTTGGCATGTGCCAGATCCTTACCGATGAAGACTTCATCATCGTCATCATCATAGCAGATGACTCCGATATTATCAGACATTCCGTAACGGGTTACCATACGGCGGGCTGTCTTGGTGGCTTTCTTAATGTCACTGGATGCTCCGGTGGTAATATCTCCGAAGATGATCTCCTCTGCGATACGTCCGCCCAAAGATACCATGATATCCTGGAGCATGCGGCTCTTGGTGGCGAACATCTCATCCTTTTCCGGCAGAGGCATGGTGTAACCGGCTGCCCCTACGCCGGTAGGAATAATGGATACGCTGTAGACAGGTCCCACATCGGGCAATACATGGAACAGGATCGCATGACCTGCTTCGTGATATGCCGTGATCTTCTTCTCCTTGTCGGAAATAATACGGCTCTTCTTCTCCGCACCGATTCCTACTTTGATAAACGCCCTCTTAACATCTTTATTCGCGATAAAGGAGCGGTTCTCCTTCGCTGCGATGATCGCTGCCTCGTTCAACAGATTCTCCAGATCCGCTCCGGTGAATCCTGCGGTAGTCTGTGCGAGCTGCTGTAGATTCACATCATCTCCCAGTGGCTTATTCTTCGCATGTACCTTCAGTATTTCTTCTCTGCCGCCCACATCCGGAGTCCCTACCGCTACCTTACGGTCAAATCGTCCGGGACGCAGGATCGCAGGATCGAGAATATCCACACGGTTCGTAGCTGCCATAACGATAATACCTTCGTTGACACCGAAACCATCCATCTCTACCAGTAACTGGTTCAGGGTCTGCTCTCTCTCATCGTGTCCGCCGCCCATACCGGTACCACGGCGTCTCGCCACGGCATCGATCTCATCGATGAACACGATACAGGGTGCATTGTGCTTCGCCTCTTCAAACAGATCGCGCACACGGGATGCGCCGACACCGACGAACATTTCCACGAAATCAGATCCGGAGATGCTGAAAAAAGGTACTCCGGCTTCGCCTGCCACGGCTTTCGCCAGCAGAGTCTTACCGGTTCCGGGAGGTCCCTCCAACAGAACACCCTTGGGAATCCTCGCACCGACGCCGGTGTATTTTCCGGGTTCTTTCAGAAAATCGACGATTTCCTCCAGTTCCTCTTTTTCCTCCTTCAGACCGGCTACCTGTGCAAAGGTGACGCTCTTGTCACCTATGGACATTTTGGCCCGGCTCTTGCCAAAGTTCATCATTTTACCGTTACCGCCACCGGCCTGCTGGGCATTCATCATCATGAAAACGAATACACCTACAGCCAGTACTACCAGCATTGGCAGCATATAAGTAAGGAACCAGTTCTCTCTCTCAATGTCATTCACTACGGGATCAAATCCGTACTCGCGGACCAATGTCTCCAGCTCGGTGATATCCGTAGCATACAGCTTATGATTCAGTCCGTTCTTCATCTGGATCTCCAGATAGCCGGTAGGAGCTTCTCCATTCGGCTGTATTACGATCTCAGATACATTTCCGGCATCCAGATCCGCGATAAATTCTGCTCTGGTATAGTCCTCTTCCCGGTTGCTCAACAGATTGAGCCCTACGATCACCATGACCAGAAGTATGATAAAAATAAAATAAGAATTAATTGTTCTGCCGTTTTGTTTCAACTTCACGGGCCTCCTGCATCTTCGTATTGCTTAATCGAATTCTACCACACCGATGTAAGGCAGATTACGATATCTCTGATCATAATCCAGACCGTAGCCCACTACAAATTCATCGGGAATATTAAATCCGGTATAATCTACATGAACATCGATGACTCTTCTCTCCGGCTTGTCCAACAGAGTGCACAGACGTAAAGAAGCCGGTCCTCTGTCACGAAGCATCTCTAACAGATAACTTAAGGTTCTTCCACTGTCTACGATATCCTCTACTACGATAACATCCTTATCCTTCAGGGATTCATCCAGGTCTTTTACGATCTTCACCACACCGCTGGACTTGGTGTCGCTGCCATAGCTGGATACAGACATGAAATCCAGAGATACGGGAACGGTGATACGCTTTGCCAGCTCACACATGAAGAAGCTGCCGCCCTTCAGTACACATACAAGGTGTACCTGCTTACCTGCATAGTCCTTACTGATCTGTTCTCCGATCTCCTGAATTCTCTTATCTACTTCCTCTTCTGTCAACAGTACTCTGATATGTTCTGCCATTTTCTTTTGTCTCTTCGCTCTTAGGCGAACTCCTTTCTTATTAATTGTACCTTTAAAATACGTTTTGTATTCTCCGTTACTTTATAATATTCGCTGATGCGGTATCCCATGACCCACAGCACGTGATCATCTTCTGCCAGGATCGGCAGTCTGTCACGCTCCTTGCGAGGAATTTTCTGATCGACAAAATAGCTTTTTAATGATTTACGGATCATTCCGCCTCTGCCGTCTGCAATGGTCAGATAGTCCCCTGTCTGCCGTGTTCGTATCATCGGACATTTTTTTATTTTATCATAATCAAACCATTTCGTATACTGATTTGTGGGAACTTCTTGGTTTTTTTCAAGTCCATGGGACGCTTCCCATACGGAATATTCCAGAGTTCCCAGCGCGCACTCCACTGTTTTCTTCTGTCTCGGAATCATATCCGGATCCCGCTGCTGCCAGAGCGGTGTCGCAACAGCAGTCTGCTCGTCGCTGTCCGCAGCTTTCGTTGTCTGCATCGCCTGTATTGTCAGGATGACCTGTTCATATTGCCGTCTGCCGCGGATTCCGAAGGGAAGGCAGATCGTCCGGTTTCCTTCCTGCGTAAACAATGTCAGAAGTTCCGTAATATGCTGATAGGTGATGTCTTTCTGCCCGGGAGAAAGTCTTTTTACCTCTTCATACAAAAGTCTTTTACGGATCACAGGATGCAGCGTCAGAAAAGGTTCCACCGCGATATGCACCTCTTGTGCCTGACTGCTCACATCCGGCTGCAGCGCACTGCCCGGAGCCTTTATTCTCCGTATGCATCTGTTCACTGCCTCCGCCGTCTGCAGCTCCAGATATTCCTCCGTCTCCGCCAGCAGCTCCGCTGTCTGGTTCATGTGCGCCACACAGCCCCGCGCAATGTTTTGCTCCGCATAGGGTAAAATATGATGCCGTATCCGGTTCCTGGTATAATCGTCCTCATCGTTGGTAGCATCCTTACAGTAGAAAATTCCCTGTTGTGTTAAAAAGTCCTCGATCTCCCATCTCTCCAGGCACAGGATCGGCCGTATGATCCGACCTCTCACCGGGAGGATGCTTGCCAGTCCCCGGATGCCGCTGCCCCGGAACAGATGAAACAGCTGCGTCTCGCTGCGGTCATTGCTGTTATGCGCTACCGCGATCTTCGTGGCTCCCCATTCCTCCGCAGCTTTGTCAAAAGCTTCATATCTTGTTCTGCGGCCGGCTTCCTCTTCGGAACATTTTTCCAGAATTGCCCGCTGCCGCACATCGGCTTCCGTCAGGAAAAACGGGATTCTATGTTCTCCACACAATTTTTCCACATACCGGGCATCCTCACCGGCTTCCGGCCGGATCCCGTGATTGACATGGACCACCGCAATGTCCAGCGGGATTTCTCTCCTCCATTCCAGTAACAAAAATAAGAGGCAAACCGAGTCTGCCCCTCCGGAAACCCCGGCCACCACACGGTCACCGGGTTGCAGCATTTGATGCTCTTTTATATATGCAAATACTTTTTCTCGTGTATCCATCCATGTATTCATGATTTTACTCTATCCTAATTATGCGAAAAAATCAAGGCAGCAATCACGCATTCTCCCACAAGCACAGCACAAACACCGTCATATCATCCCGGATCCTGCCCCCACAGCTGCATATGGCATAAGAAAGTATCTTCTCTGCGATCTCCTGCGGATTCTGTTCTTCTAATGTCTCTATCATATCCCGCATCCGCTCCTCGCAATCATCCTCCAGTGCATCCAGCACACCGTCCGTCATCATGATCAGCAGATCGCCCGCTGCCAGCTGCCGCACCCGGACTTCCGTCTGCGCTTTCTGAAAAATCCCCAGCGGCAGACTTTCTCCTCCGATACACTCTGTTCCGACGCTTTCTTTCAGAAAAGTGGACGCACCTCCGACTTTGCAGATCTCGCACTCTCCGCTGTACAGATCCAGGCTACAGATATCCACCGTCGGATGATCTTCCTCCTCATTCTGCGCATACAATGCGGAGTTCAGCATATTCACGGATTCTTCGGTATCAAATCCCGCCTCCAGCATTTTTTCCATGAGATCCAATACTCTGCCGCTGCCCCGGCTGGCATCTTCTCCCGCACCGGTTCCGTCGGATAACAACAATAACAGTCTTCCTTTTTCCGATTCCAGCATGGCATACTGATCCCCGGATATTTTCTCTCCCTCTTTTACTGCCCGGCTCACTCCGGTAAGGGCCACATATTTCGGTTCTTCTGTAAACTGAAAACAGTGTGGTTCCCTCTCTATGAGATAGGGACTTCCCGGCGACGGCTGCAGATGCTTCCCCAAAAGTACGGTAAGCATATCTGCTGCCTGCGATGCCTTACAGCCGGATCTCTCCGTGGAAAGTATCATGCTGATACCGTTTGCGGCAGCACCTTTTTTTCGAATATAACATAACTCTGCTGCCGCAATCCCCTCACTATGCAATGCCTGGACGAGGTTTTTTCTTCGCTTTTCCTCTACCGGCCGGTAGCACATCTCTTCTCCGGCCACTTGTTCCATGATCCGTGCGACCGTCTGCAGATGATCCCCCATGACCTGCCTGCTCTGCTGCAGCAGGCATTTCTCCAGAATACTCTGTCTGTCATCTCCAACAATCCTCGTTTCGTCGTGAAAACTTCTCCCCAATTCCTCAAAACTCTCCGCATACCCCAACAGCTTCTGCCGGCACAGCATGGATACCTGTGCACATAACTTCTGTTCCGGATTTTTCTGTTCCCGTTTCCCTATCACCATGACTATTCCCCTTTCTGTCTTCACGATTATAGAGCCACTGTTTCTTTCTTTTTGTCAAATTCGGGGGAATGTTACCTTCATTTTTTGCGACAAAAAAAGCAGGTCCACTGTTGAGAATCAGTCTCCCTGCTTAATTGTCCTCTTTAAAAAGGATCTCACCTTCATACACCAGTCCCAGCTTATCCTTCGCCACTTCCTCCACATAAGCCTTGGTCTGCGTATACTTGCGATACTCCTCGATCTCTTCCGCTCTGGCGGTCTCCGCATCGATCTGCGCGCTCAGGCTTGCGATCTGGGTATCATATCCTGCGATCTTCTGTTGTAATTCCACGCTTCGCACCGCAACGACTACCATGATCATCAATACGACCAGGCTCACCAGGAACAGGCTGAACCGGTTCTGATGTCTCCTGCGGTAGGCTACTCTTCTTTTTCCCCTTGCCATACGCGCATCTCCTTTCTATAAATATTCTAAGCATTTTCCGAAGTCTCGTCAACTTCTTTTTTACCCATCTTACGGCTATCCGCAATGCCTTACGAATCGGGTTTAAGAGCATGTTGAGAAATCCGGAGACATATTTTACCAGGAGGGGACTTAGCGTCCTGTGATACAGATACATTCCCAATACCGCCCCCAGCACGGCGAACCATCTCAGGTTCCCATTGCTCTCCCGGAACATCAGTAAAAACACTTTTCCCGCACAATAGATCCAGAAGGCAATATCCTCCAGTGACACCATGCCGTTGCCATGTGTAAAAACCCTCCGCAAAATCCGCAGTATATCATACAGAAAAGTAATCTCTATTCCCAGGAGAAACGCATGCAGCAGAAAAACATTTTCATTCATTAACGGAACAGCCTGGCGAAAAATGACTCCTGCTTCTCCCCGGATGCTGCGGTATCCGAATATACGAAGCTGTCGATCCGGCCGTCAATGTCCACTTCCCCTTTATCCAGGGTCAGCCGATTCACATGCAGTTCATTTCCGCGGATCATCAGCATCCCCTGTTCCGTCTCCAGCAGAATCTCCCGCAGATCAAAAGAAAGCACATCATTGACACCGTTCACCGTGCAGGTTCGTCTGTTGGTCATAATTATTTTATGCATACGCCCTGTTGTGTTTAAATCTTCCATACTTCCTCCCATCTGTGTCACATTGCAATTTATCATAACTATTCAAAGCTACAATTCATCTTATGGGAGTCATTGGAAATTTATACATATTTATACATAACGAAAGAGTTCTTTTGCTTCTTCTTTTTTCACTGTCTCCTGAACATCCAGCACTTCTACCTTTACTTCCTTGTTACCGAAAGAGATCGTGATGATATCTCCCTCTTTTACATTGGCAGATGCCTTTGCCGGTTTGTCGTTGATCAATACTCTACCGCTGTCGCAGGCTTCGTTGGCCACAGTACGGCGTTTGATCAGGCGGGACACCTTTAAATATTTATCCAGTCTCATGGGTTTCCTCTCCTTCTGAAAACTATTTCTCATAACGAAAGAGACCCGAAAGGTTGTCCTCTCGAGTCTCTGAAAAATCAGCTTCTATTACGCGTTCAGCATATCCTTTAATGCTTTACCAGCCTTGAACTTAGGAGCCTTGGAAGCAGCAATCTTCATAGGCTTGCCGCTCTGAGGATTTCTACCCTCTCTTGCTGCTCTGCTGGATACTTCGAAAGTACCGAAGCCAACTAACTGAACCTTACCATCCTTCTTTAACTCTTCAGCAACAACATCTGTGAAAGCCTTTAATGCCTTCTCTGCGTCCTTCTTGGAAAGACCAGCCTGATCAGCCATAGCTGCAACTAATTCTGTTTTGTTCATATTGAACTCCTCCTATAATGAGTTTCGTGATTAAATTTACGCTCGAAAATAGTTCTTTTGAAACGTCTATAAATATATATATCTGTTTTTATCCCTTTTGTCAAGGCATTTCCGCATATTTACGGCATTTCCTGTGCCTTTTCAAAGATTATTTTGAAGTTTGGGAACTAACTGTCAGATCCACAAAAGAATACGATACATCCTTCTGTTCATCGTCCACCTGAACCGTATAACTCCTGGTCTCATATCCGGACTTCCGCAGTGTGATCACATGACTTCCTGATGTCTTTTTGAAGCTGCAGGGTGAGATTCCCACATAGTTACCGTCCAGATATACTTCCACGTTTTCCGGTGCATCAATGTGTACCCGATAGTAGGTGGTTGTGGTGTCTGTCGTCGCAGAAGTACTGCCGGAAGCAGTACCGGTGGAAGAACTGCCTGCAGACGACGAGCTTTCTGTACTTCCTGTGCTTTCCTCACTGCCGGAATCCACTTTATCTAATTGCACATCCACTCCGGCAGATTCCTGTCCTACCCGGAGATACTGTGTCAGAGATTTATAGCCGTCCGCTTTTGCTATGATCTGGTGGATTCCGTACTCCAGTGAGACCGGCTGGGAAGGATCCACCTGACTTCCGTCAATATACAGCTCCGCACCGGCAGGGCTCATGGAAAACAGCACCATACCGTACTTTGCCTCCGCAATCTCCAGATCTCCGATATCCAGGGTTGTCTCTTCGTTACGGTTGATCACTACATACTTCGTACCTCCCCCGCCGCTGCAGCTGATATCCACCTGATAACTGCCTTCCGGCACCGTCACCAGCATGTCCTCCGTGATCCTCACGATCTGTGTCTGTCCGATCTCCAGCCAGCCACCCACGAAATTCTCATCATTGACCAGCCGGAGATATCCATGACCCTTTTCCACGATCACGCTGAGCACCGTACTGTCCATTCCATGGAAGGTAAGAATATCGGATGGATTCAGATCAATCTCTTCTATACTGTGCCCCTGGGAAAAATACTGCGTGTCTTTGGACAGCTTATAGGTTTCTCCGCCGATGCTTACCTCGTGCCTCACCGCATTCAACTCATAGCGCTCCACACTATCATACTGCCATGCCGTCTGTGCCAGCTGCATGGAGGTCAGGTGTTTCTGTGTCTTAAGAAAAGTCACATCCACAATATCACCCTCCTGCAGCTGATCCAGCGAGATCGCCTTGCCGTATTTATCCCCGAAACGGGTGGTTCCATCCATGGATAGCGTATATCGCCTGCAGAGATCCAGATTCAACAAAGTGACAGTTTTGTCAACTTCGTTAATATCCACCAGTACAGCAGTATCCGCAGAATCATAACTGTCCGGATTCGTCACCACGAATCCAGTATCCACACGCTCCGCTTCCGTCTGTGTCTGCGTCTCTGTATTTCCTTCCGTGGCAGCTTTCTGCCCGCAGCCAGTTATTGACAATATTGTCATAAGCCAAATGCATGCTACTGCTTTCATCAGATATCTTTTGTTCATGCTTTTGTCTCCTCTCCGGTACCTTAGTGTCTATCCGATCTTATGATCTTATGGTCTCAGAATCCGTAGGAATTTTTTTCGAGCGCTCTCCTGTTCCAGCAGCCGGTCCAGTTTTTCCTGATTTTTTTCCGGAATCCATGCTTTTCCCGAATTGTAATAGAAATTCACGATCTTCCATAATTTTTCGGGATAAGACAATCTGTAGAACAGATCCTGTCTCTCGAAGGGATTCAACGGTCTGACGGATTCATAAGCTGCCAGCAGGGCTTCCCCCCGGTTACAGTCCCAATCACTTTTCTCCAACAGTTTACGCAGCAACAGATAAAGATCCCTTATGGGACCGTCCGCCTGACATTTTTCAAAATTCACCAGGAAAAATCCTCTGTCCTGGCGCAAAATATTGTGATATTGATAATCACCGTGACAAAAGCAGAAGGTTTCTCCCGCTTCTACGTCATGTGAATTTTCTATCTTTTTCCATTCTTCACAGATCTGCCCGGCCTCTTCCAAAAAAGGATCCATCACGGCAGCCAGCCGGATCTCGAACCAGGTCTTCTGGCTCCGCTGTTTTAAGAATCTCCGGGCCCTCTTCAATTCTTTGTTATGCTTCTCATACTCTCGACTCGGAAGGAATCTACGGATGACCGGTGTGGGTATCCCTTCCATCTCGGGAAACGTGGGAATAAATTCCAGATCCTTGTGAAGTCCGGCCAGCAGGCGCATGGCTTCCATGCATTCTTCCCTGTCACGGATGTTACATTCTCTGCCTTCCCACCAGGTCTTCAGAATATATCTGACACCATCTCTGTCCGTGACCGACAGTGCGCCCTCTCTGGTGGCAAGCAGTCTCTCCGCAGAGATATTCCCACAAGCCTCCAACTGTTTAAGCACCTGTTCCTGCAGACGCAGCTGTTCCTCGCGTCCTGTATATTCCTTGAAGATCAGGCAGCCCTGCTGTGTATCGCACAGAATCGCCCCCCGCCCTTTTCGGGTACGCAATACCTCTATCTCATACTGCTCCAGCAGTGCCACCGCTCTGTCATTCACTTACAACCCCTCCTAAGATATGTACTTAACCGGTTTGACGGTTTCTACGCTATCTTATGAGAGATCTTATAAAAGTATGCTCACTCTTTGCCTGCTGCCAGTTCGCCCGCCTTTTCCAGCAGCTGTTCTCTCGTATTCTGCTCCGGGTGCTCTAAGACCAGTTCCAACAGCTTCTGCAGCATATCACCCAGCTCCCTGCCGGGCTTCATTCCCATAGCAATGAGATCTCTGCCGGTGACAGCCAGTGTTTTTAAGGATACGCACTGCTTTTTCTCCAGCATCTCTTCATATAACTTCTTCCAGAGCTCCAGGTTCTCCAGCTTCTCTGCCCGCAGATAATCGCTCTGTGCCAGGATATCCGCCTGCCTCACCGGGAACAATAGCGGGAAGATATCTTCCCCGATCTTGTTCACAGCCCGGCGCACGATCCGCAGGTCAGGTATCACATCATTACCATAATCATGATATCTTACCAGACGGGTCACCACTGCCACTGTATCATTATCAAATCTGAGTCTCCTCAGGATCCTGCGTGCCATCTCCTCACCCACTGCAGGATGTCCGTGGAAATGGGTGGTACCGTCTTCATCCACGGTAAGTGTCTCAGGCTTGCCGATATCATGAAGCAGTATAGCATACCGCAGATCCTTCTCAGGTGCGATCTCTATGAGGGCATGTAAGGTATGCTCCCCTACGTTGTATTTATGGTGCTTATGCTTCTGAGGAGTCTCCATCATGGCATCGAATTCCGGCAGGATCACCTTCGTGACACCCATGTCATAAGCATCTCGCAAGGTGTCAGGATGAGGGGAGATCAGCAGCTTGGTCAATTCCACCTGGATCCGCTCCGCGCTGATCTTCTGCAAAGTCGGTGCCAGCTTCCGGATCGCCGCTTCGGTGTCCTCATGGATCTCGTAGCCTAACTGCGCAGAGAAACGGATAGCACGCATGATACGCAGGGCATCCTCTCCGAAACGTTCCTCCGGATCGCCCACGCAGCGGATCATCTTCGCCTCGATATCCTGTAAGCCACCGAAGATATCGATCAGACCTTCTGTTTCATTATATGCCATGGCATTAATAGTGAAATCCCGGCGTTTTAAATCTTCTTCCAGATTCGGGGTAAAAGTGACCTCCTTGGGATGTCGGCTGTCTTCGTATTTTCCATCCACGCGATAAGTGGTGACCTCGAAGCCCTCTTTGTCCAACATGACGGTCACTGTACCGTGCTGGATCCCGGTGTCGATGGTACGACGGAACAGCGCCTTCACCTGCTCCGGTCTCGCCGAAGTGGTAATGTCCCAGTCCTCCGGGCATCTGCCCAGGATGGAATCCCGCACACAGCCGCCTACCACGTAGGCTTCAAACCCTGCATTCTGTATAGTCTCTATGATATATTTCGCTTTTTCAGGTATTTGTATCTGAATCATATATATCCTCTTTTGCAAAAATCACACACGCTCATTGTTCTGTGATTTTTCGCTTGTTACTGCTTTGTGTCTATTGTTTGTTTCTAAGAAAGGCTATTCCTGCTCCGGTTTCATGATAAATTTATCGATGACCTCCACCAGCCCGTCCTCATCGTTAGTACCGGTGATGTAATCTGCAGCTTTCTTGACCGCCGGCTGGGCATTCCCCATTGCTACGCCGGTTCCCGCATATTCGATCATGGAGATGTCGTTATAGCCATCGCCGCAGCAGATCGCATTTTCTCTGGTCAGTCCCATGCCCTCCAGCATGTGATCGAGAGAAGTTGCTTTATTCACATCCTTGGGCATGATCTCAATGAAATAAGGCTCGGAGCGGTAGATGCTTGCCACATCGCTGTATTTTTCCTGCAGCTGTTTCTCCAGTTCGGGGGCAACCTCTTCCGGCGCCGTCATCAGACATTTGTTGATATCAAAATCTACATAGGATACAAAATCATCCACCACTTGAATGGGGATTCCGTTAATCCTTGCTTCTAACTGCACATATTTATCCGGCTCAAATGCGGAGATGACTCCCTCCCCCTGGTAAGTGATCAATCCGCAGCCATTCGCTTTGGCGAATTCATACAATCCGGGTACAATGGACAGGGGCAGTGTTCTCTGATAGACCACTTCTCCCGTTTTACATTCCACGATACGGGCTCCATTAAAGGACAGAAGATATCCGCCGTATTTTTCCAACTCCAGTTCCTCTTCACACTTCCGCATACCGGGCGTGGGACGTCCGGAAGCCAGGATCACCTTGTGTCCATGCTGTAAAATATTCCAGATTCCCTGTTTTGTAGCTTCTGTAATCTCTTTTTTGGAATTGGTCAGTGTTCCGTCAATATCCAGTACCAGAACTTTTTCCTGCATGTATATTCATACCTTTCTCAAAGTTATTCTCTGTTCAGCTCACGTAACCAGCAAAGTCACATTATCCTGTTTCCCGCCATTTTGAGCCTATCTTTGCTCATAATCTAACAGTACCTGTCTCTTCTGCTTGCGCAGTGAAACAGGTACTTGTCTGTTGTCTATGTTCTGTTCCCCGGCAAGCCTTACTGTGCCTGTGTTGCGGTCTCTTCGGTAGCAGCGGTCTGCTCCTCGGTGATCTCCTGGGTCTCTGCTGTTGCAGTCTCAGCAGCTGCAGATTCCTCTGCCTGCACCTTCAGATAATTCAGCTTACCCTTGGGATCCTCTACCGTTACATCTGCGGTAATATCCTGCACATGCTGACTCATTGTATCGGATACCAGCGTATTCTTGATGTTGATCTTCCACTCGGGCTGATCCTGTCCGATGTAGTAAAGTACATAAGTGGTGTCACTGACAGTGATGGCTACGGTATCTCCTGCCTGACGGCTGCTGTCGAAGATCCAGTTGCTCAGCTCCTCTGTCATACCGGTCTTGGTCACCTGCTCGAACAGACCGCCGTTCTCTACTGCGGAAGTATCCTGTGTATACTTCTTGCACAATTCTGCGAAGCTGTCCTCGGTAGCTGCACCGTTCTTCCACTCCTCCAGGATCTCTTCACCGGTCTTATCCTCGGTGGGAATGATCACACGTACATCTGCGGAAGGAGTCTCATCCAGATATCTCTTCTCAAATGCCACGGCATAGTAGCAATGGCTGTTGTCGTTGGTAATGACGGTGGTGTCTCCTGCCTTTCTGGCATCATCAAACAGCCAGTCGGAGATCAGGTAGTTCACGGAAGACTTCTTCTCATTCTCATGTGCTTCTCCGTCTTTTGCCACGGTCTGCTCCGCATCGTCAGCCAGTACCTTGGCATCTTCCATGGCCTTGGCGATCTCAGCATCGGAAGGCTGGTAAGCGGTATCCTGTGTGCTGTCAGTAGCTGCGGTTCCATCGGTGGTACCTGTGGTATCGGCAGCAGTCTCCTCTACGGGATCGGCCAGTTCGGTAGGCTCGGTGGGCAGATCAGCTTCGATCGTGGTCAGGCGGTAGTCTACGGAATCGTAGGTTGCCTTATTTTCCTCATAATAGCTCTGAATCTCATCATCGCTGGGAGCATTGTCCTCCTGCAGCTTCTGATAATAAGCGTTCATTACCATGTCGTTCTTCACATATTCTTCGATACGACCCATGGTTGCATAGCTTCCGTAGATGGAACGTACATATTCCTTATCAGATACACCTGCGGCTGCAGCGGAGGTTTTGATGGTCTCCTTGAAAGTGTTGTACTCATCCGTGGTATCATAGGTGAAGCCGGCTGCTTTGGCTTCCGCCATCAGCGCCTTATTCTGCTTCAGGCTCTCTACTGCATTCTGCTCAAAATAGTCCTGCCAGGTCAGAGTATCGGAATACATCTGGGTGGACAGATCCTTGCTGGTGTCCAGTCCGAAATAGCTTAAATAGCTTCCGTACTGTGTAATGTAGTTGTTCTTGGAGGTGTTGTAGACATAATCAAATTCTACCTTATTCACCTCTTCCCCATTGATCACTACATAAGTCTCATGGGTTGCCAGATAGGTCCGGATCGGGAAAGATGCCACCAGGCATACCAGAGCAACGAGGAATACGATCCCGACTGCCGTGCTGATGCGCTCTTCCTTTTTCTCCTTTTCCTTCTCCTCTTTACGCTTCTGTACCTTACGGTCATATTTTGTCATGACCTTCTGTTCTGTTTGTTCTTTTTGTTCCTTATTTTCTGTAACTTTTTCATTCTTAGACATCGCTTACATGTCTCCTTCCTAGCGTCTTAAGTCCAATGACTCCTTATTTTACCGTATTTTAGCGGAAAAAGAAAGCTATTTCACATATTTTTCAAGTTTTTCCACGATATTTTTCACACATCCGGGCTCAAAAGGACTGTCCAGTCCGACTTTTTTAATCATATTGGTGTAAAAATCGCTGGCGGACAATCTGCACAGCTTCAGATAGCTCTTCCACGCCTCTGTAAAATCGGCATCCATCTTCACCTTGTACTGTAGTGCACAGGTCTGTGCCAGGCAGTAATCGATATAATACAGCGGGTAGTCGTAAATGTGCAGCTGCTTCTGCCAGAAGCCTCCCTGTCCGAAGAAAGGATCTCCCTCGTAGTCCAGATGAGGCTTGTACTCCCGTTCCAGACGGCTCCATGCCTGTTTCCGCTCTGCCGGGGTCAGCTCCGGGTGCTCATAGACGATATGCTGGAATTCATCCACCATACAGCCGTAAGGGATAAACGCAGCCGCATCCTCCAGATGCATTTCCACGTAATCCTGCGCTCTGTCGCCGAAGAACAGGTTCATCCACTTCTCCGTGAAAAATTCCATGGACATAGAATGGATCTCCGCGGTCTCCATGCCGATATCCGCATGCTCTCTGATGGGATCCTGTGCGGCGAGATACCCCTGGAACGCATGCCCACACTCATGCGTGATGACGTCCACATCACCGCTGGTACCGTTAAAGTTGGCGAAGATAAACGGTGCATGATAGAGGGGCAGATAGGTCATGTAACCGCCTGCCTTTTTCGTCTTGCGTCCCAGGACATCAAATAACTGGTTCTCCATCATGAAATCAAAAAATTCCGCTGTCTCCGGAGACAGCTCACGGTACATCTTCTGTCCGGCTGCCATGATTTCTTCGGGGGTTCCGGTGGGCGCCGGGTTACCGTCCTTAAAATATACCTGCTCGTCGATATAGCTGAGCTTCTCCAGACCCAGACGCTGTCTTCTGCGGTCATGTAGTTTCTCTGCGAAGGGTACGAAATACTCCTTGATCTGCCTGCGGAAAGCCTCTACCTCGTCCTTGCCGTAGCAGTTGCGGTTCATCCGGTAATATCCCAGCTCCAGGTAATTTTCATAGCCCATTGCCCTTGCCTGCGCGGTACGGTTTTTCACCAGTTTGTCGTAAATGCTGTCCAGTTTTTCCTCATTTTCCAGGAAAAATGCACTCATCTTCTCCCATGCCTGTCTGCGGACATTGCGGTCGGAATTCACCAGATAGGGCCGCAACAGGGACAGGTTCAGTTCCTTGCCATCGAAGTCAATCTTCGCACCGGCGATGAGCTTATCATACTCCATCGTCAGGGAATTCTCCTCCTGCATCAGCGGAATCAGTGCCTCGCTCATGGACTTCTGTGCCAGCTCCATGTTCTTGAACGCTACCGGCCCGATCTTCTCCTCCAGATACGCTCTGTAGGGGGATTCATATAATTTCTTCTGATAAGCCAGCACCAGATTACTGAATACCGGGTCCTGCTCATCATAGTATTTGTGCTCTTCCTCGTAGAATTTATCGGAGGTATCGATGTCAAAGCGAATATTTGCGATCGTCATCAGCGTCATGACACGGTCCGTCAGCGCATAATACTTCTTATGCACCTCGAACTGCTCCTCCCCGCTCTTCGCCGCCTCCAGCTCCCGGATCAGCTCTCCCATCTCCTCCTGCACTTTGGCAAAATCTATTCTCTCGTAAGGCATGTCCTGAAATCTCATAATTATAGTAACCCTCTCTTTCTATGTCCTTAGGAACCTATACTGCTTATCTTACCCCAAAATGCCGGGAAAGTAAAACTTTAGAAGCGTTCTGTAACATTTTTCAGACTTGCCAGTAAGGAATCCCTATGGTATGGTGGTATTGGAAGTAATTCTTCTTCTTTTCAAAATTCTTATAGACCCGTCAGTGGTCAAAGTTTCCCTTATTACCGCAATTTCAGAAATTAATTATTATAGCACTTATTGTTGACGTTTGATACCTAATATGTTATCTTTTAGAAAGGACATTATGATGTACGATATTGAGTATTATTTTGACAAAAATGGCTATTCTGCTATAAGCGATTATTTTGCCGATTTAGCCAAGAAATCTATATATAGCAAAACAGTTCGTATACAGAAAAACAAAATATTTGCTTACATAAAAGCATTAAAGGAATATGGAACTAGAATCGGAAATCCAATTGTTAAACATATACAGGGGGATTTGTGGGAATTACGACCTTTAAATAATCGCATTTTTTTTTTTTATTGGAAGGACAATAAATTTGTCTTATTACATTACTATATTAAAAAAACTCAAAAAACTCCTCATCGAGAAATAAGCAAAGCCTTGGCATATATGCATGATTGGCTGGAAAGGAATAATTCATGAAAAAATATAAAAATTTTGACGAAATGTTCAACGATAATGATTACGTTTCCGAGGAAGACCGGGAAATCATAAACCTCGAAGTGAAATTAATCGGCAAAATGATAGAAGCCCGCGAAAAGCAGGGATTAACCCAACGAGATCTTGCAAAAATCAGTGGGGTAAAACAGCCTGCCATTGCAAGAATAGAATCTCTGCGCTCTACACCACAATTGGACACTCTTTTAAAAGTGTTGATTCCTCTTGGCTATTCTTTGGAAATTATTCCTTTGCAAAAGGAAAATTAACGCAACCGCATAGAACAATTTTGAAGGAATTTTTGCTTGAGAATAAGAAGGAGGTTATTGATATGGTGTTTTTCGAGTATGACGCTGAGGCGGAAAAGGGCAGTCCGTCATGGACTGCCCTTTGGTTCTTACATAACTCTTACAGATATGGTTCGTTCCTCTTTGGAAACAACCTGATCTCAGCTTAAGCTTACTGTAACAGAGACAGTACGCCCTGGTTGGACTGGTTAGCCTGAGCCAGCATAGCCTGACCTGCCTGAGACAGGATATTGTTGTTGGAGTACTTAACCATCTCAGTAGCCATATCGGTATCACGGATCTGGCTCTCTGCACTGGTGGTATTCTCAACTACGTTGTCGAGGTTGTTGATAGTGTGCTCCAGACGGTTCTGGACAGCACCAAGTGCGGAACGCTGGGTGGATACCTTCTGGATAGCTTCCTTGATGGTATCAATAGCGGAAAGTGCATTGGTATCATCAGTTCCGTCAACCTTCAGACCATTTACACCAAGACCCTTAGCAGACATAGCATCAATGCTCAGAGTAATCTGGTTATTGGATGTAGCATCAGCACCAACATGAAGGGTAAGGGTCAATGCTGCAGTCTTATCCTGTAATGCAGTTACAAAGTCTTTATTCGGAGTAGCCACTTCATTTCCTACTGCATCATAAAGCTTAGGAGCATCTGCTCTTACTTCTACATCTCCATCTTTATTTGTTGTAAAATATTTTTCCAGTGCATTTTCAGAAATAGCATTGCCATCTTTATCGTAATACTTTGCCTGTGCTGCTGTAGACTGTGCTGCTGTAATGTCTGTTGCTATAATGGCAGAAGAATAGCTTTGTCCCTTATTACCAGCAGCTGCCGTAATACCATCAGCGGTTACTGTAAGTAAATCATTACCTTCTGCATCAGAAATAGTAAAATCAGCGCCATTAGATGTAACCTTGAATTTTTCTGCTGCATCACCATGTAAAGAAAGAGTATAGCTAACAGCATCACCAGCATCATTTACCTGAGCATTTAAAGTTACGCCTTGATCTCTCAATGAAATCAACAACTCATTCTGTTCATCCTGAATTTTTTCACTTGTTGCAGCAGGCTTTGTCTTTGCGGTCAAAGTCAATCCATCCTTACCTTCTGCAAAGTCAGCAGATATAGTCTGAGCTGTATACTTACCATAGCTAAAACTATACTGTTTATCTAAGCTCTTGTCACCCTTCAGCAAATAAGTCTCGTTGAACTTGGTGGTCTCAGATACACGATCAATCTCCGTAGTCAGCTGGTCGATTTCATTCTGAATGTAGCTTCTGTCGTCTTCAGAGTTAGTACCATTAGCTGCTTTTACTGCCAGCTCATTCATTCTCTGTAACATATCCTGAACTTCATTAAGAGCACCTTCGGCGGTCTGTACAGTAGAAATGCCATCCTCTGCATTGGAGGAAGCCTGTGTCAAACCTCTGATCTGCTTTCTCATCTTCTCACTGATGGACAGGCCTGCTGCGTCATCAGCTGCACGGTTGATCTTGTAACCGGAAGACAGTTTCTCGGTGGACTTTGCCTGAGAAGCGGTGGTCAGACCTAACATTCTGTTAGAGTTCATAGCTGTAAGATTGTGTTGTACTACCATAATAATTTACCTCCTTGTATTACTGCCCAATTCCTTTTGCGGCAGTGTGCGTATCTGTATTGTTATCGAGAAATCCTTTTCTCCCAGATACTTGTTTTTAGTTTTATAGTAACCGAAGTAGGAGCTTCCCTGACGGGCCCTGACAGAGCCGCTCTTCCTCCGGTTATTACCGTATGAAATTATTTGTCCGCATTTCCCTTTGTGATGATCACGTTGGATTTTTTGCGGTACTTCTCCGGATGCTCTTCTTCCGCATAGTATTTAGGAAGCTTCGCTCTCTCCTCCGGATCTGTGATCTGGTTCTCCAGCACCGTGCTTCGCACGATGTTCACCTCTTTCGGTGCATCGATCATAATGCGGAGATGATTCTTGGTGCCTCCTAAGAACACGATCTTGATATTGTCATTGATCATCAGGTATTCTTCCGGACTAACGGTCAGACGCAGCATATCGATAACCTCCCTGTTTTTGTTCAGCCTTCCTTGCCTGCTGTTTCTCACTGATGCAACATTTTGTTATGGAATGTTGCATTTTGTCTTGCACTACATATTTCGGCTGACCATTGGAAAACTTTAGCCTTTTTTATAAAAATCGTTATACAGAATTATATATATCGCTATGACGATTTCGCATAACACATATCATAGCTGTATATCGCGGAATACGGCATCTTTGTCATCCTGTTCAATCCCCAGATAATGTTTTGTGATCTGAAAAGAAGAATGATTGTAAATCTCCATCAGCAATGCGGGCGGAGTTCCCATTTTCCATGCATGGTAGCCAAAGGTCTTCCGCAGCGAATGGCATCGCACGACATCATCGATCCCAACCTGCTCCGCGGCTCTGCGGACAATGCGGTAGGCCTGATACCTGGAGAGAGGGGAATCTGTTTTTCTGGGACTGGGAAAAAGGTAGTCTGTGTCGGTTACGGAAGACTGTGTTTTCCGGTAGGACTGTAATGTTTTCTGAAGTTCTCTGTTGAGCAGGATTCGGGTCTCTTTTCCTGTTTTCTTTTCCGTGATCAGAAGATGGGTGTAAAAGCGGCTGCATTCCGAGCAATAGACATTTCCCCAGGAGAGATGAAGAATGTCGTTGATACGGAGAGCAGTGTTCAGACCGATCAGGATGAGAGTGTAATTCCGGAAGTTAGGCTGTTTGGTAAGGTAGTACTCTTTGAAATCGTGTAAAAGTTGTTTACTGCGGATAGGTTGTGTCGTGCTCATAATAGCCTCCTTGAAAGTATTAATGAATAAGGAAAATGCAACATTCCATAACAGAATGTTGCATTTTCTATTTTAATCTATTCATTTCTGTGGTATTCTTTTAAAGACTGCATATCGCTTTTTTTCGACAAATATTTCTCTTTTATTGAAACATATACAGTCAGAATCAGGAGTACACATGAAAAGCTTTATATGTCAAATGTTCTATAAGCAGCGGGCGGCATTCGAGCAAAGCTGCGCTTCCAGAGGCAAAGAGTATCCTCTTCCGGAAGACGTTTTCCTACAATCGGATATTTTCTATGACGAGAAGCATGTTCCGGCACATCGTCTGGATGTCTACCGTCCCAGGGGACGGGACGGAGAGATTCTCCCGGTCATCGTCAACGTACATGGCGGAGGCCTCCTCATAGGGAACAAGGAATTCAACCGTCCCTTTTGTGCCTCCCTTTGTGAGGCGGGGTATCTGATATTCAGCATTGAGTACCGGCTGATACCGGACTGTCTCTTCTATGACCAGCTGGCTGACCTGCATCTGGCACTGGATTTTATCCGGGATCATCTGACGGAATACGGCGGTGACATTTCCCACATATATGCCTGCGGCGACAGCGGCGGTGCCTGTCTGTTGACTTATGGAATCGCCATGCAGCGAAGCACTGCACTGGCACAGGCTGCCGGAGTAACCCCTTCTGACCTGCCAGTCCGGGCACTTGGCCTGGTCAGCGGTATGTTCTATACGAACCGCCTGGATCAGATCGGACTTTTCCTCCCCAGATATCTCTACGGCCAGCATTATAAAAAAAGTGCTTTTGCCCCCTATGTATCTCCGGAGCACCCGGACATCGTGACCAGCCTGCCACCCAGTCTCCTGATCACCAGTGACAACGATAATCTTCAGAGCTATACTCTGAATTTTGAAAAGGCTCTGCGCAGACATCAGATGCCCCATAAACTGATCAACTACCCGAAGGATCCCCGCCTGACCCATGCGTTCAGCGCTTTTTACCCGGAGCTTCCGGAAAGCAGGGAAGTGATCCACCATTTGATTCATTTTTTTGAACATACCGGAGAGGACTGTAAAGGAGGATATGTATCATGACATACGACGAAAATGTTTTCAAAGAAAAAGCTAATCGGAAAGCCCGTAAGATCTGGATCGTTTTTGCTGTTTTACTGAGTGCCAATTATGGCTCCGACGCGTCCGGGGGATTATATCCCACCACTTCTTATCTGATCTTTCTGGCATTATGCTGGCTGCCTCTGATCTTTGGCGAAGTTCTGTTACGTGTAAAAGGCTGGGCAACGGAGCTCTACCGCTACGATCTGGTCATCGGTTACGGCATCTTCTACACTTTTGTCATCTGTACTACAGCTTCCCCGATCGCATTCACTTACATCCTTCCTGTGACGAGCCTGCTGGTACTATATAAGAACCGGAAATTCATGATCGGCTGCGGTATCGCCAATGCCCTGATCATCGTCGGTGCAGCCGTCTATCGCTATATGCTGGGCTTCAACAGCGCTTCCGATATGAAAAATTATCAGCTGCAATTGTCCTGTATCATCCTCTGCTACATCTGCTACGTCATGTCCATCCGTCATCTGAATGAATCCGACGGTGCCATGACCGACAGCATCAGGGCTGACCTGCACAGAGTCGTAACTACTGTAGAACAGGTAAAGTCTTCGAGTAATATCATTCTCGATGGCATCACTGTCGTAAGAGAGCTGGCTTCCGAGAATAAGCATGGCTCCGATATCGTCATGCTGGGTATGAACGAGCTGACTGACAACAACAATATGCTGCAGGATCATACCACATCATCCACACAGATGACCTCCGATATCCGCGCCCAGGTAGAAAATGTGGTAGCCCTGATCGGAGAAATGGTCACGCTCGTCGAAAAAACGCAATCCCATTCCGGTGTCAGCGCAGAAGATCTGAAAAGCCTGGTAAATACTGCTGCTACCATGTCTCAGCTGTCCACCGAGTTGGAAAATGTTCTGGAGAATTTCCGTCAGGAATTTGAAATGGTAAAACAGGAGACCGGTACCATAGAGAAGATCACGAATCAGACGAATCTACTGGCATTAAATGCTTCCATCGAAGCTGCCAGAGCCGGAGAAGCTGGCAGAGGCTTCGCTGTCGTAGCGGATCAGATCCGTACCTTAAGCACCGAGACCCACGCTTCCTCTGAGCAGATCAGGGATGCCCTCTCCCGGCTGGATGCTACCTCCGCGAAGATGACCTCTTCCATTGAAGAGACATTACAGCTGATCCAGATCACTCTGGAAAAAGTAACGCAGACCGGAGATAACGTAAATCAGATCGCTTCTGATTCCGTGCAGCTGGGCAATCACATTCAGGTCGTAGATAATGCCATTAAAGAAGTAGAGAACTCCAACACCCAGCTGGTATCCAACATGGAGCAGGTATCTAACATCGTGGATACCATCACAACCTGTATCACACACTCCAGCCGGACCAGTGAACGGATGCTCAGCAAGTATCAGGAAACAGCAGACAATATCAATACCATCGAAGATGTCATGGAGAACATGATGTGTGATCTGGGTATCGGTGGTTTCATGGGTATTGAAGACATCAAGCCCGGAATGAAGATTGACTTACAGCTGGTCGGTCAGGAGGATGTCCAATATCTTGGGGAACTGATCGAGCAGCTTCCGGAGGGACTGCTGGTATCCTGTCAGAAGAAGTTGACCGTTAACGGGGCTGCTTCCTGTATGCTGCAGGTCACCGCAGGTAATATCCTGTACTGTTGGGACAAAGCGGCCATTTCTCCTGCTCCCGAAAGCGGTGAACATGCTTTCAAGATTACCATTACTACCAGACCCAGGATCAACAATAGACGCAAATACCCTCGTATGGATCTGAATAATACCTGTACTATTAAGTTCAAGAATTCCGATACGGAATATGCGGCTACCATGGAAAATATCAGTGCCAACGGATTCGCCTTCCTGGCTACAGACAAGATATTCACCCAAAGCAAAAATGCAGAAATCTTTATCACGATCCATGATTTTGCTCTGCCGAATCATAATGAGCTGGAAGGCCGCATCATCCGCTGTTCCGACGATAACGGACTGTATATCGTCGGATGCCAGATGCCGGAAGATAATTTCTATATCCTGGAATATGTAGAGAATAACTTAAATAAATAGATTCCTGTGTCAAAAAAGCCCATTCATATTCAGATGAATGGGCTTTTTTAATGTTGTTCTTTATGGTTTTAATAGCCGGGCGATCAGACCCTCGACCTCCTGAAGCTGTTCTTTGGTACTCTCCTTATGACTTTCCTTGCGGTATTTGGACGGAGACATGCCCTTCATGGCATGGAACGCCTTGGTAAATACCAGCGCATCACTATACCCACAGGACAGGGCAATACTTTCAATGGGATAATTGGTGGATTCCAGCAGTTCTCTCGCCTTGGTGATACGGAAGGTGGTGAGGAACTGCTGAGGCGACATTCCCAGATAATTCTGGAACAACGTATATAAATAACTACGGTTGATACACACATAATCCGCCACATCCGTGACCTTGATCGGGTTACAGTAGTTACTCTGGATAAAAGATACCGCCTTTTTCACATACTGGTTCCCCTTATCCTCTTCCTCTCTCGCCACGACACCGGCGCTGTCCGCGATCACAGACAGGAATACTCCCAGCAGTCCGTTCCGGCGCAGATCATCCGCAATTCCGAAGGTATTGTGTTCCATCATATCACGGACAATCGAATACAGCTCCTCTGATTTATCACAGGAAAAAATAGGATGCCTGTCTGACAGTCCCATGCTATGTAAATACTCTTCCGCGCGGCTCCCGGCGAATCCGACCCACAGATAACTCCAGGGATCCTTCGCATCCGCCTGATAGAAAGCCAGTTCGTTGGGCTGGATCAGAAATCCGTACCCGGCCTCCAGCCGGTATTCCTTGTCATGGAACCGGAAATGCCCCTTGCCGCTTAAGACATAGTGGATCAGGTAGTGCGGCTTGGATGCCGGTCCAAAGCTGTGCAGTGCTTCCGTCTGAGAGCACCCGCAGCAATTCACATACAGACTTCCTGTTTTGTCATTGATAAAGTCCAGCTTAAATGCTTTTTCCATGGCAATTCCTATCCTTTCCCATCGGTCAATTCACTATAATCCCGCCGTCCTCATCAAACGCCACACAAAAAGCACTACTGTATTCGTTCATACGCTGCAGGATCCTCTGCTTATCCTCCCCCGTTGCCGGCGTCGGTCGGAAATCATTCCTTGTTTTGACAGAACTTACCATACAGGGAATGATCCGGGCGTTCTGATCCTCCACCTTTTCCCCGTTCTCAAAAGTAAAGGTCTGTTGGAAGATCATGGTATCCTTGTCCTCTGGATTCCGGTTGGCTCCGAAGCAGAAATTTGCCAGGCTGTAAATGATATATCTGCCCTTGTATTCCTCGATTCCCTGTAACACATGAGGATGATGACCGATGACCAGATCCACTCCCCAGTCAATGCATTTCCTGCCTAGCTGTTGCTGATAATTTTCCGGATAATTGTCTTTTTCAATACCCCAGTGACAACAGGCGAGGATCAGATCCACGTTCTGTTCCCGCAAGACTTCGATATTATTCTGAACCAGTTTCTCCGCCTGTGCGCCCCATTCCACTTCATTGACGGAGATAATGCCGATCTTCAGATTCCGCTCTCCGCCGTGGGCTGCCGCGCTGTCCGGAATCTCATAGATGCCTACATTTTTATCATAGGCATAGACAATACCCTCCTGCTCCAATGCTGCCACTGTATCCCGGCTGCCCTGCTCTCCGTAGTCCAATCGATGATTGTTCGCAAAGCTGACGGCTTCAATATCCCCCAAGGTCAGTAGATGGGCATACGCCGGATCTCCCTTGATGCAGTAGGTCTGCCCCTCACGCATATGTTCCGATGTGGTCAACGGTCCTTCGAGATTCACGATGGTCATATCGTCCGCCTCGAAAATATCTCTCACATTCTCGAAAAAATATCCCTCATCCTCCGCCTGATCGTACGCCTGGCGGAATGAATAGCTGTAATCCTGTTCCTGATGATTGCCCAAAGTCACATCCCCTGCCGCGGAGATCGTGATCATGCAGCGTTCCCCCATCAAAGTATCCGAAGCTCCGGACTGTCCCGATTCCGGCAATGCAGTATTGTCACCGTCCGTCCCACCTGGCAGAACGATCTCCCCGATATTATCCCCGGGCTGATCGTCCTGCGGTCCGGTATGGTAACCTCCGATCGGCTGCGCCAGTTCTTCCACCCCGGGAATACAGACCTGCTGTGTCAGATCATCCCCGCAGCTGCTAAGCACTATTACACTGACCGCACAAACCAGTGCCACAAACCGCTTTTTCCTCTGCCCCATAAACACTCTCCCTCTGTTACAAAGAAATCTCTTAGCCCTCTCCTAAATCAGTCTTAATTTTCAGAAGCCGCTGTCGCAGTGCTGTCTCCCGTTCCATACAGATTCTCCTGCAGGAATTTCTTATTTGCCTCGAAATCCACCTCCAGCACGGACATTTTACGATGGGTCGCATCCTTATACGTGCCTTCAATGGGAATACTGTTCTGTATAATATCGTATGTCAGAATCTTCGGTGCCATGAGGCTTAACCGGTAACACTCTGTCTGGGTCAGGTTCGTGGTCAGATTCGGCATCAGACCGTCAATCAGACCCTTCGGATTCGTGAGTACACCCTTAGGCAGCTTATGAATGACCTCTGTCAGCACTTTTCTCTGTCGCTCGGTTCTGCCGAAATCCGTACCGATATAACGGTTTCTGCAATATGCCAGCGCCTGAGGACCGTTCAGATGCACCATACCTCCGGACAGGTCATCGAAATAGTCCGTTCCCTCCGGTCTGCCCAGCAGGATATTATATTCTACCAGGTAGCCGTTCACGTATTCCACTTCTTTACCGGTCAGCTCCAGATCCACGCCGCCCACGGCATCTACCAGATTTGCAAATGCCTCAAAATTCACCAGCACATAGCGGCTGATATGAATGTCAAAATTCTGCTCGATGGTCTCCATCAACAGTTCTGCACCGCCGTAGGAATATGCCGCATTCAGACGATTGTCCTTATATCCCGGTATCTCTACATACATGTCACGGAGCAGAGATGTCATATATATCTTTTTCGTCCTGTTGCTGATAGACAGGAGGATCATGGCATCGGATCTGCCATCCTCCCCGTTCTCACGGGAATCGTTACCGATCAGGAGAATATTCGTGACGCCTTCTTCCTTCATGGGAGAGCTTGCCACGGATTCGATCTCTTCATAATTCATCTCGGCATAGACCTTGCCCACCAGGACGTACAACCCTGCTGCCAGAAATACGAGAATCAGCGCCACTGCGATCAGGAAGCGCTTGAAGCCGGATTTTTTCTTTTTTCTGCCGCTCCCGGCTTCCTTTTTGTTTCCTTTTCTGCTCTTCTTATCCGTTTTCGTGTCTATCTCCTCACGCTTCCCTGCTTTTCTTCCGGAGCGATTTTTTTCTCTGTGATCTTCGTAGTCCTCGTATTCGTCCGCATAGTCCTCCCTTCTGCTACGCCGAGGTCTATCAGATGCCGCCTGTCTGCGACGATCTGCATTACTGTTACTACGGCCACCACTATTACGATTCTCTGAAGTCTTACGCGTCGTCTCTCTGCGAGCCGCCTGTCTCTTACGATACGCGGGATCATCCCAATCCTCCGCGTAATCATCCGCTCTTGCTCGTCTTCCGGATCCGATCACATCCAGTTCCTCCTCATCCTCGTCATTCTCAGTCATGTCAAACATCTGTGGAGCCGGACGCTCTGCTGTCCGCCTTCCGGTCCCGGACTTCCCACTGCCGGAGCCGGACGTCTGCATTTCCTGCATCTCCTGCTGTAAAAAGGCTTCCAGACCTTTTTGTATATCTTCCATCTCCTGAATGGAGTCTCGCTCTCTGTCACTCATGTTGTACCTCATTTCCACATACCGGCACCGGTACGTTACTTAAGTCTATTTCCTATTCGTCTCCTAGGATACCACACTCCCACCTATTCGTCACGGCAGAAATCCTTAATATTTGCTTAAATGTTGTCCGGCATTTTTTAAGACACACTTTCTATGGCAATAAAAAGAGACTATCTACGGCAGCTATAAGTATTTCTCTTATATGCTTTCCACAGACAGTCTCTGCTTTTTTGTTACCTGATATTGCTTTATTTATGAGCAATTCTCGCATCTATGTAGTTCTTCAGAGATTCCACGGTCTCCTCCACACCCAGCCTGCTGCTGTTGATGGACAGATCGTAGTTCCGGGAGTCGCCCCATTTTACCTTACAATGGCTGTTGTGGTAAGACTTTCTGCGACGGTCCTTCTCGATCATACGCTCCTCCGCATGTCTCGCATCCAGCTCATAGATCTGCATAATACGCTCGATCTTGGCTTCTTTGTCTCCTAATACGAAGATGGAGATCAGATTCGGATTGTCCTTCAACACGATCTCGGAACAACGTCCTACGATCACAAAGGACTCTCCGGCTTCCGCTTTTTTCTTGATATAATCGAACTGCATCCTGGCTACATTGTCTGCCGGAGAGCTGTTCATTCCCATTACACTGCGGTACAGGAATTTGTTACGTCTCATTTCATCGAACTCTGCCAGCTCCTTGCTGCTTACATTCATGCTTGCAGCCACCTCATCTAACAGGTTATGATCGTACATTGGCAGCTTGTAATATTCTGCCAGCTTCTGTGCGATCTCATGTCCGCCGCTTCCGTATTCACGGCTGACGGAGATAATCAGTTGTTCACTCATGGGTCTGCCCTCCTTATAGTCTTACAGATATCTCGCATAGATCATTACCATGGAGATTACTATTACTATTATAGTCGCAGGAGCCATAACTTTGCAATATTTTCCCCACTTGATCATATGACCTGCCTTTGCTGCGGTAGCGATACCCACGACATTCGCAGATGCACCGATGGGAGTTGCGCTTCCGCCGATATCGGTTCCCATGGCAAGCGCCCATGCCAGGATAGACAGCTCTACACCCTGGGTCGCGGACAGACTGCTGATGATAGGGATCATCGTCGCCGCAAAAGGAATATTATCCACGAACGCGCTGGCGATTGCGGAGATCCACAAAATAATCGCGATCATCAGCATCAGATTACCGTTACTGATGTCACCGATGAAGTTCGCCATGACTTTCAGGATACCTGTCTGCTCCAGACCGCCTACCACCATGAACAATCCGATGAAGAACAGCAGTGTCTTATAGTCGATCTGTTTGATCAGCTTCAGCGCATCTCTGCCTGCGGCGATCAGCGTCACGATAGTGATAAACACGCCGATGCAGGATACTGTCAGACCGGTCTGTGCATGGGTTACCAACAGTACTACCGCACACAGGAAAATAACGGTGCTGATGATAAAGCCCTTTTTATCGGTGATCGCCTCGGAAGGGTCCGGATAAGTCTGATTGCTGCCGGCTGCTACCGCCTCGCTGGCACGCAGTTCCTTGTGAAATACCAGATAAAAATACAATACAACTACGACCAGGGAAATACCTGCGATCAGACCGGTATTGGTCAGGAAATCCGTGAAGGAGTATCCCAGGGAAGTACCGATGATGATGTTGGGGGGATCTCCACACATGGTAGCGGATCCACCCAGGTTCGCGCAGAATACCTCTGCCAGGATCATAGGAACCGGATTGAATTTCAACAGCTGTGACAGTTCAATCGTTACTGCTGCCAGGAACAGAATTACGGTGATACTGTCAATGAACATTGCCAGAATACCGGATAATACCATAAAGGTCACGAACAGCGGCACTACCTTATACTTAACCATCTTGGCAAGGCGCATGCAGAGCCAGCGGAAAAATCCGACTCTCGCCATTCCCTCTACCATGATCATCATTCCCGCTACGAATACGATAGTCTCCCAGTTAATGCCACTGGAAGTCTCCGCGGACTGTCCCGCCGTATACCAGAAATGACTTGTAAAAAAGCTGCCTAAATTCAGGGTCTCCCACACTGCACCCATACTGTGCATTCCCAGTCCGAATACCAGCACCAGCGTCAGCAGACCGCAGCCCAGTGTAATAACATGTCTTTCCCATACTTCCAGAACGATCAGTATAAACATCGCTACAAATATAACTACTGCAAGTATCTGTGCTATCACTTTTCCTGCCTCCTCGTTAGTTTTTCTTATAAACGTACAAGAGTTGATTGTATCTGAAAAAGAGGGGGAAGTCAATCATTCTTTGAGGCTCTGCACATAAATATTCCGTTAAAGTTTTTTATGATTATTCATTCCGGAAGCTTTCGATATCGTTTTGCCCTGCATAACGCAAGAACATCCGGTGCATGTCGATACCGCTCTCTCCGAAATATAATTTCATGTATTTCTCGCCGTCCTGACGAATGGACAATGTTACAACACGTTCCAAGATCTGACCTTCTGTGCCGTTAAGGGTCACGGTCTGTTGTAATGTATTGTTCAGGAACACGGAGATCGGCAGCTGCGCCAGTTCTCCTAACGTAGAACTCATCCGAAATACCAGCTCATATCTTCCGATCTTAGGAAAACGCAACTGGTATACCGCACTTGTGCCCTTCTTCGTGGACAGCTTCTCCAGCGGAAGCTCTATGTCCTCTAAAAGCTTCGGCTCCAGCAGCTCCAGACGCGCCAGCACCTGTCCGCTGTCTCCTGCGCCCTCGGTGCTTATCGGATTGTGAAGCTCCGTGCATTCCTCTTCCTCTCTGTCCAGAAGCCGCTCCATAGCAACGGAACGTAACAGAAAACCACAGATATTTTCCGCATTCCGCGTAAGCTGTGCTCTGGTGAGTCTGCCGTCTGCCAACCCTTCCGCGGTATTGTCCCCCGCGGAGTTGGATGCCGCATCCGCTACAACCATATAGATATCGTTCTGTGCCCGCACCATGGGAATGGTCTGTCTGCCGGAGCCGGGCTCACCCTCCTCGTTCATCTTCGCCCACCAGTCAGTCATCACAATACCCTGATATCCCCATTCCTTACGGAGAATGGTCGTCAGGAGATCATAGTTGCCAGCTGTCCACAGTCCGTTTACCGGTCCGTAGGTGGACATGATGCTGTAAGCGCCACCCTGTTTCACCGCGATCTCAAAGCCCCTCAGATAGATCTCCCGCAGTGCTCTCTCGGATACAATACTGTTGGCATCATGACGTTTGAATTCCTGATTGTTACATGCAAAATGCTTGATGGTGCCGGTGACACCGTATTTTCCCATGCCGGTCAGCTGTGCAGCTGCCATGGTACCGGTGAGATACGGATCTTCCGAAAAATACTCAAAGTTACGCCCGTTCAATGGATTCCTGTGAATATTAATACCGGGTCCTAAGAGGGTGTCAATCTTGTTCTTCCGAAGCTCCATGCCCTCCATCTCATACAGCTCCTCCACCAGCTCCGGATCAAAGGTGCAGGCAAGCAAGGTGCCGTTAGGCAGGGCATATGCCATGGTGCCGCAATCCATACGGATACCGGAGGGTCCGTCCGAACAACAGGCTATAGGAATCCCAAATCTCTTCAGTCCTTCTGTCACTCCGCCGAAGGCTGCTGCCGTACCCGGAGTCACTTTCGGGGAACACATGCCCTCTCCGCGGGTCATACAGATCAGATCTTCATCCGACAGCTGTGTCAGAAACTGTTCTAACGTAATTTTTCCATCCTGCACATCCGACAGCTTCCAGCCATGATCCCCCTCATATTTACTCTGTGTCGGTCTCTCTGTCCGAATGCGCTCCGCCAGGTCTATCGTTCGTAAAGGTACATCTTCCCAGTTTGCAATGGCATGATCCTTTTCCTCGAAAAAGAAAGGTTTCAGACGCTTAAACTCCTGTACCGGTGCCATTGCTTCCGTCACCATCCGCACTACCCGAAGCTCTGTCAGGGTCGCCTTGCCAGCCTCTACTGCGCTTCGCACATCGGTTCCTGCATAGAAAATATAGTCTCCCTCTTCCAGTACATAGCAGGATTTATGTCCGGTGACACCACTGTCATCATAGGATGCATACTCCGCCAGCTCTGTTTTCAGCAGCAGTTCTTCTGTCTCACCCGGCTTCAGTTCTTCTGTCTTCGCAAATGCAGTCAGCTGGCGCAGAGGCTTTCCTAATTTCCCCTGAGGTGCTTCCAGATACAGCTGCACGGTCTCTCTGCCGGATACTCCCCCGACATTGGTTACTTTTGCAACTGCCGTGACTGCCGTGCCCTGTACGGAGAATCCCAATATCTCTGTCTGGAACTTCGTATAGGATAATCCAAATCCGAAAGGATACTTCACCTTATCTTTCGCAAAGGTCTCAAAATAACGATATCCTACATAAATATCTTCGGTATAGAAATTCTCCACCGGATCTCCGAAATTTTCCGTGGAAGGATAATCTTCAATATCTTCTGCGATCGTGTCACTTAATTTACCACCGGGATTTACTTTGCCGGTCAGAACGTCTACACAGGCCCTGCCGCCCTCCTGGCCTCCCTGCCAGATATAGAGTACTGCCTGCGGCTGATACCGGTCTACCCATTTCATATCTATAATGTTGCCGACATTCAGTACCACGATCGTATGCTCAAAAGCATGACATACATTACGAAGGAGCTCCTCCTCCAATGCTGTCAGCAGATAGCTTCCCTCCGCCGCACTGTTATCCTTATCTTCCCCGGCAGTACGCCCGATGACCACGATCGCTGCATCCGATTGTTCAGCTGCCCGCACCGCCAGTTCTTCATCTACGGGCATCTCCTCCTGATTCCAGGGTTCCATGGCCCAGCCTTCTCCCACATCAAAGGGATGCTCCTTCAGCCACTCACGGTACTGCTGCTCCAACGCTTCGTTTACCTGTATTATTCCATCTTCTTTCAGGCTGTCGATGATATTCGTGACATAAGGAGCATTAACCATGCCGCCGGAGCCTGTGCCGCTCTTGTAATGCTCAAACTGTGTTCTTCCGAATACAGATACTCTCTGTCCCCTGCGTAACGGTAAGGTATCCTCTTCATTCCGTAGCAGCACACTTCCTTCTGCCGCCACGCGTCTTGCCAGCTCCGCATACTTCTGATAATCCAGTGTATATTTCATTCGTTCAATGACTCCTTCCTGCAGACAACCTGTTATTGTTGACATCATTATACCGAAAGGAAGAAGTTTTCTCAATAGAAAAAGACACTGGAGAAAGTCTCCAGTGTGCTCAGAAGATAAGCCGGACTACAAATTCCTCGTCTTCCATCCGGAACTGATACTGTCCGTTGAGTTTTTCCACATAGTATACGATACTCCGAACCCCCAGACCATGTCCGGAACGCTCTGTGACCGGAATTCCATCCGTGAATACCGGCATTATCTGCACCGGATTTTTCACCATGAGCAGCAAATGCCCTGCCTTCTCCGACAGAGACAGCTCAATCCTTCGTCTGCTCTCCGGCAGCTCCTGTACCGCATGCATGGCATTTTCCAGTACATTCGACAGGATCGCACAGAACATCATTTCCGAACAGGGGAGCTTCTCTCCGATCGTGACCTGTGTATCCCAGGGAATCTTCTGCTCCTCAAATCGGGTATTATAAGTAGATAATACCGAATTCACCATTTCGTTCCTACAATATGCCTTAATGACAGTATCATCATAGGTCTGGCTGACCTCATTGAGATATTCCAGCGCTTTTTCACAATCTCCCTGCTGGATCAGAGTCCTCAGGACGGCCATATGATGTCTCGTATCATGCCGCAGGATTGACATCTTTTTCTCGCTTTTCCTTGTATTGTCCATCTCCGCCTGAAAAGAATTCATCTGCATACGGATCAGCTCATTATACTGCTCTGCCTTGCTCTTCATCTCGTATTCCCGGAAATACACCAGCAAAAAAATCAGATACGACAGACAGATGGCAAATCCGAGAAATTCCGGCACCGCCCTGTTGCCGGTATAAAGCAGACTGGAAAACTTCGTCGTGGCATAGTCAAAAATATAATATATCAGCGGCAGACTTCCGATCAGCAGTAATTCCCGATTCGTCTTGGCAAACAGCATCGCCGTCGTCTGGCAGACATAGCGGCACAATACCCAGAATACCACCAGCGTCACCACGATACGGCAGGTGTAATAGCACCACTCTTTTCCTGTTACCGACAGTACGAACAACCCCATCCAGTTACTGCACTGGCAGCACAGATAGGCAGTGAAGATAGAGATCAGGGACGGCAATATTCTGAATTTATAATACAGTACCAGCATCAGCAATAGCGGCACGTGAACGATCAGTGGGTATATCTGATCCACCATCTCCGGACCCAGCACAGATACGCAGACCATATATAAGCCCCCGGAAAGCACTGCCAATAGCAACAACTTCCCTACATTCGTTTTGTCCTTCTTCACACCCAGAAAAAAAGCCGACAGGAAGATGCCGAACAGCATAGTCGTAATATTATGTGTATATGTCAGAATTTCCAGTATCATAGGAGCTCCTCACTTTTATTTCGTAAGTTCACAGATGTTTTTTACAGCTTTACTTTTACAAAATCATGTTCCATGGCGGGAAGCACCTTTTCGATCAGATCCGCCGTCCGCATACGAAGGCTGGAGGTATTGATGCAGGGATGGCATCCGAAATATTCGCTGTCCAGCACCTCCTCATCGATCAGCAGCTTCACCTGATGTTCCTTATCGTTCATCAGTCCCAGCACGCTGACAGAACCGGGGGTGATATCCAGGAATTTCTCCATGTATTCCGGCTTGGCAAAAGAAAGCCTCGCCGAGCCGATCTGTGCCGACAGATCCTTGGTATGGAACACCTTGGTATCCGGGATCATCAGCAGATAAAAGGCAGTCTCCTGGCGGTTGCACAGGAACAGATTCTTGCAGACCATGGATTCCAGAATCTCATCCACTTCCTTACAGTCCTCCATGGTCATCGCCGGTGCGTGATCCACGCGGTCATATTCTACACCCAGGCTATCCAGCAGGTCATAGGTGCGGACTTCTTTGTCCAGTCTGCCGGTGGTGTCGACAGGTCTTCCTTTTTGTAATACTAATGTCATTGTCTTTTCCCCTTTGTTGTCTAATAACCGATGGTGTCGTTTACGAGGATCACATGGATCCGGTCCGTATGTCTGGAATATCTCGTGATCAGGAACTGACAGCAGATGGTATCCGGAGACTTGCAGTCGAAGCATTTTCCGGTTTCTTTACAGGGAGTCTTGATGTCGAATCTTTGGGCGTTGATAGGTGCAGCCACATTTCTCGCGCGCTTCATGGCGCTGTCTAAGTCTGCGCAGACCTTGTTCATGCCGACGATGAAGATTACTTTCCTCGGTCCCTGGGCTATGCAGGAGACACGGTTGGAATTGCCGTCGATATTGACCATGACACCGTCGCTGGTGATGGCATTGGCACTGGAGAGGAAGATATCCGCATCGTAAGCTGCCATCAGTCCTGCTCTGGCATCCATCTTAGAGCGGTCGATATAGTGGTAATTGCCTGCTTCCAGAGCGGAGATCAGTCCGATCTCTCCGGCGCTCATGCATCCTCCCATGGCGATAGTGCTTCCCTCCGGGATCAGCTCCAGTGCCTGCTTTAGTGCAGCTTCCTTATCCTCTGCGTAATAACCTGACATGTTGCGGGACTGTAAACCCTTGATCACTGTTTTGGCCAGCTGTTCATTTCTTTTTCTGATCATTTCGTTCATCTCTTAACCTTCCTGCCTTTCCGTAATCTGCAAACTTTATTCCTGAGAACCAGACTCTTTTTGACCCTATTTTATCAAAAAAAGAATTTCGTGTATAGCAACCAATAGAAATATTTGACAATACTTTTCGCATATGCTAGGATATTTCCAATATTAGGGAGTAGTTCACATCGGGTAACCGGTGTTGTGTTGGTCGTCATCACGTTAGTGAAGCCTCAGGAAGTCGCTAACCGGGCAGTACACTTCTACAGAAATGGAACGAGACTTTTATTGTATGTTTATCGTGCAGTAAAAGTCTTTTTTTTGCGTGATAAACAAAGGATCCGGGTACATTATTTAAGAAGGAGGATTTGTATATGACACAAAAAAACATCTGGAATATTTCTGTAAAAGAACTCATGGAAAAATATCAGGTGACAGAACAGGGGCTTACTACTGCCCGCGCGGAGGAGCTTCGCCTGGAAAAGGGTGAAAATATCCTACAGGAGAGCAGGCGCAAAAGTATACCGGAAGTATTTATCAGTCAGTTTGCTGATCTGCTGGTAGTAATCCTGATCATTGCGGCTGCGATCTCCATGTTTTCCGGCAATACGGAGAGTACCATTGTAATCCTGCTGGTACTGGTGATCAACGCCATCCTGGGTACCCTGCAGCATGTAAAGGCCCAGCGTTCTCTGGATAGTCTCAGGCAGTTATCTTCGCCCGGTGCAAAAGTCATAAGAGACGGTGTAAAACGGGAATTTCCATCGAAGGATATCGTGCCGGGAGACATTGTCGTATTGGAAGCGGGTGACATGATCGTGGCCGATGGCCGTATCCTGCACAGCTATTCGCTGCAGGTCAATGAAAGCTCTCTGACAGGCGAGTCTGCCAATGTAGAGAAAACAAATGCCATTATAGAGGGTGATGTGGCGCTTGCTGACCGGGCAAATATGGTCTATTCCGGAAGTCTGGTCACCTATGGACGCGCCGAAATGCTGGTGACTGCTACCGGCATGGAGACGGAGCTGGGTAAGATTGCAGGACTGATGAATGCAGCCAAAGAGCGCAAGACACCGCTGCAGGAGAGCCTGGACAAGTTCAGCAGCAGACTTGCCATACTGATCATGATCATATGTGCTGTCGTATTTTGCCTGTGTATCTATCGCCGGATGACGCTGTTGGACTCCATGATGTTTGCAGTGGCACTGGCTGTTGCTGCGATCCCTGAGGCACTGAGCTCCATTGTGACCATAGTACAAGCCTTTGGTACACAGAAAATGGCAAAAGAAAATGCAATTATCAAGAATCTGAAGGCTGTGGAAAGTCTGGGCTGTGTCTCTGTCATCTGCTCTGATAAGACCGGAACACTGACACAGAATAAAATGACGGTGCAGCAGATTTATATAGAAGACCGGTTATACGAGCCGGACCAGCTTGACCTTTTGAATCAGACACATCGCTATCTGCTCTACGACGCTGTCCTCAACAATGATTCCAGTATCGTCGATGACAAGGGCATCGGTGACCCTACAGAATATGCCCTTTTAGAGATGTTTCGAAGGATTGAAGCGGATACATCTTCTATTTTGAAAGAAGCAAACATGCATGAAGATATCCTCAGGCAGAACATGCAGCGTCTTGAGGAAGTGCCTTTTGATTCCGACAGAAAGCTGATGAGTACGAAATATATGCTGCATGGTGTACCCACGATCCTTACCAAAGGTGCTGTGGATGTTCTCTTAGACCGCTGTGACTATGTGCGCTGCCGCGACGGTATCCGTCCTATGACGGAAGCTGAAAAAGACAAGATCCGTATGCAGAATCAGCTTTTTTCAGAAAATGGCCTGCGTGTATTGTCTTTTGCTTACAAGGAATCGGAGGAAAATCTCGACATCCATGCGGAGTATGGCTATACCTTCCTGGGCCTGATCTCTATGGTAGATCCTCCCAGAGAGGAATCTGCGGCTGCTGTTGCAGCTTCCAAGAGAGCCGGCATCCGTCTGGTCATGATCACCGGTGATCATAAGGTAACAGCAGTGGCGATCGCCCGCCGGATCGGAATATACGAAGAAGGAGACCTTGCACTGACAGGTGCGGAGCTGGATGCCATGAGCGACAGCGAACTGGAGGAACAGATCGCACAAATCTCCGTCTATGCCAGAGTATCTCCCGAGAACAAAATCCGGATCGTCGAGGCATGGCAGCGCAGAGGTAATATCGTCTCCATGACGGGAGACGGTGTGAATGATGCTCCTGCATTGAAAAAGGCGGACATCGGTGTCGCTATGGGAATTACCGGAACAGAGGTATCCAAGGATGCTGCGGACATGATTCTGTCGGATGATAATTTCGCAACGATCATCAAGGCAGTGGCAAACGGGCGTAATGTATACAGAAATATCAAAAATGCCATTTTGTTCCTGCTGTCCGGTAATACCGCCGGTATCTTAGCCGTATTATACACATCCCTGATGGGACTTCCTGTACCTTTTACACCCGTACATCTGCTGTTCATCAACCTGCTGACCGATTCTCTTCCGGCCCTGGCAATCGGCATGGAACCGGCAGATGACGACCTTCTGAAGGAAAAGCCCAGAAATCCACGCGAAGGAATCCTCACCAGAGGCTTTATGATTACGATGATAACACAGGGTCTGCTGATCGCAGCAGCCTCCATGACAGCTTACCACATCGGACTGACCGTCAGTTCGGCTATGGCCTCCACTATGGCTTTTGCCACACTGACACTGGCCAGATTGTTCCATGGTTTTAACTGCCGTGGCAGCGAATCCATCTTCCGGCTGGGACTGACCTCGAACCGATATAGCCTCTATGCTTTCACTGCGGGAGTCTCTTTACTGGCACTGGTAATCTTCATCCCGGGACTGCACAGTGTATTCAGCGTAGCCGATCTGCCTATGACAGCACTCGGTCAGATCGTAGGGCTCGCTTTCATGCCGACAGTGCTGATACAGATAATGAAAATCATCAGATATAAATAATTGATTTAATCAATAGCTTCCACAGACTGCAATCTTTCCTTTTTTACCTTCAGATATTCTTCCGTATAATGTGTCTCTTCGTTGGTTGTCAGAATGACCTCCTGCCCCTGCGGCATATCAATATCTGTTGCCACAAGCAGGAGGGAATCCTCCTTCAGCCAGCTTTCCAGCCCTGTGAAAAACTGCGGGTCGTAGTGATCTGCCCCTTTCAGCTCATTATGATATCTGTCAAAGGAATAGTTCACGGGAGACAGTACATTATAGTCATAATAGCAGACACCCTGCCCCGACCAAAGGCTTGTCGTTACCAGATAATCGTAACCATCCTTTTGTGTGAGGAATATCTGTACGTTCCCCGCATGGGCAATGGCGAATTCCTGCGACCGCAGAGGAATGATTCCATATTGTCCGTCTCCCAGATATTCGTAGACCGCTACCGTTCCCCAGTTTCCGGCCTTCCGCAATGCTTCTGTGAGATTTTCGTTTTCTTCCTCCAAATGAACCTTCGTTACAATCTTTTCCTTGTAACCGTTATGGGTCAGATCATAATATCCGGTATAGACTTCTGTCATATCCGGTTCTTCTTTGTCGATATTCTCCTCTTCCAAATAACGAGAATATGTTTTTTGTACCGAAAAATCTCCCAGAGAAAAATTACCATCTTTTTGCATGGATACCGGTGCCGTTATATTAAAGCCAGTCTCATAAACCAGGTCCGCCATCTCGTTCATATTTATGCCAACCCCTACATTTGCAAAGGGCTGTCCTCCACGAAAATCATACCGGATCTGCGCTCCCACACCGATGCTTTTATAAGTGTATCCTTCCAGTTTCTGCAACAGACGGGTCTGATCCAGATCAATACTCTTCTGAGCATCTATCTTTCCGTTTTTATCCAGAAAATCCACATGAAGTGTATGGAACTGTTCATCCAGCGTATCCGCCGCAAGGATCCGTCTGTCAAAATCTTCAACCACATTTGTATATTCGGAGACCTTCGGGGTTCCTTTCTGTACATCTACATAATACAGTCCTTCCACATAAATACCGGTTCCTGTCCCCTGTATGGTAGAAATGTAGTACTCCTTGTCGCCATCCCCATCATAATCTGCGGCTTCTATCGCAGGTGGTGCCGAATACATGTTTCGCCAGGGGATCTCCACCCGATATTCCTCGTCTCCGTCGTGGATCACCAGACAGTCTTCTGCACCGTTGCCCCAAACACTGACTGTCTCATCATAAGAGTATGACAGCACACCATACTCTCCTTCCGGCAGCTCCCGGGCAGCATTGACCGAGACCTGATCTGCCCGGGTTTTCTCCTGATATAGTCCGGTCTGGCAGGTAAGTTTCTCCGGCTCAGGTTCCGTTGTCGTCTCCGGGATTGTCTGTGAGGTGGCTGTAGCAGTTTCCTGACCGACTTCCTCTGCCTGAGCAGATTCGGTATCAGAGATTTCCAAAGCGTCCCTACTGCTGCCGCAGCCTGTCAGAGAAAATGCCACGATCAATACCAGTAATCCGCTGCTTATTTTACCTGCTTTTTCAGATATAGAAGAAACAAGCTCCAACATTCTATTTGAAATCGTATATGGCGGTTCATTTTTTCCCATTTATGTCACTCCATCTTGTTTATTATCTTGCTTATTATCTTACTCGTTTGGAATATCATTAGCAATCTTTTTATTTCAGGAATTGCATAAATAAAGCACTTCCGCAAGATCCGCATTGATTCCCACCGCCTTATTTTCGATCTCCTTGGGAACATAGGCATCACCCTTGTTGATGCAGACGTAAAATGCATTCCGCCAGTTGTGCGCATACTGCCAGAAATTATATTTGATGATACCGGGTGTGTTGTAACCGACACCCAGCTCCAGAAATACGACGTTTTGTCCTCTATGATCTTCCATGAACTTCTCATAACGCTTCGCGGCAGCATCCCATCCCGCATCCTGGACGAAGGTATTGTCCGCGCTGAAATTGATACTTACATCACATTTTACACTTTTGAGAGGTGATCCTATGTTGACGAAGGACGAATTGCCGGAATGCCCGGTGGCAACCACGGTACAATTGATCGGAAGTAAATGGAAATTATTGATATTGAGAAATTTAATGATGCGCTCCATGGAAGAGGATGGACTGATCACGCGGACCGTCTACCCGGAAGTGCCGCCCCGCGTGGAATACGCGCTGAGCGACCTCGGGGAAACCATGCGTCCGATCCTGGATGCCATGCAGGAATGGGGAACGAATTATAAAAACGGAACCATATAAACAGGTATGCAGAAAATATCCTGCTCCTTGCTAATATCCTTTGTATAAACCAAATATCTGCACAAAATTCTGTCGGAAAATTTTTCCGTAAATATATCGAGTGATTTGTGAGTCTTATAACCGGAAGATTTTACTTCTATGGGAATGATCTTATTCTTTTTTGCTAACAAAAAATCAATTTCATAATTATGCTTTGATGTTTCATTCATTATAGTATGATAAAAAAGTTCATTCCCATTTACGGCAAGGCAACAAGCTACCGCATTTTCATATAAATATCCCAGGTTGACACTAAGCTTATCACTAAGCAGTTTTTCATATATTTCATTTTCTGTAAAATCTCTGTCTTTAAACATTAATGTTACAAATAATCCGGTATCACACAAAAACAGTTTAAATCTGGATAAGTCCTTAGTATTCGACATTCCGGCATTTGGATCATTAACATTGTACGACACCAATACTGTCTTAGAATCTTTTAATTCAGCAATCAACTCAAGTACTTTCTCAATCTTCTCTCCTCCCAGGACAGAATTAACCTGATACCTTGCTGCATTTTTATTTAGTTCTGCCGGAATTGCATCAAAAAGCATTGCCAGTCTTCCGGTTGCATCAATTTTGGCAAAATCTGACTCATACAAATTTAGTATATCTCTTTTTATTTCATCCACTTTTCTAAAATTATTAGTTTCTATATAAGTCTGAACTGCCTGCGGCATTCCTCCTACGAGCATATACAACCGAAACTGTCTTAATTGCTTACGATTTCCATTATCACCCAATCCAGTCTTTGCTTCATAACATTTTGCCAAGAGCGAAAAAGTAGTCTGATCCCCCACTGCCCAAAGAAATTCCTCATAATCCATAGGATACATATTAAGTCTTCTTTCCTCGCTGGGTATCAAAATATCTTTGACATTTTTCTTGATAGATATCAAAGAGCCTGTCTCAATATAATCATATCTATGATCTTCTACTAATGCTTTTATTGCCTGCCGTGCTTTAGGACATAATTGCACTTCATCAAATATAATAACGGATTTTCTTTCATGGAGATCCACTCTATACTGTAATTGAAGCTGCAGAAATAAATAATTCAAATCAGATATATCATCAAAAAGAGCTTTGACATCCGATGATGCTTTTGCGAAATCAATTAGAATATAAGATTCATATTCTTTTTTTGCAAACTCTTCTACAACCGTTGATTTTCCTATACGACGAGCACCTTCTATTAGCAATGCTGTTTTTCCATCCGACTCTTGTTTCCAGTTTAACATTTTACTATATATTTTTCGCTTAAACATTTTCTTTCTCCTTTCCGCATTTTTCTATTTTAATATTTTCCTTGTTTCCGCATTTTTTATACATAAATAATAGCATGTTTCCGCATTTTTTTCAATATATCTTGTAATAATCAGGAAAAGTAGCTATTAAATAAAAATAAGTATTCATGTATAATTTATGATATACTATTTAAAATTATCATTCTGAGAGAAAGGAATTCCGACTATGGGAATCAGATTAATCTGCAGTGACCTCGATGGTACACTTTTACAATATGGAAAAAAAGAATTAGAGGGGGAAATTTTTGACCAGATCCGTGCGCTGCATGACAAAGGAATCTTGTTCTGTCCGGCTTCGGGAAGACAGTATACCAGTCTGCGGAAGATGTTCGCTCCGGTGGCGGATTGCTGTATTTTCCTGTGTGAAAACGGTGGCGTGATCTATAAGGACGAGCAGTGTATTGCGAAAAATCCCATGCCCCGTGCCCTGGCAGAAGAGATTGCGGAGGATCTGTGGAATCGTAGTGACGGTCAGGGTGAAATCATGCTCTCCGGACAGAATACTGCGTATCTGATGGAACGTGGGCTTGGAATGCTGGACAGAATAAAGTTTATCGGCAACAACTATCAGGTCATTCAGGATCCTTCCGAAATTCCGGAAGACATCGTAAAGGTCTCTGTATATCTCCATGAAGGCGTAGCGGCTTATGCTGACCGCTTCGTCCCCCGCTGGGAGCAGGCGAACTGTGCAGTGGCCGGACCTTACTGGATCGATACTACCCTTGCCAACAAAGGCATCGGTGTCACCTCTATCTGCAGGATCCTTTGTATTGACCTTACAGATGTCATGGCATTCGGTGACAATTATAACGACGTATCCATGCTGGATATCGTGGGACATCCTTATATTATGGATGGTGCAGCGGCGCCCCTTCGGGAAAAATACCCGGATCACACGCCGCGCCCGGAAGACATTTTGCGGGAAATTTTAAACGGATACTCTTAAGCCATGTCCGGATGATCTGCTTTTTCCGGAGGTATTCTGCGACTTCGGCTGCTTCCTTCTGTCTCGTGGTAAAAGTACTGTTTTCGTAATGCCCGTTATATTCCGGCAATAATTTCTTTCACTTCTTCTAGCGGTTTGTCTGTTGCGGAGGCTATCTGCTCTGCCGACAGACCATTCTTATACATTTTCAGAATGAGGCCGGCTTCGCCTTCTATTCGGCCTTCTATACGCCCCTTTTCTCGTCCGATTGCAATTCCTTTTTCTTCAATTCCTTCGCCTAAATTGCACATAGCGCTCACATCCTTTCTCATATTTTCTTCTATGGGAATATTATACTCATTTCCTATGATGTTCAGCTTTTCATCTACACTCAATTCCTGGGACAGCAATGCCCCCAGCAAGCGGTGTAATTCGTAGGTTTCATCATGTTCCGGCAGTTCCCTTGCCAACCCTATCATTACGATGTTGATCAGATCCAGATTTCCCTTCCACTCATAGGAACCGATCACATCCTCTTTGGTAAGGTGGATATGGCTCATGGTATTCTCATCCATATTCATGCATACCCAGATAGAATACACACGCTTGATGTCATCGTAGCGGGAATTCTCAAAATCCCTTTCCTTCTGGGAAGAGACCAGTCTGCTGACATAGAAAATTGCCCGGTTTAAGATCTCGTACTCTCCCGGTTCATCCTTCTGTGCTTCTACGTTAATAATGATCTGCGACAGACCATCCTTCGTCCGCACATAAAAAACAATATCAAATCTCGCCAGTCCTTCGTTGATCTCCTGACTTTCCGTATTAAAACCAACAATACGCTGTCCGTTTTTGTCAAGCACTGCGTTGGTCAGCCCCGGCTCCACAGGCACAGTGCTGATATAAGGGGTTCCTTCTATGCAGTTTGCAACTGTTTTGGGATTCATCCCCTTAAATTCATCCACAGTTTTGATCAAAATCTGTGCCAGAACTCTTTTGTGTCCTACCAGCCGCTTCACTCTTGCATCATACTGTGCTTTCAGATCGGCTGCTTTTACCGCATTCTTCAATTCTGTATTCAATTAATTTCCTCCTTTTGTGTCAGGCAACTATAGATATTTTCAGACGCAAAAGGAATCTATACATATCTATATTATAGCTTACCTGTTTTTGTGATACAACTGGTTTTCTGTGGTGTTTTGCTCCCCTTATTCTTCTGTTGTATTATCTTGAGGGTTCGGCTGACTTTTTTATCAAAGTCTCAGACATCAGCTTTTGCTGACATAGAAATTTTCATAAGTGAAGTGTACTTATAAACAAAGCATACTCTATGTTTTCTAATTATGCAATAACTATATTTCAAAATGATATCATTTAAGGGGACCTTTTACGATCCCCTCGTACATTGCATGTAAAACAAACAAAATCGTTACCTTCCTTCGTTTATTTCCTCCCAGTGTGCTTTTGTCATTACATTTGTATGACCAGTTCTTACTTCCTTCAGTAATGGCACGGGAACTTCTTCACAGGTATGATGATACACGAAACCGACCTTTTCCTGCACTCTTTTGGATTTTTGATTTCCCTCATAATATCCGCACCATATGGTGTTCATCCCAAGTTCTTCGAATCCATGGCGCAGAATTTCCTTTGCGGCCTCCGGCATGTACCCTTTTCCCCAAAATGGCTGTCCCAGCCAATAGCCCAGTTCACACTCGTCCTCACGGTCTGTCATATCCGTGTGGCCCTTCAATTTCAGTTCAATGGCACCGATTGCTTTCCCATTCTCTTTTTCACAGATGGCATAGCACTCCGGACCATTGAATACATTTCTGATCACATCGAGGCTTTCCTCTACGGACTTGTGGGGTGGCCATCCTGCGATAGGGCCGACTTCCGAATCTTTTGCATACTCATATAAACTCTCTGCGTCTGCCTCTGTCCATTTTCTTAATACTAATCTTTTTGTTTTCATAAATAATCATTCTCCCATATAAGTGCAACCTCAAACTTCTCTTTTTTCTTGGTCATAGACCTTTTTCGAGTATAATATTGCAATAATCGTTGCTGATAATAAATACACCAATAATAAAATTGTACTGGTTATTCCATTGGCAAATGCAGCCGTAATAATGGTCAATACTCCTGCAACAACAATACTGATGGCTCCAAAACGGTTACTTTTTCTCCATGTATTATCATTATACATACTCCAGGCCGTTCGAAACCCAACTACCGTATTTCGCTTTGCCTTTGTCATATAATTTCCTACTACAACAAAAATAATTCCACATAAGATGCAGGAAATCCTTGCAATATCAACTGTTACCTTTGAACCATTCACATTTTCCTGCACACAAGAGGAATAAAGGATACAATAATTCATAATTCCAAACATGATAGCCTGCGATAGTCCTACCACGCATAGTACCCTTGCGGAGGAATTTGCTTCCATACGTTCTTTATCCGTACTTGCTTTCACGGTCTTTTTTTCAAATGTACCAATTAAAAGGTGCCAAAAGAATGTAACACACAAAATAACTATCGGAAAAATAAAAATTCCGATTTTATGCGGTATCATATCCGGTATCACCTGTAACATCATACTTGCAACCACCACTGGTAGCACCGCAACAATCCACATGATTTTTTTCATCCCTTTGCTCCTCCAAACTGGTTAATCCATAGAATTAATTCATCAAAAACTGTCGTATTGATTTCGTAAAATATAAAGTTTTTTTCCTTATATTCGGATACTAAGTCGGCGCTTTTTAACAGTTTTAAGTGGTAAGACAAAGCAGCCGGTGTGACTTGTAATTTTTCGGCAATCTCCCCAGCATTTAATCGGCCATCTTTTAGCATTATCAGAATCTCTCTCCGTTGTTGATCCGCCAATACTTTAAAAATATTTGTTTCTTTCATAATCTTCTTACCCATTTAAAATTATCTTTAAATAGAATATAGCATACTCCCTTTTGCTTGTCCACAGGTATTTAAAATATTTTTGAAATAGTTGTGTCTTCCGAAACATCTTTATTCAACTGGGGTGTAACGCTAATATTTACATAGATGAGAATAACAAACAGACTGTTATTTTCGCTTATCCAAATCTGTTCACAAATCCTTCTACCCTATAGGTAATCCGCCTGAAAATCGGTGCATTAGCAGCCTGGACACCTGCTAAAATTGCAAGCATTGAACCGTATACAGCTGTATACTACCCAAAAATCTTTGAGCAGAAAAATACTGAAATTCATGCCACAACGATATTCCAGACATTACTATGATCTTTATAGAATGGCCCAGACCCCTGTAAAAGATGTTGCTTTCTCTCACATAGATCTTCTGAAAACAGTAGTTGATTTCAAAATGAAATTTTATCCAAGAGCATGGGCTAAATATCCGGAAGCAATTCCCGGCACCTTAAAGCTGATTCCACCGAAATACCGCTTTCCAGCCCTCATCAATGATTATGAAGCTATGAAAGATATGTTATATGGCGATATTCCAAGCTTCAATACTATTATGGAATCAGTTCACCAATTAGAGAACGAGATCAATTCTCTTTACATAATTACTTTTTATTCCTAACAAGCTTCTTGCTATCTGTGAACTGCTGAATATCCACAATATTTATACAGAATTTATTGGGAAAAATTCTGATAATCCGCAATGATGCCCAGCTTTATTTTCATTTTCAAAATACGCAGGACCGATTCGTTGAGGCGTTCCTCGGTAATCTCACCGGTTTCGACCGCTTTGATGACTGCGGGTACCTGTACTTCAAAATCGGTGCAGCACAGCATATCGTTTCCCGCCTGTACCGCCCTTACGGCAATCTCCGCATCCCCGGCGAACTGCCGTACTCCTTCCATGACCAGATCATCGGTAATGATCACGCCGTCAAACCCTAATTCATTACGCAAAATATTATGTACCGGTAGAGAAATAGATGCCGGTACCTGATCATCCATGCAGGAGACAACATTGTGGGCTACCAGCACCATATCCGCCCCTGCATCGATGCCTGCCTGAAACGGCAGAAAATCAGAATTTACAAACCTCTCTATGGGACGTTCATCATAAGCGATCCCAGTATGCGTGTCCGAGTTGTTGCCATATCCCGGGAAATGCTTTAATACACTTCCCATCTGTTCCTGCGACATGGTCTGCACGACGGTCCTCACATATTCCGCTGTCTGTTCCGCATCCTGTCCAAAACTGCGGACATAAATAAAGTCCTGCGGATCCTGTGATACATCGCATACCGGAGCAAAATTCAGATTAATTCCCAGGTTCTGCAGTAATTGACATTTTTCCTGTGTGTCGCTCCGAATAAGATCCCATCCGCCCTGCGCATACAGTTCCTGAGGAGAGGCAAAAGGCGTTTCCCGTAAGTTCGCATTTTTGCTGACTCGGTTTACCGTGCCGCCTTCCTCATCCACACCGATCAGCAGAGGCACTTTTGCAGCATTCTGATAGCTTTGAATGGCTGCTGTTACTTCCTCTTTTGTTTTACCGGTAAAATCCCGTGCAAATAAGATATATCCGCCGAGATGATACTGTGTCACCTTGGATGCTGCATCCGTCTCCGGGCACCGGGCGATGAACATCTGTCCGACTTTTTCCTCTAAGGTCATTCCTGCCAGGAGTTCTTCTGCCTTCTGCTCTACAAGCTCCACCGGTTCCGTCGGTTCACTTTCTTCCGTCTCCGGCAATTCCGTAGGATCTGCACTGTTCTCTGCGCTGTTGCCGCTCACATCAGAATCCGATACACTCTGTTCCGACATAGGTTCCGGCTGAACTTCCGGTATTATTTCCTGTGCAGACTCCTCTGTGCTTCTTAAATCCCACAATAAAAAAGCCAGAATTCCAACACATATGACAGATAACACAATCACTGCGATATTCCGCACCTTTTTCATTTCGCATTCTCCATAATATTATTAAGATGCCAGGGTCAAAAGGTCTAAGCCCACATGAGCTTGCTCATAAGTGGGTGAAAGACCTTATGACCCGCCCCGATATGAGCATAAAAGTGGGATGATA
>ERZ773237.87-NODE-87-length-104682-cov-11.161689_pt1 | contig 104682 bp, 89 predicted proteins | sample MGYA00580990_ERZ773237 | MGnify/ENA primary metagenome ERZ773237 (study PRJEB29015, sample SAMEA2737749) | human gut metagenome | biome: human gut; feature: human-associated habitat; material: faeces | place: China | collected 2012 ...
GCCGTGATGCGGCGAACGCCGCGATATGAAATAAGATTGGCAGCGTTTTTTGCTGGCAATCTTATGAATAGTGTGGCTCATTGCGGAGAACTGCCAATAAATGTGGAGCGCTCTTTGCGACACGTTTATGAATTGGGTGCATGGCTCGTAACGTAGCACTGCCGTCGGCCACTTGGGGAGTTCTGTTTGTATTAAAAACGCCATTTTTGCTAAAAAAATACAAAAACATGAGATTTTGCCATATAAAAAGCAGTTATTTTCGGTGAGCGTGCAAAATGAAGAAATTCCGTACAAAAATTCCTGATTTAGGAACTTTTTTGTACGGAATTCATTGCTTTTAGTTTTTTTACACCAAACTGGAGAGCTACGAAAGCATAGCCACGCTAGAGAACAAGAAAGACCGGGCGTGGGCACTTGCGCACCAATCCCGGTCTTATTTGTTACGCGGGGCGTAATCAACAAATTCAGTCAATTAAGCCCCGGTAGTTTACGTTACGCGGGGCGTAATCAACAAATTCAGTCAATTAAGCCCCGGTAGTTTATTCATAGCGTGGGTATCAGCAACAAAACAAGCTTCTCATACCCACAAACTTTCCACAGCGTGGGTATCAGCAACGAAACAAGCTTCTCATACCCACAAACTTTTCACAGTGTGGGTATCAGCAACAAAACAAGCTTCTCATACCCACAAACTTTTCACAGCGTGGGTATCAGCAACAAAACAAGCTGCTGATACCCACAAGCTTTCCACAGTGTGGGTATCAGCAGCGAAACAAGCTTCTCATACCCATAAACTATTCACGTTGAGGCGGAAGAATGGGTACAGAGAAGCTTGATTCTATCTCCTGTGCCCACGTTGAGGCGGAAGAAGGGTACAGAGAAGTTTGTTCCTGTCCCCTGTGCCCACGCTGCGGCGGAAGAAGGGTACAGAGAAGCTTGCCCCTGTCACCTGTGCCCACGCTGCGACGGAAGAAGGGCACAGAGAAGCTTGCTCCTGTCATCTGTGCCCATACTGCGGCGGAAGAAGGGTACAGAGAAGCTTGCCCCTGTCCCCTGTGCCCACGTTGCGGCGGAAAAATGGGCACAGGCGGAATTTGTCCTGTCTACGGCGCCCCTACGTTACGAGCCATGCACCCAATTCATAAATGTGTCGCAAAGGGCGCTCCACATTTATTTCATTGACGGCTGTCGCCGTATAAAGTCAAAAACAAAAACAGCGACTTGTGAGCAAGCTCCCAGATCGCTGTTTCTGTTTTGACTTTGCATGGCTCGTAACTTTCAATTTATTGAATCAAATCTTAGCACATAATCTTCTGCTGTATCTGCGTATAAGCCTCCGGTTCCAGATCATACCCAAGATAGGCAATTCCCTGATAGACATCCTCCGGGATATTTTGCAACAACCCCATTTTTTTACAAATGGTCTCGATCATATCCCGCTTTGCGGCGATGACATTCGCATCTGCTGCATAAAATTGCGCCATATCATAATCCGAAGTATTGCCGCAGGGATTGAGGCAGGTGGCACAGTCCGGCGCAATGATGAATTTCTCCGCATGTATCTTCTGTACCATTTCTTCCTCGCTGCCTGCGTCCTTCAAACACAGAAACGCTTCCCGAATCACTCTGTCGGTCTGCTCTGTTTTTCCGTTATTTGATACGGCTCCCACCAACCCGATCAGAGCACTGATGATGCTGTCTCCCTGCATTTTCATACAATCTCCTTTTTCAGACACTTACTTTCAGCAAAAACATTTTATTCCTGAATCTCTCCATCAATGGAGATGGTCACTACTTGCCAGGGCAGAAACTTTCCGCTGTCCTGTATAGCCTTTTTTGCCGCCATTTCCAGACCGCCGCAACAGGGTACTTCCATGCGCACAATGGTCACGGACTGAATATCATTGTTCCGCAGAATCTCCGTCAGTTTCTCACTGTAGTTCACCGCATCCAGCTTTGGGCAGCCGATCAGCGTCACTTTACCGCGAATGAATTCTTTGTGGAAATTCGCGTAGGCATAGGCGGTACAGTCTGCCGCAATGAGCAGCTTCGCTCCGTCAAAGTAGGGTGCCTGCAACGGTGCCAGTTTGATCTGTACCGGCCAGTTACACAGCTGAGATTTGATTACGTCATTAACGTAACTGTTTTCTGTCACTGCCGCTGCATCTTCCTTCCGGTGCATCTGACGCATACGGCTTCCCGGGCATCCCCCATGTGGAATCTGCATACCCTCCCGCTGCATTTTTTCCTGCTGTTTTAACTGCTGTGCCTGTTTCACCGCCGCCTCATCATAGGCAGGTGCCTCCCGCTCCTCGAATGTAATAGCTCCCGTCGGGCACCCGGGCAGACAGTCGCCAAACCCATCACAGAAATGCTCTCTGACCAGCTTTGCCTTGCCATCAATAATATCTATCGCACCCTCATGACATGCGGACGCACAAATACCGCAGCCATTGCATTTTTCTTCATCAATATGAATGATTTTTCGGATCATATTTTCCTCCTCGGTTTTTCTATGCTCTTAGCTTGTCTCTAAATCATCATTTACTTTTCTAAACATCTGACCTTAATTATTCGTCCTGTGTTTCATCACAAGATCAGTATTGCAAAATCCAGAATTTCATTATGTTGTTTTTCCAACAAAGAAATCCAAACAAACGGTATTTTGCACAAACCTCAAAAGAGAACCGCATTTTTTCTACAACTCAGAAAGATACTGTCAGCTGCATCTTGAATCTCTCCTCACCGTATACTGCGTGAGGGATATCCTTGGGCATGATCAGAGTCTCGCCCTCTTCCACGTAGAATACTTCGCCGCCTACGGTGAATCTACCCTTGCCTTCCAAAACGGTTACCATAGCATCACCGCCTGCTGCATGGGTGGAGATTTCCTCGCCCTTGTCAAAGGAAAAAATCGTCATACTCACATAGTCGTTCTGTACAAGAGTCTTGCTGACTACCTGCCCCTCCTGGTATTTCACCAGCTCCTTCAGATTTAATTTCGTCTGTTTTTCAATATTTTTATACATCGTTATCCTTCCTTTCCTGAACTCTCCTTGACTTTCTGAGGGGATTATACTAGAATCATCCCATCAAGTATGTTGGTTTTCCAACAAAAGGAGATTTTATTATGAGCAATCCTCTTTTTCAGAACATTTTACCCGAAGATATTCCCATTATGCTGAAGCGACTGCACGCCTATACAAAATCCTATCAAAAGGAGGCGTATATCAGGCATGCCGGTGATCCGGCGGATTTTATCGGAATCATTGAATCAGGTTCCATTCACATATTGCAGGACGATTACTACGGCAACCGTAATATTACTGCCTCCATCTCCGAGGGCTCCCTGTTCGGAGAGGCTTTTGTCTGTGCCGGGATTCCTCATCTTCCTGTGGATATCGTGGCTGCGGAGGATTGCACTATTATATTTTTAAAAGGGAAAAAACTGTTGAATACCTGTGACAACGGCTGCAGGTTTCATCATACCCTGATCCGAAATCTCTTGGGGATCGTGGCACAGAACAACATGTATCTGAACCAGAAAATCAAATATACCTCCCGCAAGACCACCCGAGAAAAACTAATGGCGTACCTGACCGATCAGGCAAAAATGAAAGGTTCCAATGATTTCACCATCCCCTTCAACCGTCAGGAACTGGCGGATTATCTGGGAGTAGAAAGAAGCGCCATGTCCGCGGAACTCGGCAAGCTTACAAAGCTTGGGATCCTGCAGACACAGCGCAGTCATTTCACATTATTAAAACCTTTAGACTAATCCGGATAAAATTCCGCTATCACCTTCTTCAATACAGTTGCCGATTGCTGCAGTTCTGACAGTTCTTTCTCATTTAATTCAATGGGCACCACCGTCTCAATACCGTTTTCATCCACCACAGCGGGAATGCTTAACACCACATTCTCCAGTCCGTACTCTCCCGTCATCAGGCTGGATACCGGCAGAATGGACTGCTCATTACGGACAATTGCTGCGCAGATCCTGCATACCGCCATGGCAATTCCGTAATAGGTTGCGTGCTTTCTCGCAATGATCTCATAGGCACTGTTTTTCACGCTGTTAAATATTTTCTCCATGGATGCCTCATGGTCATAATGTCCCCGCAGTTCACAGAAATCATGGATGGGCATGCCACCGACTCTCGCCTCGCTCCATGCTGCCAGTTCGCTGTCTCCATGTTCGCCGATAATAAAAGCATGAATACTTCTGCTATCCACTTCCAAATGTTCTCCCAGTTCATACCGGAACCTGCCGGTATCCAGTACCGTTCCGGAGCCGATGACCCGGTTGGCCGGATAGCCGGATTCCTTCAGGGCTATATAAGTCAGAATGTCTACCGGATTGGAGACAATGAGCAGGATTCCTTCAAAGGGTCTCTTTTTGATCTCCCCGATAATGGACTTCATAATGGCACTGTTTTTCCGGATCAGATCCAGTCTCGTCTCGTCGGGCTTCTGGTTGGCACCAGCGGTGATCACAATGACTGCGGCGTCCGTAATATCATCATAAGTACCCGCATAGATCTTCATGGGGCTGGCAAATGCCATGCCATGACTGATATCCATAGCTTCTCCTTCCGCACGATCATGATCGGCATCGATCAATACCATTTCCGAAAAAAGCTTACTCTGCATCAGGGCAAACGCGGAAGAAGATCCCACAAATCCGCAGCCCACTACAACTACCTTTCTACTGTCAATACTCATAATTCTGACCTCCTGTCATTTACTTTATCACTTTTTCAAAATCAGATGCCGGATGTTTACACAATGGACAGATAAAATCCTCGGGCAGTTCCTCTCCCACATACTCATAGCCACAGATGGTGCAGCGCCATACTGTCTGACCATCCACAGTCCTCCCTGTATCTACCGGCTTGGGTTTTACATTTTCCTGATAATACTCATAGTTTGCGGATGGCTCTTCACTTAATACTTCCATCTCCGTCACTTCTCCGATGAACATAGTATGAGATCCCAGATCCACGGTCTGTGTAACTTTTACTGCAATGTAGGCGTTAGTACCTTCTGTGATATAGGGCATGCCGTTCTCTGCATTTTTATATGCTGTATAATCCGCAAATTTATCCACTTCCCTGCCTGACTGAAAGCCAAACCGCTCATACAGTGGAAACTCTGCTGTCCTGCTGAGTACAGATACATTAAACACACCGGTTTTTAACAGCATATCGTGGGTATAGTTTGCCTTGTTAATGCAGACGCAGATCTGATTCGGAGTGGAAGCCGCCTGGATCGCGGTATTGACGATACAGCCGTTTGCTTTCTCTGCATTTCTCGTAGTTACCACATATAATCCATAACTTAATTTGTACATTGCTTTTTTATCCATAAGATCTCTCCTTTTTCTATTTTCTATCTGCCATACTGCCTAAGCTATTTCTATGTAGTATGACACTCCTGATCTGTTTTATTTATTTCTTCAGCATTATTATAGCGTAATCATAATTATCTGTCAATAATATTAGTAATGATTCTTATTTTTATTTAATAATACTTATCACTTCCGTCGCAAACAAACAGAACACCGAAATCTTTCTCTGATAACGGTGTCCCATTCTATTCCTTTTATTGAGTTAATCCAAGCGCTCTAGGCTCTAATAGGTCACCACATTGTGATATACTCTGTAATACCCATCCCCGAGGTCTACCAACTGCAGCTGAATCACAAAATTCTCCATGCCAAGCTTTTTCAGCACCTCCGCTACATATCCCTGCTCGTAGGCTCCGGTATTATACGCCTGCTCAATGGTGCTCCACAGACTCTTGGAAACCACATTGTCAAAATGCTGATCTCCGCTCCCCAGAATGCTTAACTGTGTAATACAGTTCGCATAATAAGAGTTTAAATCCGTCACAGCATCACTTCGGGGAGCCGGTGTTGCTGCTGTGCCGCTGTCGGAGCTTCCGGTATTACCGCCGGGATATCGCAGGGGTTCCTGGGGATTCGGATTGATGTAATCGTTCAGACTGTTTTCAGGCTGATCCGGCAGCGTTACCGAAATACTTCCATCTGTACCTATATTACTGGGATTTCCGATTGCCTCTGCTGTCTCTGTCGCAGTCTCCGCATTATTTCCGGTTCCATACAATCTCTGTGCCAGAGCATCGGTCATATCCGGATTCAGTGCAAATACCAGGATCCCACCACATAACAGCAAACAGATCACTGCAATCCCTATTATGATCTTATTGATTATTTTCATTATCCTCTACCTCATCTGCGCCAAGCAGTCCTTCCGCGGAATAACGGTTCGTTGCATTCCACAGGATCCATTCTTCATAACCGGCATCATAAACTGCCTGAATCTGTTCCCTGATCTGTGTTCCGTTATAGGAAATATGCCCCGGAACCCAGGTGGCAGTAAATGCCTGCAGCCAGGGTCTCACCACAGACCGCTCTGCCTCCGGAATCTCCTGCAGTTCTTCGACAGACCCCTGCATTGCCGCCAATACCGTCTCGTAAGGATTCGCATCCGGTACCTTCAGTCCGAATACCCCGTTCGCATAATGAGAAGGATACACCATAGGACTGATGGCATCCACGGTCTGTCCCAGCGCCGTGTAATCCTGCCCTACCGTCTGCACGTCGGTCTCACTTCCGATGATAGTACCGAAGACATCCGCCGTAACCACGCATCCCTTTTCGTGAAGTCTGTCTCCTGCATAGGCGAGAAAATCCTGTATTGCCTGCCTCTTCGGATAGGCATCCATATCCACACCGTAGTCCGCTGCATTGGCATCTGATCCCACCGGAAAACGTACATAATCGTACTGGATCTCATCGAATCCAAGGTCTGCTGCCATCTCGGCAAGTTCTGTCAGATATTCCCAGACCTCCTGCCTGTATGGATTCACCCATGCTAGGCCGTTGGCATCCGTCACCGGCTTGCCGTCCGGTTTCGTCAGTGCCAGTTCCGGTCTCGCCGCTGCCAGAATGGGATCCTTGAAACATACGATCCTCGCAATGGTATAAATATTATGATCCTTCAGTTCCTGCATCAAAGCCTGAATATCCCGGATGTAGCGCACTCCTGACTGCATTTCGGATATCTGGTCCAGTACGGGAATGTTCTGTGTAATCTCCTCATTCGTCAGCCGGAACGTCACATTTCCTTCATCGTTTTTTACATCAATGACCATAGCATTCAGTTCCGTCTCATCCACCAGTCCGATCAGATCTTCCATTCCGGTGCTGCCGGCCTTGGGACCGGTGACATAGATGCCTTTCACTTTCGTCCGGTCCGCCATGCGGTCCGCAGTAGTAAGCTCCTGCCGAGGCGCCGGGGCAGGAGTCGGTGCCGTTTTATTCGTATCCTCCGCAGTTCCTGTGGATGCAGCATCTCCACCCGTGACATCCGATGCCGTTTCCCCGGCAGCGGTCACCTCAGCAGAATCCACCGTTGCCGCAGCTTCTATTCCATCACTTCCTATTCCATTCCCTGTTAACTCTATCTCATTGTCTGTTCCGCAGCCGCTCATACTAAATATCAGCATAATCCACGCCGCCAGAAGTCTCTTACCCAGACTCTTGTTTCGTATCATCAGTATTCTCCTTGCATACCGACGGTTGGTCATATTTTCTTCGGCTCTTTTTACCGCCGGAATACTGTTATCAGATTTTTTCCTGGTCTACTCTTCCTCCGGATAGGTCAGTCCCCACTGTTTTCGGATCTCTGTCATCATATACATGACATCTTCCGTATAATTCAACTTCATGACCTCCGGTTGTCCGGCAATTGCCCGCTCCATATCCTCTACCTCATAGACCAGGGCATCCGCTGTGACTCCTGCCCGGAGTTCCTCAGTATGACCGTCCTCCGTGTAGGTGATCACTGCCTTCTGTCCTCTGGGATATTCATACATCTCCACATAAGCCTTGTCAAAAGAGAGCATGCCCCGCTTGGGCTGCTTGGCATGCAGAGATAATGTCACTGTCGCCATCTCCTGCTTCGGGTTCATTAAAAGGATTCCCGCCTGCTCGTCCACTCCCGTAGGTGCAAGTTTCACCTGAGAGGCGATCCGATCCGGACAGGAGCTTAAGAACATTCTTACAAAAGAGAGCGCATATACGCCGATATCCAATAATGCACCGCCCGCCAGATTCCGGTTGAAGAACCGGTTCTTCATGTCGTATTCCTTATAGCTTCCAAAGTTCATCTGTATCACGCGAAGTTCTCCGAAGTCTCCCGCATCCACTCGCTTTAACAATTCCTTATAGATTGGCATATGGTAGATTGTCATGGCTTCCGCCAGAACCACGCCGTGCTCCTTCGCCAGCTGCATGGCTTCTTCCAGTTCTGCTGAGTTTAACGTAATGGATTTCTCGCACAACACATGTTTCCCTGCTGACAGAGCTTTTCGTAAAAATTGAATATGCGTATTATGAGGCGTAGAGATATAGATGATATCCACCGCCGGATCCGCACAAACCTCCTCAAAACTTGTAAATACATTCTGCACACCGTATTTCTCCGCAAAAGCTGCTGCTTTCTCCTGCGTACGGTTCACAACACCATACAACTTCTGTCCTCTTTTTTCCATTGCCTGCGCCAGTTCATTGGCAATGACACCACAGCCGGCACTCACCCAGTTTGCCATCTATTCTCTGCTTTCCTTTCCGCGTTTTTTATTCTCATACATCTTCGTATCCGCCTCATTGACGATCTTGCGGATATCCTCGCCGTAGCCTTCCGCCCAGCCTACTGCGCTGGAGATCGGTATGTCTCCCTGCCCATCTTTTTCTATGAGATCGGCTTTTACAGACTCTATCATGGACTCTATCTCGGTTTCCACCGGATTCTCGATAATCATCACAAACTCATCTCCGCCCACACGATAAACCTTGCGTCTGTCCGTCGACAATTCATACAGTACGGCGGATAATGTCTGAATCAGAACATCGCCGGCGGCGTGCCCGTATTTATCATTGACATATTTTAAATTATTCACATCCCAGAAAATAGCCGCCAGTCTGCGTACTTCCGGATAATACGTCTCGATCATTTCCTCATATTTGTTCTTATTGTACACATGAGTACCCACGTCAGTCTCTTTGCGATAAATCAGATCAGCGATTCTTTGCGCATCCTCATGACTGCTGATACTGATATAACGCAGGATGACAGTGAACATCAAAAGAATCGCCGCCCGAGGCAGCGCGCCGTAGAACAGGATCACGAACAACGGATCCGGCTCAACGCCAAACTGCAGTGTTCCTGCCGCCCACTGTTCCAAATACCAGTCTCTGGTGTGATTACTTCCCAAAAGCAGGTTCAGATCACAGATTCCATGGTAGAATCCCGCCACCATGCTGATGGCCATGGTCACATCGTTCACTGCATAAGTGATCCAAAGCGTCTGTTTCTCCCGATACTGCACTGCCAGAAGTAAAGGCAATACGTAAATAAGCACCGCATGGAAAGACAAAAAAGCGGCAAAGATTGCTGAGATCACGCAGGTCAATGTTAAAAAAACATATTTTACCCAGTGCTTCGACAGATCAACTTTTTTGTAAATGTACAAAACAGGAATACCCATGACCATGGACAATCCCACCGCCATGGTAAAGATTCCGGCATCCACGATAAAAATACTCATAAGCGTCAGCGGCCAAAGTACCAGCATGGTCACAATGATCCAGAAATATCCCTTCAATGTCCGTAAATTCGAGTTGATCTCCTGCTGATGTAATTCCTGATTATACTGTTCCTGATAATTTTCCATCATAATACCCTGTTTCTCTACCATTTATGATTCCTGTGCATGAACGCATATCAAATATAGTATAACATATTCCGCGCTTTTTTACATTTATTATTTTCCTACACAAAAAAACCCCCATGATTCTTACGAACCATGGGGTTTTCTTATATTGTAATACCTTCTCTAATATTTCAATATAGTCGGATCCTACTTATCGGCAATAGCAGCCTGTGCAGCAGCCAGTCTTGCAATAGGTACACGGAAAGGTGAGCAGGATACATAATCTAGACCGATCTTGTGGCAGAACTCTACGGAAGAAGGATCTCCGCCGTGCTCACCACAGATACCAACGTGCAGCTTAGGATTTACAGGCTTACCAAGCTTGATAGCCATCTCCATCAGCTTGCCGACACCGGTCTGATCCAGCTTAGCGAACGGATCGTTCTCGAAGATCTTGGTGTCATAGTAAGCGTTCAGGAACTTACCTGCATCATCACGGGAGAAGCCGAAGGTCATCTGGGTCAGGTCGTTGGTACCGAAGCAGAAGAAATCAGCCTCCTTAGCGATCTCATCAGCAGTCAGAGCTGCTCTGGGGATCTCGATCATGGTACCTACTTCGTACTTCATATCAATACCGGCAGCTGCGATCTCAGCGTCAGCGGTCTCTACAACTACCTTCTTAACGAACTTAAGCTCCTTCACTTCACATACCAGAGGAATCATGATCTCGGGCTCTACATTCCAGTCGGGATGTGCCTTCTTAACCTCGATTGCCGCACGGATAACAGCCTTGGTCTGCATCTTGGCAATTTCAGGATAAGTAACAGCCAGACGGCATCCTCTGTGACCCATCATAGGGTTGAACTCATGCAGGGAAGCGATGATGGTCTTGATGGTCTCTACACTCTTGCCCTGTGCCTTAGCCAGCTTCTCAATGTCAGCTTCCTCGGTAGGAACGAACTCATGCAGAGGCGGATCCAGGAAACGGATGGTAACAGGGTTGCCTTCCAGAGCCTCATACAGCTGCTTGAAGTCGTTCTGCTGATAAGGCAGGATCTTCTCCAGTGCTGCTTCTCTCTCCTCTACAGTATCGGAACAGATCATCTCACGGAATGCTGCGATTCTGTCCTCTTCGAAGAACATATGCTCAGTACGGCACAGACCGATTCCTTCAGCGCCCAGCTCACGAGCCTTCTTAGCGTCTGCGGGAGTATCTGCGTTGGTACGAACTTTTAACTTACGATATTTGTCAGCCCAAGCCATTACACGGCCGAACTCACCTGCGATGGTAGCGTCAACAGTCTTGATCTCGCCATCATAGATGTTACCGGTAGTACCATCGATAGACAGCCAGTCACCTTCATGGAAGGTCTTGCCAGCCAGAGTGAACTGCTTGTTCTCCTCATCCATAGCGATGTCGCCACAACCGGATACACAGCAGGTACCCATACCACGAGCAACTACTGCTGCGTGAGAGGTCATACCACCACGAACGGTCAGGATACCCTGGGAAGCCTTCATACCGGTGATATCTTCGGGAGAGGTCTCCAGACGTACCAGAACAACTCTCTCTCCTCTTGCATGCCATTCTTCTGCATCTTCTGCGGTGAATACGATCTTACCACATGCAGCTCCGGGAGAAGCGCCAAGACCCTTGCCGATAGGAGTTGCAGCCTTCAGAGCAGCGGTGTCGAACTGAGGATGTAACAGAGTATCCAGGTTACGAGGATCGATCATTGCAACTGCCTCTTCCTCGGTTCTCATGCCCTCATCTACCAGATCACAAGCGATCTTCAGAGCTGCCTGAGCGGTTCTCTTACCGTTTCTGGTCTGTAACATGTACAGCTTACCATGCTCAACGGTGAACTCCATATCCTGCATATCTCTGTAGTGATCTTCCAGAGTCTTACATACTTCCTGGAACTGAGCAAATGCCTCAGGGAATTTGTCAGCCATCTCAGCGATCTTCATAGGTGTACGAACACCTGCTACTACGTCCTCGCCCTGTGCGTTGGTCAGGAACTCACCGAACAGTCCCTTAGCGCCGGTAGCCGGATCTCTGGTAAATGCAACACCGGTACCACAGTCATCACCCATGTTACCGAATGCCATAGACTGAACGTTAACAGCAGTACCCCAGGAATAAGGGATATCGTTGTCACGACGATAAACGTTTGCACGAGGGTTGTCCCAAGAACGGAATACAGCCTTGATAGCGCCCATCAGCTGTTCCTTAGGATCATCAGGGAAGTCTACACCGATCTTAGCCTTGTACTCAGCCTTGAACTGACCAGCCAGTTCCTTCAGATCGTCAGCGGTAAGCTCAACGTCCTGCTTAACACCCTTCTTCTCTTTCATTGCATCGATCAGCTGCTCGAAGTACTTCTTACCTACTTCCATAACAACGTCGGAATACATCTGGATAAATCTTCTATAGCAGTCCCAAGCCCAACGGGGGTTGCCGGACTTCTCAGCGATTACGTTAACAACGGTCTCATTCAGACCAAGGTTCAGAATGGTATCCATCATACCGGGCATGGATGCTCTCGCGCCGGAACGAACGGATACTAACAGAGGATTCTCGTGGTCGCCGAACTTTTTGCCGGTGATCTCTTCCATCTTAGTAATGTACTCGTTGATCTGACCCTGAATCTCTTCATTGATCTCGCGTCCATCTTCATAATACTGTGTACATGCCTCTGTTGTAATGGTGAAGCCCTGAGGAACCGGCAGACCAATGTTGGTCATCTCAGCCAGGTTCGCACCCTTACCACCAAGCAGTTCGCGCATGTTTGCATTACCTTCGGTAAACAAATATACCCATTTCTTCATACTTCTTTGTCTCCCTTTTTATAATATTTTTGACAAAACTTTGTAACCCAAACCACTACCGGAGCATTTCGGCTTCGGTTTTTAGTACTTTGATATTGTAACAATCTGCCAAAGGAATATCAAGACGAAATTGATAATTTTTTGACAGAGTACCGATTTTCGTGCACAATGTTGAAAATAGGCATAACGTTTTTGTTTGTTTTGTCTAGTACTTTAGTATTATGTAAACGCTTACATTTGTTCAACTTTCTTTGTATGATTTTTAAAAAACTCCCACCGGATTTTTCCGGTGGGAGTCTTCGCACTTTTATTCCATATACAATTCTAATCCAGCATGCCGTCTTTGATCACATTGTGGTCACGCAGCAGTTTTTCCACTACAGTGCCTTTCACTACGCGGAGCAGCGGCTTCTTCAGTGCATTTAAAGGTCCGGGCAGTTCGATCTCCAGAGGGGACATGCCATCCATCAGCTTCACGCTGCTATCCAGAAGCTCTCTGACGTCATAGACACTGCCCCATACCTCAGGCACACCTCTGTCTACACCTAACAGTCCGTAGACAGCCTCCATAGCGGTTCTCACGGAATACTCTGTGGTGAATACGGTGTCTCTCGGGGTCTCTGCGAACTGACCTAAGAAAGCGAAGTTCACGCAGCCGTCGGGAATGACATCGGGACGGTCACCCTTGGTTCTGGGCATGAAGAATGCGGTGATATAAGGCATCATGGTAGGTACGCAGACTGCGCTGTGCTCTGCCAGATCCTCGATATCTTCTACGGGCACACCTAAGTGATACAGCCACTCTTCAGTGATCTCCTTACCGGTACAATCCTTCATGGGCTTCTTAATATAATCGCCGGGTACGTCGGTGAACAGGCCGTATACCCATACACATACCTGATTCTTGTCCTGTTCCTTGAACTGTCCCTGACGATTGATGGTCCAGCTCATGAGCCACTTAGAATCCTGACAGCTTACGATACCGCCGGTTACGACCTTACCGCTTCTGGGATCACGCTTACAGATATTGGTGATATAAGGAATGATCTTGTCATCCAGTGTAGTCACGGTAGCGGATTCCCAGTTAGTCTTGGAAACATCAGAACAGAACTTCTCGGGATGTCCGAAGGAAGGATCCTGTTTTGCGATATTTTTCCACAGGCTCCATACACCGCTGGTACGAACCTCTGCGTCACCGTTGGGTGCATGGTTCTGGTCGCCGTAGATGGTGCCCTCGGTACAGCTTCCGTTGGTAACGAATACCAGGTCGTTCTCGGTGAGGACAATGCCCTTCTCTACGCCTTTTACCTTGCACTCAATAGCCTTTGCCACCTTTTTGCCGTCATTGATATCAAAAATAACATTGGTCACTTCGGTGTTGAACTGGAAGTCCACGCCTGCTGCCTCCAGATACTTCTTCATGGGAAGGATCAGAGACTCGTACTGGTTGTACTTGGTGAACTTCAGTGCACTGAAGTCAGGCAGTCCGGAAATATGATGGATAAATCTCTGGAAGTAAAGCTTCATTTCCAGTGCGCTGTGCCAGTTCTCGAAAGCGAACATGGTTCTCCAATATAACCAGAAGGTGGAGTTAAATACTTCATCATCGAAAACATCTTCAATGGTCTTGTCATACAGATCCTCGTCCTTTGTCATGAACAGCTTCATGATCTCCATGCAGCCCTTCTGGCTTAGATTGAATTTGCCATCGGTATGGGCATCCTGTCCGCAATCCTTTGTTGCACGACACAGGGAGTAGTTGGGATCTTCCTTATTCAGCCAGTAATACTCATCCAGCACGCTGGCTCCGGGTACTTCCAGAGAGGGAATGCTGCGGAATAGATCCCACAGACATTCGAAATGGTTCTCCATCTCACGTCCGCCACGCATGACGTAGCCTCTGGTAGGATCATAGATACCATCACAGGCACCGCCTGCGATATCCATTGCCTCTAAGATATGGATGTGGGAACCGGGCATCTGTCCGTCACGTACCAGGAAGCATGCTGCTGCTAAAGATGCCAGTCCGCTACCTACGATGTAAGCGTTCTTCTCGTCCACTCCTACGGGCTTCTTAGGTCTTGCGAAGGCCTCGTAGTTACCATTGGAATAATAGATGCCTTTGCTGTTCTTGTCGTATCTTCCAAGCTCGGTGTTGCGGTAGTCTTTCTTGGCTGCCTTGACGGCTGCCTTTCTCTCCTCCTTTTTCACCTCTGCCTTATGTCCTTTGGTTACTGCTGCCACTGCGCCTGCACCTACGGCCAGTGCTGCCAGGCCCAGTCCAATATTATTCTTTTTTGCCATAATGATTACCACCTTTCTTTGATGACTCTCAAATGTTTTTCTGTTTACAAGTAGTATCCTACTTCTTTTTTATAAGAAAACCAATTTACAAAAGAGGGTAAATGATAAAGTTTTTATCATCCTGCCCTTTTTGTAAAGTACTTATACTATTTCAGTACTATTTCAAAATTTCTTTTCCGTGTGCTCAAAATTTTCGATGGATCGGCTGATGTTTCCATAAAGAGTGATTGCCAGTTCTTCAACGATCTTATGATAATCATCCTTCATTCCCCGGTCGATCCAGTCTAACATCACACCCACAAAACCATATTTGTAAAATCCGGCAATGAATTCCTTGTGTTCCTCCGCTACCTGCATGCCGGTGCATTTTTCCTCCACCACGTCCGCAATGAGCTGGTAGGTCAACTTGTTTAAGTAGCTTTCAATCTTCTGTCGATCCACGCAGCGGTAGACATTCATAATGAAAGGTTTGTTCTCCTGCACTGCCTCGAAAATCTGACAGAAGCCTTCCTGCCAGTTCTCGTAGGTCTTCTTCCCCTGCAGTGCCTTCGTGCCGTCTTCCACACAAACCCACTCTACCAGATCATAAATATCTTTGAAATGATAATAGAAAGCCATGCGGCTGATACCGCAGTCCTCTGCAAGTTCGTTAATGGTGATCTTATCCAGAGACTTCGTGAGAAGTTCTTTTTTCAAAGCTGCTTCCAGTGCCAGTTTCGTTGTATTGGTCATAGCCTGTCCTCCACTGTTTTTATGTATTAGCTTCACAGGATATTATTCGCTAAGGTTGTCGTTCGTCAATCATGTAAACATGTTGACTTCCTTATACTCATTATATTGTACGACAATAGACTCAAAATGGGCAAATTAACTTTTTATAAAAAAACTCTTGCTTTTTGTAAAATTCCATGGTATCATCTTACTTGCGTTTCGGGGTGTGGCTCAGCTTGGTTAGAGCGCCGTCTTAGGGAGGCGGAGGTCGCGAGTTCGAATCCCGCCACTCCGATTCATTAAAAAGTCCTTGATTTTCAAGGACTTTTTTTGTGTTACGTTTCATGTTGCAATCCGGTATTCACTTTTTGTAACGCTTCCGGCATAGCTCCTTTACATGGAAAGACATGTCATGAATGTTCTTTCACATACTGCAAAAATTCCGGTGTCTTTGACCAGTATTTCACACCCCAGTTTTCAAAATTCCATTCTTCCATGTAATCATTGCACTCGAAATCCACATAATATATTTCTTCGTTATGTACAACAAAATTCGTTGGAAAATAATCAATATTTGTATTGGCAGCATATAACAGTGCACACATTCTATGCAATTGCTCGATATAGTCAGTTTTCATCTTGTCTTCTAAAACCAACTGATAGATCGTGTCACCGTCAATAAACTCCTTCAAAATGCGTTCATTTTCCACATCTGTTTCAATCATGACTGGCATTTTTATTCCGATTTCTTTCAATTTCCTGTAATCCCTGATTTCTGCCTCAAGCTTGTTTCCGAACTGATAATAATCACAAGGTTCATGATGTATCTGCTTCAAAACATACCTGTTATTTCCAGACTCTGCCAAATAAGAATATCCACCTTTCCCCTTTCCCAGCAATTTAATTATTGTATAGCTTTTCCCATTTACGGTCATTTCTTTATTCATGTGTTTTCACCTCTGTTCTACACCGCATTGATTTCTGAATTTTAAAATTCCGCAAGCCTTTCCCTGCCTGCGGAATTTTTTAGACATATTACAGTTGTTCCACGCACCGGATCAGTGCATCCACATTTTCTTCCCTCGTGGCCCAGCCGGTACAGAATCGCACGCAACTGTGTGTGGCATCGATCCGCTGGTCATAGCTGTACTCGAACTGTTCTGAAATCTTTGCCAGGTGTGCATCCGGCACAATGACGAAGATCTGGTTAGTCCGGTTGGGTGCCAGATAAGTGTAACCCTTTGCCGTAAATGCTTCCCGCAGCTTCTCCGCCATGGCAATGGCATGGGCGGAGATCTCCTGATAGAGACCATCTGTGAAAAGCGCATCAAACTGCAGACCCAACAGCCTTCCCTTGGCAAGCATGCCGCCGTTCTGCTTGATGAGATATCGGAAATCCTGTGCAAGCTCCGGGTTTTTGATCACTACTGCTTCTCCAAACAATGCGCCGACCTTGGTTCCACCAATATAAAACACATCACAAAGCGCCGCGATATCCGGCAATGTCAGATCATTGTCCGGCGCTGCCAGTCCGTAGCCCAGTCTGGCGCCATCTAAGAACAGATACAGTCCGTATTTGTGGCAGGTCTCGGACAGAGCGGTCAGTTCTGCTTTGCTATAAATGGTTCCAACCTCCGTGGGATTCGAAATATATATCATTTTCGGCTGTACCATGTGTTCAAAGCTGTCGTTGTGAATATGGGCTTCGTAAGCCTCTGCTACCTGCGCTGCCGTGATCTTACCGTCAGGACTGGGCAGTCCCAGTACCTTATGTCCGCAAGCTTCCACCGCACCGGTCTCATGGACATTGATATGTCCTGTGACAGCGCAAAGCACGCCCTGGTGTTTGCGAAGTGCTGCATTGATCACTGTGACATTGGTCTGGGTTCCGCCTACCAGGAAATGGACTGCCAGACTGTCATCCCCACAGGCCTTACGGATCTTCTCTCGCGCCTCTTCGCAGTATTTATCCTCGCTGTAGCCCGGTGTCTGCTCCATATTGGTCTGCACCAGACGCTCCAGCACCTTCGGATGCGCTCCCTCATTATAGTCACACTGGAATAAAATCTTATCGCTCATTTTTTTATTGACACCGCCGTGACAGTGTATTTCCTCCAACGTTATTTATATTTTAACCTTTTCCATTTGCTAACTCTTTACATTTTTCGATTGTTTCTATCTTATTTGATTCCTTATTTGATTCTCTGGACTTTCTGTTACTCAAATTCAGTCAGTCCTTCGTCTCCAGAACCCTTACCAGATACTCCCACACTCTCTTCGTGGAAGAAATGCTTAAGGTCTCCTCTGTCGTATGAATGTCCTTCATATCCGGTCCCATGGATACGCAATCCAAATCCGAAATCTTGCTGCCTAACAGTCCGCATTCCAGGCCTGCATGGATAGCCTCCACCTTGGGCTCAGTGCCGTACATTTCCGCATACAGCTTCACCATTTTTTCCCGCAGTGGAGAATGGACGCGGTACTTCCAACCGGGATAATCTCCGGTCACCACGTAATCGCCGCCTGTCAGTTCCACCAGTGCAGAAAGCTTTGCGATCAGGTTATCCTTCTCACTTTCCACGCTACTTCTGACAGAATACTCTGCCCGCAAAACTTCCTCATCTGCTTTCAGTATACCCAGATTCAGAGAAGTCTGTACCAGCCCCGGCATATCTGCGCTCATCGCCTGTACACCGTTGGGCGTTGCCTGTAAAAAGGCTGCCACACGTTTTGTATCTTCCGGAGTGGCACAGGTTATTGTCTCGGCAGTGTCTATTAACTATTTCGCGGTTACCTTTACGTCCGGATCCTTGGTAGCAAGCTCGTCCCTCAGTTCTGCTGCCAAAGCTGCTACCTGCTGCTCTAAGCTTGCCGCATCTTTTTCCTCTACTACGACTACTGCTTTCGTCTGTCTGGGAATTGCGTTGTCTGCCAGTCCTCCGTCCGCAAATACCAGTCCTACGGGCATTTTCTCAGACAGCTTCCACAGAAGTCTTCCCAGGATACAGTTGGAATTGCCTCTCTCCTTATGGATCTCCCCGCCGGAGTGACCGCCCAGGAGACCGGAAACCTCCAGTTCATAGCGCAGGCCGGTAAGCTCCTGCCTTTTCATCGGGAAACGGCAGTTCACTCTCGCACCACCGGCACAGCTGGTCAGGAAAATGCCCTCGTCCTCGGAATCCAGATTGATCATGCGATGTCCCTGCAGCATGGACAGGTCGATCTCTCTGGCACCGTCCATCCCGACTTCCTCATCCACCGTGATGATCACTTCCAGACGGGGATGCCTGATCTCTTCGGAATCCAACAGAGCCAGTGCGTATGCTACAGCGATGCCGTCATCTCCTCCGAGGCTGGTACCCTCTGCGTAGATATTGTCTCCGTCAATGCCGATCTTCAATCCTTCCGTCTTCATATCCATGGTGCATTCCGGTGTCTGCACCGCTACCATATCCATATGTCCCTGCAGGATCACCACCGGCTCGTCCTCATATCCGGGTGTCGCCTCCTTGACCATAATGACATTTTTCATGGCATCCTGTATATAGAAAAGATTGTGTGCTTTTGCAAAATCTACCAGAAAATCACTGATCTGATCCACATTTCCGGATCCGTGAGGGATCTTCGTGATCTCTTCAAAATAGTAAAACACTTCCTTCGGTTCTAAATTCGATAAAACAGCCATTTTTATTTCCTCATTTCTGTTCTTTGTTTGGATCCATTTTGCCTGCAGATCGTCCTATGCAATCTCAAAGCTCGTAACGATCCGCACAATCCCAGTATAAGTAGTTGCTATTTTTCTGTCAAGAATAGAAAAAGGCAGACGAATTACGCATAATGATATTTTTTCCTCTTCGCAATCAAAAATCCGATGGTCACGAACAGCGCTAAAAATTCCGCAATCACAATGGACAACCATACGCCGGTAATGCCGATCAATCCCGGCAGGATCAACACGATAATGATCTGGAACACAAAGGTCCGCAGGAAAGAGATTGCCGCAGACACTGCTCCGTTATTCAGTGCCGTGAAGAAAGAAGATCCCCAGACATTCATGCCTCTCACCAGGAATGCGATAGCGTAGATCCGAAATCCCCAGGTCGTCATCTTAAGCAGTTCCTGATCATAGTTTGCGAAAATCTTCACCAACGGTCCTGCCAGGATCTGGGATGCCGTAAGCAATATCACACCGCAGGCTGAGATGATGACCAGGCTCTTTCTACACAGATTTTTCAATTCCGCATGATTGCCGGCACCGTAGTGGAAGCTTACGATAGGTGCGGATCCCAGGGAATAGCCGAGGTACAAGGTCATGAAGATAATATCCACATACATAATGATACCATATGCCGCCACGCCGTTTTCTCCGGCCGCCTCCATCAGCTGAAAGTTATAGAGCATACCGACAATGGACGTCGACAGATTCGTCACCAGTTCGGAAGAACCGTTCATACAAGTCTGCCAGATGACTTTTCCGTGCCATTTCATCTTTCCAAGTCGTAACAAACTGCTGTTTTTTCCGGCAAAATAAATGATTGGAATTGCTCCGCCGACAACTTGTCCTGCCGCCGTTGCCAGCGCCGCTCCTGCCAGTCCCAGGGGGAATACCACGATCAGCACATAATCTAACACCGCATTCGTCAATCCTGCCAGCACATTGATTTTCAGGCTGAGTGTCGGCTTCTCCGCCGCAATGAAGAAGCTCTGGAACAAATACTGCATGACAAATGCCGGTGTAGACAGAAACAGGATACGGGAATATAACACACAATCCGCCTCCAGATCTCCGTTTGCTCCCAGTGCCAGTGCAATCTGCGGTGCAAATGCATATCCGATCAGTCCCAGGACAACAGACGCAGCCAGTGTCACGTATACGATCAGAGAAAAATATTCATTCGCCAGTTCCTTTTTTCCCTCTCCCAGAGTCATGGATACCACAGCGCTTCCACCGGTCCCCGCCATGAAACCGATCGTTCCTACGCCCATCAGCACCGGCATCACCAGATTCAGCGCTGCAAAAGGTGTTTTCCCCACAAAGTTAGACACAAAAAATCCGTCTACAATACTGTAGATTGAAGTCCATAACAACATTAAAATGGATGGTGCCACGAAACGCAGCAATCGTTTATAGTCAAAATGATCTGATAATTGTATTTTCATAAAACCCCTCATTTCTGAGTGAAGCATATTTTTCACACTACTCTCTTTCTTTCTTGATATTTGCAATTTCCTCCCGGAATAATTCTGTCTGCCTTTTCATGATCTGCAGGAACTTTTCCATTTCCTGCTCTCCTAAGCTTTCCGTTGCCCGTACTTCAGCATCCATCAGGGGATCTACGATCTGTTCCACCAGCTTTTCTCCCTTTTCCGTCAGGTATATCTTCTTATTCTTGCGGTTGCCTTCTGCTGCACGAAGTGTGAGCAAGCCATCCTCTTCCATATGTTTCAAAGCGGAATTCACCGTCTGCGGCGTGTAAAACCAATAGTTGCAGATTTCTCTCTGTGTGAAAGTCTCTCCTTCCCTCTCCCTGATGCAATAGAGAATCCAGAACGCGGTTTCCGACAGGTTACAGTTCTTAGCATACACACGGTAAATATCATCCAATTCCTTCAATAACTGATTATATAGAGCCATTTGTTTCATGGCTTTTCTTTTCTGCTCTTCCATACGCTTCCAGTCTCCTTTTAAATACATTTTATCCGATATCGGATAATTTTGTATTATAATCCGAAATCGGATGATTGTCAACTCATAAAAAAGTGCACAGAAAGAACACATCCCATTGTGTCTTTCCATGCATCGTTGTATAATAACTTCAGCATCAGTTCCGGGATTTCCGACTACACCGAGACCCGACAGCAGAAAATGAAACGTGGGTTCAAGTTCCAGCGTGCGGCCAAGGAGTGGGAACGTGCTTTTCTGGAGAAGATGCAGGGCAGCCCCGGCATGACGTTTCAGCCATTGTCTGAGCTGTATCTGGAAGATAAGTTCACAAGCCTAATGCTTCAGGATCATTTTGCTCCATTTTTACAAACCATTCTCGGAGCTGACTTTGCATAACTATTAACTTCGCATAAAATTGCTTATGTAAAGCTTTACATAACTTATGCATAACCGCATTTACAATCAACTCACGGATGCTATCCGGTGGTAGTTCATAAATATCCTGACGATACACACCTTCCAACCGGCAACCCATGCGGATATTTCGCAGAACAAATTTTACCGCTTCGTCTACTTGTTCCCAAAGTGGTCCTTCGTAGTTCCGTCGATCCAAAAATACTGCACGGGTTGTTCCTTTGAACACACCACATTGTATCATGGAACGTAAACCACCTTGCCCAGTCAGATAAAAATACGCATTGGTTGGATAGACATTTCCGTCTTCACTTCTTTTCAAAATGCCCCAACTGATCAGAACATTTTTTGTCACATTTTTTACAGCTACTCTCTGAAAATCAGACTTGCTGTTCGCAATGGCAACCTCCTTCATTTGCTTGCAAAGCGTGTCAATATCTTCATCCGTCACCTTCAAATCTCTGCGAATTACAGAATCAAAAGCGTGTCCATCGCATTCATAGTATAATTCTCTTGACATCTCACGATCAGCTGGACGAGTAGTGCCAGACACACGGATATACACACCATTTTCCAAACCATCCGCTTTAATATAATATGGTTTCTGTCGTCCGGCTCTAATTTGCATATCATCTTGGAAGTGGATGAAGATAAACTCACGATTCAAATTCACACCAGAGCAAGAATAAAAAAAGCCGCAATCTGCACTCAAAATTCAAAGTACAGATTGCGGTTTCTATTATTTTTTAGAATTTACCATTCTCATTCTGCCAAGTAGACTGATCGGCTATTGTCTCCATAACATCCCAAAAAGTCCTGATGATTAATCAGTTATCACCTGATAGAATTTATAATTTTTTATCATTTTCGGCGCATCCAGTCTGCATACCAGAACACGATCTCTGCAATATGATGCAGATCGCCTTCTTTGCTGGTGGCTCTCCAGTTTTCTTTATAAGCCATAAACCAGCATTCTAACTTTTCTGCCAGCTCCAGACCTTTTTGCATATCAAAACTTCCCGTTTTTTCCCTGCTTTCTGTCAGGAGTCCTACGGCATTCCAGATACCGATCCCCTGCAGTGTCACGGATAAAAGCTGCATCTGTTTTTTGGTTTCCGGCATCGCCTGTGTGCTCTCCAAAAGTTTTTTGTATACATCACGCAGGGCATCTGCTGCAGCATCTACACCCGCCTGATCCACACCGCGGAACAGATCTTCGCCATCTTCGAGTTCATGCTTTAAGCACCGGTTCTCATAATACATGACAGCTTCTCTCCACTGAAATACCGACTGTCCGCAGATTTCTGCCAGATGGGAAACATAATTTCCGGTAGTATCCCCGTACTCGATCCGTGAGATCATACGGTTTAACTCTGCGAATGGTATCTCCTCTCCATTCCATGAAAATACAGCACCATAGATCATCCCCGGAACAGAAAATGCCGGATCATTGATGTGTCCAAAATCTCCCCAGTCTGTGTTCAACACGCCGATGCCCTGATATTTTGCCGCATAACCGCACATTCTTGTAATATTTTTATAAGAATTTTCTATTAAGTTTGCCCACTGGTTCCAGCCACATACACCCGGACACAGATACTGCACTGCACCCGTCTGTGCAATCGCCCTCGTCTCATCTTCCCTCTGTTCCGGTGCATATCCCCAGTTCAGGCAGATCATGCTCTCAGGCAGTTCCTTCATCAGTTCCGGCGAATTCCAGATGATATCCCCCCAGAACATTGGGATTTTCCCATTTTCTACCAGAAATTGTGCAAGTTCCTTGACATAGTCAATATAAAGCCGATGGACGCCACGCTCTTCTGCATGTTTTTTCGATTTATATTTGCCAAGGCAGAATGTCTCATCCGCACAGATATTAAATTTATCCGAAGTAAACAACTGCATATATTCCACGATCATCTTTTTGATCAGAGGAAGGGAACGCTCATCGGAGACATTGATCGTATGATACCGCATCCGGTTCCAGAAGGAAAACGGCTCCTTCCAGGAATCCTCCATCTCGCAGAGATCCCCATATGTTTTTGTGGAGAGCAGTGTGCACAGATGTCCAAAACTTGCCAGCGACGGAACCAGTTCAATATGACGTTCCCGGCAATAACTGTCAAGTTCGCGGATCTCCTCTGCCGTAAGCGGAGTCTGATCCCTCCACATTTCCGAAAAGTCACGGAACAGATAGGTATGTTCCACATAAAGCTGAAGCTGGTTTAATTTATAGCGGCTCATCCTGTCTGCAATTTTTTTGAGTTTTTCGAGTTTTAATACACGTCCCCTTGTCTGGTCAAAATAGTAACCACGGTTTGGCATATCCGGGGCATCCTGAATCTGTACACAGGGCAGTATTCCGCCACACTGCTGTACGATCTGGCAGAAGGTCTCCACACCATAAAGCACGCCAGCCCCGTCGCCGCCTGAGATCTGTCCGCCTTTTTCGTCGATCGTGATCTCATATGTCTGCTCTGGTAATGTTTTTACGATCCCAAGAGAGAGATCCCCCTCCCTTACTTCCCCTACGGAAAACGTCAGGATAAGCCCCGTTTCCTGCCTGATCGCCTCCTGCAGTCTTTTTGCTGCATGCATCTCTGTCTCTGCCACCTCTTTTGTCATCACAATATGTGTGCTGTGGCAAAGCAGCATCTGTCCGTCCTGTTCTTTGATTGTTTTTGGCTTTGGTAATAAATACATAATTTTGTCCTCCTGCTGTCAGAATTTCTTCCTATTCTTCAAAAATTATTTTTCCACTATCCATTAAAAGTATTTTACTCTTATAAATCTTTGCACCACTCTCATTAAAATACCGGAATTTATCCGCATCCATAACGATTTCAAATGCCTTCTGACTTCCTTTTTCCACTTTCATCCTGGAAAATGCAACCAGTTCCCGCTCTCTTGGCACAAGTTCACCGGACAACACTTTCCGGTAGCATTGCAGCACTGCCGTATCATCTATATTTCCTTTATTCTTTACAATTCCTGAAATAATCCACACATCCTGCTGCTTTTTAAGACAGATATCCATATACTCCATGTGGGAATATCCCATTCCTTCCCCAAATGTATACAAAGCTCCCTGTTCCATATCACAATAGCGCATTGCCGGATAGGACACCGTATGGTTATAGTACACCGGAAGCTGTCCGCAGTTTCGCGGAAGGGACACCGGCAGTCTGCCGGACGGTGCATATTTTCCAGACAACAGCTCCGCGATTGCTTTTCCTCCCATCGGTCCCGGATAAAAAGCATATAACAGTGCATCTGAATCCTGTGCAATTTCAGGGATTGCATAAGGCCGCCCGGCAATGACTACGGAGATCACCGGTTTTTTCAGCGCACAGACAGCCGTAAACAGTTCGTTCTGGTTCCCGGGGAGCTGTAATCTGGCGGTATCCATGCCCTCCCCACAGTCCATCTCAAGTACTCCCTGTACTTTTGCCGCACCGTTTTCATCGAACAGCGCCCCTTTAAAACGACTCGATGATCCGCCTAATGCCAGCACGATAATATCCGCATTTTCCGCAAGAGAAACAGCCGTCCCGACCTCATATCCATTATAACAGCGAACCCGGTCTTCACCAAATTCTTTTTCCATGCCGCTCTTTAACGTCTCATATCCTGCCCTGTCCATTGGAGGTGAATAATCACCGATCTGCCGGTAAATATCATCCGCATTTGGACCGATCAGGGCTATCTTTTCATTTCCACGGATCGGCAGTATGTTTTCATTTTTTAGAAGCACCACCGATTCACGCGCCAGCTCTTCTGATTCCTGGTATGCCCTCCCAGAAAATGAAACGCTGCCAGCTTCACTGTAAGAAGCGGTACGATTCCCGTTTTCATCAATATAAGGCTTATCCATCAATCCCCGCTCAAATTTCAAAGTGAGCACCCGGAGGACCGCCTGATCGAGTTCCTTTTCCGTGATAAATCCCTGTTTTAACGCCTCCTCTAACTTTGTATAACCTTCATCCCACAGACTGATATCCACACCTGCTTTCAGTGCAAGTGCTGCCGACCTGATATTATCCCCCGTCATAATGTCTAACTGGTCGATGGCGATGCCATCCGCCATCACGACCCCGTCAAACCCCAATTGTTCCCGCAGAATATCCTGCAGCAGATGTCTGTTGGCATGGCAGAATTTTCCGTCGATCTCGTTGTATGCAGCCATAATGCCTTTTACGCCCGCCTCACAACATGCCTTCGCCGCCTGTAAATGGATCTCCCACAGTTCCCTCTCTCCGATCCGCGCTGCGCTGGCATTGACCCCTCCGGTCGTCTCCCCCTGTGCACAAAAGTGTTTTGCAACCACTGCAACGCCCTCTTTCTGGATTCCTGTTACGATCGCCCGCGCGAGCTCTGCCGATAAATATGGATCCTCCCCATAACACTCCTCACTGCGCCCCCATCTTGGGTCTCTTAAAATATCCAGTGCCGAAACCAGTGCAAAATCCACGCCCATCTGCTTTAACTGCCTGCCGCACACCTGCCCTGCCCTCTCATACAATGCCGGGTCAAACGATGCACCTACTGCCAGATTGACCGGGAGCAGATATCCGTCTAACGCCTGATGTCCATGTGGACATTCACTGCTCAGTAAAAACGGGATCCCAAGACGGCTGTGTTCGATCACATATTTCTGTAACTGATTATACGCCTGCACCGAAAGTCCCCCCGCAAGCCCTGTCTCATAGTTTTTTTCCGACCATGGATCTGCACGGTAAAGACCATAAATCGTGCCGATCCCGCCCCATTTTTCTACTTCGTCCTTTAATTCCTGTGAAAAAACAATTTTTCCATCTTCTACATGGTAGATCCGAAAACCATATAAATGCTGGTTTAACTGTCCCACTTTTTCTGTTGCGGTCATCTGCGCAAGCAGCGCCTCTGCCCGCTTTCTGCTATCTCTCTCCATATCTGTCCTGTCATTTCTCCTTTATTTTTCGGCTGTATAATGCACTTGTAATAATTCCGAATGCAGACAAAATAAACACCATCTGTATGTTATCTACCGGAATGTTTAAAATCCTGATATCCTTTGCTAATGCCACAAATGTCGAGCCGAGCATGGATGAAAAAAATCCTACAAACCCAACCATTGTTGAGCAGAAGCTGACATAGCTGACACGATGTTCTAATGGTGCAAACGCAAACTGCATCCGGAATGTCGCAATATTGATGCCTCCCCAGGCAGCCCCGCTCACAGCCTGTACGACCGGAAGCCAATAGATACAGTTTTCTTTCGTCAGCAGTCCCCAGCCGATATATGCAACTCCCAGCATAAAAATGGACCCCAGCGTAACCAGCCTCCACGAACAACTGTCTGCTGCCTTCCCCCACAGATTTGCCGCCGCGATCCGCGCCACCGATGCAACCATATTCATGACGGTAATATAAAAATAAGACAGCCCCAGATTCTCTAACATATAAATAGAAAAAAACGGACTGGCAAAATTAGATGCAACACTCCACAGCAGGAAGAAAATCAATATATTGCGGTAATTCTGGTCTGTGAGCGGCATCTGTATTGCCTTCCTTATGTTCAGTGGCTCCACATGTTTCACATTTTCCGGTTCCCGGATCAGCGTGAGACAGGTAATGTCGACCGCGCAGATACCGATACATAAAATGCCGATCATCCGGAATCCCAGAATCTCCTGATCCGCGAAACGGTAGGCATCTAAAATTTTACTTAAGATCAGGGAACCGCCCGTGGACGCAACTAAAGTCAGCGAATCTTTCAGTCCGAGATATCTTCCCAACCGTTCTTTCTGCACCAGGCTGATCAGCCAGTTATTTGCCCCGGTGTTGATAAATGCCCCACAGAAATGTGCACAGGAATACAGCACCGCGATCACTGCCACCGAGATTTTCGCTCCTAACATCAATGTCGGAACAAACAGCATCATGAGCAGGCATAAGCGCTGGATGAGTGCAAACTCTACCGTGATCCGTTTGCTGCCTGCACGGTTCTCATAGACGACGGAGGAAAAAATCTGGATGGTATTCATCAGCGTCGGCAGTGCAGCTATGATCCCGGTCAATGCAGTCCCCGCCCCCACAAGATAGGCAAGTCCCGATAAAAATGCGCCGGAAGTAACCGTAAAAATCTGTGTGGAAGCGCATCCATCGAGGATAAAAAGTGCCCGGCTGGTCCGATACTGTTTTTCCGTAATATGATCGGAACACTCAAACATATGGCTTAATTTATTGGTCATAACGTAAATCTCCCTATAAAAAGAGAGGCATCCCACCGAACTCTCTTCGGAATCTGAATGCCTCTATATGATTTTAAACGAGTTTTACAGTAACAACTTCATACGGTTTCAGTTGTACACAAACCACTCCGTCTTTCAGCTCTAATTCTGCTTCTTCCTCCTCGAGCAGATTGCAGGCAAACGCTTTGTTGTAGTTCCCCTCAACTACAAGATTTGTCTTTGTGAGTGCATTTTCGCTCTCATACATACGGATAATGATGCCATGACCGGACTCTGCACACTTGATCGTCTCTAATACAACGTTGGACCTGTCCACAGATGCTTTTGACAACATGCTTCCCGGCTTTCCTCCTGCCACTGCAATAGCCGGCTGGTTCAGGTCATATGCCTGCTCCACAGTCTTTGCTTCCTGCCATTTTTCCGCATGCGGATAGATTGCATAGGTAAAATAGTGCTCTTCCTGATCTGCCACCGGATTCGGTTCGATGCCGGATTTAATCAGTGTCAGTGCCATATCAGAATCCTTCACGGAATGTCCATATTTGCAGTCATTTAACATGCTGACTCCGTAGTGACCTTCCGAGAGATCGATCCATTTCTGTCCGCAGCTCTCAAAACGTGCTTTATCCCAGCTCGTATTGGTATGCACTTTGCGTGTCAGATTACCAAACTGTACATCAAATGTTGCTTCATCGGTATGTACATTGACCGGGAAATGTACCTTTAACAATGTCTGATGCTCTTTCCAGTCCACATAAGTCTCAAATTCGATCCTTCTTCTGTCTGCATAGAAATGGATCTTCTGGCGGATCACAGAATTGCTTTCTTTCCGCTCCATCTCTAACGTTGCACGCACCGGACCGCACTCTGTCCATTCCATAGAAATCACATCATTGACATCCCAGTACTTTTCGGTATAGTAAATATCCACATCCCAGTTATCAAAGCACATCGGCTTATCCTCGTACATGCGGAACTGATTGCCTTTTTTGCCATCCTGCAGTACTTCCCTGTCGTTTTCCTTATCGTAGATGCGGTCAAAACGTCCCTCCGCATCCAGATGGATCGTATAAAACGGTGTCTCAAGCGTATGGTCATCCACAAGGACAAACGGTGTTTTCTGCTCAATTTCACTGGATACAGCCGCAAATGTCTTATATCCTTTTGACGGCAGATGCTCTACATAGACCACTGCACCTTCTGCAGTCTTCTGTACCGGATAGATCACGCCCTCTGCATCCTTTAACGCTTCCGCATGGATCTCCCCAAGTTCTACGATATCACTGCGGTCGTGTCCGGTTGTATTGAAAATAGTGATGCCTTCGCCATCTCCCACGAGCGCATGGAGACGTTCTTCTTCCAGTGCTTTGATCTCTTTCTGCAGTGCAGCATATTCTTCCTTTGTCACCTCATATACTTCATGGATCGCAGATCCAGGCAGAATATCATGGAACTGGTTGATCAGGACTTTTTTCCACATGCGGTCGAGTTCTTCTGCCGGATACGCTGCCTGTGCCTGTGCTAAAACGGACAACAGTTCCAGATCCATCAGCCCAAGCTCCGCCTTACGGTTGCTGCGTTTATTTCTCGCCATGGAGGTATAAGTTCCGCGGTGGTACTCAAAGTAAAATTCACCTTCCCATACCGGCAGGCGTCTGTCGCCTTTCACGCGCTCCTCAAGTTCTTCAAAATAGGTTCGTGAAAATTCCTGGCGTACTTTCGGAATCCCTTTGATTCCCTTTTCCATGCGGATCGAAGTCTCAAGCATTTCCCTGGTCGGACCGCCGCCGCCATCGCCGTAACCGTAGGAGACTAAGATATCGTTATTGATATCTTTATTCTGATAACGCATCCATCCTCCCATGATCGCATCCGGGTGCAGCATGCCATTATAGGTCGTAAAGTAATCTTTGATCGGCTGGCTCACGCCAAGGGTCGTGATCAGGTGTGTCAGCACCTCTGTTCCATCGATTCCGCGCCACATCATCGTATCGTAAGGCACTTTATTGAACTGGTTCCATGCCAGTTTGGTTGTCATAAAATAATCGATTCCGCATTTTTTCATGATCTGCGGCAGTGCCCCGGAATATCCGAACACATCCGGCAGCCAGAGGATACGGTTGTCCACGCCAAATTCCTCTTTGAAAAAGCGTTTGCCATGCATAAACTGACGGACGAGGGATTCTCCCGATGTCAGATTGCAGTCTGCCTCAACCCACATACCGCCTTCCGGCTCCCAGCGTTTCTCTTTGATGCGCTGTTTTGCTTTCTCGTACAATTCCGGATAGCGCTCCTTTAAAAATGCATATAACTGCGGCTGGCTGGACATGAACTTATAGTTCGGATACTCGTCCATCAGCTTTAACACGGTTGCAAAACTGCGTCCAACCTTTTCTCTTGTCTGTGCCACAGTCCACCACCACGCAACATCGATATGCGTATGTCCGATACAGGTTGCGATCACATCCTCATACCCTGCCATATCTTCATACAATGCTTTCCGGATATAAGCAGATGCTTCCCTCACACTCCGGTAAAAGTCTTCGGAATACGGGGTTCTTAAATCCAGCAGATTGATCGTCTCATTGAGCACATGCTCAATATCCTTGCGGTTTTTATCATCTGCCTCCATGCGGGAAAACGCTGCAAGCGGAACCCACAGGTCATAATAGAGTTTTTCGATCTCTGCATCGATCTCTTCGATCTGCGTGCGGAGCGCAAATTCCTCATGCATGATCCCGGTATATGCCTGCAGGTCGATGGTCAGTGTCTCTCCTGCTTTTCCGCTTCTCGTGATCAGGCACTCCCTGTGGTTCATATCGATCCCCTGATAAACCTCTCCGTTCACAAACACGATAAACTGCGGATTTCTTCCGTCATCCCACTCGTCGATCTGTGATGATATGCGGATCCATATGCTTTTGCCCTCCAGCTCCTCCGGAACAGTATAGGTTGTACGGAACCAGTAATGGCGGTCCTTGCCATACCAGTGCATAGTCTTGCAGTCAAAGTTTTCCCAGGCTGCCTCATCTTTTAACGCATCCTCCGGGTAAATAAAGCTGCCTTCCTTATACTCCCACTGTGTCAGCGGAAATACCTGTTTTACTTTTAATTTCTTAAGTTCGTTGCAAATTACACCGACTCTTTTGTCTAAGAAATCCATTCCGGCACCTCTCGCTCCTGTCTACTTTCTGATATAATCCAAAATTTCATCAACTGTTGTAAACGCCATTCCTGTCACCGTATCCGCGCATCCATAATAAATCGTGATTCTTCCCGTATCAGCATCTGCAAGTGCTGCACAAGGGAAAACAACATTCGGAACATCCCCGACACACTCATAATATTCATGCGGTGCTAAAACATATTCTTTTGAGCGCGCCAGCACTTTCCATGGCTGTTCTAAATCTAAAAGTGCTGCACCCATACGGTATACAAAACCATTGCAGGTTGTAATTACACCATGATAGATCAGAAGCCATCCCTCATCCGTCTTGATCGGAATCGGACCCGGGCCAACTTTGGTACACTGCCATGCAGATTCATCTCCCGGGATCGGGCTCATCACATGTCTGTGTCTGCCCCAGAACTCCATATCTTTACTGAAACTTACAAAAATATCACCAAACGGTGTATGTCCGTTATCGCTTGGTCTGTTTAACATTGCATACATGCCATTTATTTTTTCCGGGAACAGAACACCGTTCCGGTTACACGGCACATAGGCATTTTCTAACTGCACAAACTTTTTAAAATCAAATGTATAGGCAACACCGATGGTCGGACCGTGGTATCCGTTGCACCATGTGATGTAATATCTGTCCTCGATAAAACAGACTCTTGGATCGTAGCGGTATTCTCTTTTTAAGATTTCCTCATCCTCTCCCTCAAACTGGATCGGTGTATCCTCGATATCCCAATGGATACCATCTTTACTTCTTCCAACAAAAATATCCATGCTGATCGACCTGCTGTCACAGCGGAATACACCTGCAAATCCATCTTCAAACGGAACGACCGCGCTGTTAAAAACGCTGTTTGAAACTTTATTCCCACTTCTTCCGATGATCGGATTCTCTGTATAACGCCAAACCGGCATGGTGTATCCCTCCGGTTTCTCCTGCCATGGGATATTCGGCAGTGATCTTCCAATTATTTTACTCATATCTTCTCCTTTACAAAAAGAGCCGACACATAAAATCCAATTGTTTTGTTTTTATGCATCAGCCCTTTGTCATCTCATTTTTATTTCGTCATTCCCGCTATATCTCTTTTTCTGATATTAGTTTGCTGCGTCGATCTGAGCCTGTACTTTCTCAACGATATCATCAAATCCTGCTGCACGCATCTCGCTCATCATTTCCGGAACAGCTTTTTCTGGATCAACTGCACCTGTGTTAATCTCACTCTTATATCTGTTGTAAATCTCTGTACAGTTTGCCAGCTCATCTTCAAACTCTGTTGTATCGATAGAAATTGAAATAACCGGTGAAGCTTCTGCTTTCTCGTTCAGCTCTTTTACTTCATCCCATTGATTTGTCTCCTGGTCAGCCAACAGACTTATATTGAAGAATGTTCCCTGGCTGTAACCTGCCATAAACCACTGCTTGTCGGTTCTTTCAACCTTCTTGTCGGCTGTATAGTTGAAGTTGTCGCCTTCAAGTCCATAGTATAATGCATCTCTTACATAAGTATCAGAGTTTACAAGGTTTAAGAATCTTAATGCTTCCTCAGGATGCTTGCTGTTTGCAGAGATACAGTTGATGGATCCCTGTACAGAACCTCTGGATACTATAGTGTCTCTCCACTGAACGGCTATTGCATTGACACCCATGTTAGGACCCCATGTAGTCTGAGCTGCCTGGCTCCAGCCCTGTGCAATGTTACATACCTGATAAGTCGGAAGTTCGCCTAATGTTGCAGCATCCTGATTGATGTAGCCTTTTTCGAACCATTCGCGGTATATCTTCAGGTCATGCATTACATTTTCCTGTTCATAAGTAGCTACAACCTTTTTGGATGGATCATCATATGCAACACCGAGTGCGGGAAGTCCAAGTGCAAGATTGTCATAAACGGTAGTAACAAACTGGCATGGCGCATCAGATGCACGGTAAGTTACCGGCTGATTGGTTTCTTTATAGATCGTATCAAATGCATCGGTCAATTGATCAAGCTCTGTCAGATTAGTCACATCAAGTCCTAATTTGTCACACAGATCCTTATCCCATACAAAATATTGTGTTATAGAGCTGTCCTTATAAGTCGGGATACCATATATTTTACCATCTACACTTACTGCATCCCAGTAATCTTCAGGAATCAGGCTCTTGACATCAGGACAGTTTGCATCGAGCAGATCGGTAATGTCATAATAAGCGCCAAGTCTCACATCACTCTCATACACTACATCATTTGAGAAAATGATATCATAATCCTCTCCTGTATTGATGATGGTACTTCTTCTCTTCTCCCAGTCTCCCCAGGAGATGATCTCTACATCAATGTTTACACCAATCTTATCTGCGAGATATTCATTGATGTGTGCCTGCCATGCATCATAGTTATCAGGCTGGCCGTTACCAATCTGAATCCATTTTAATGTCACGATATCGTCAGAACTTTTTTCGTCTTTCTCGGTGCCGGAATCGGATGCAACAGATGAACTCGACGTATTGGATGTACCTGAATTTCCACATCCTGCTGCTGTTCCCATCAACATGCATCCAACAAGACCTGTTGCCATCATTCTTAAAACTCTTTTCTTCATACTTTACCCTCCATGTTTGAAATAAAATTATTTGTTCTGTTTCTTTATCTTCAGATGCTATTGCATCCGGGTTCACACAATCATCCTTTGACAGCACCTACTGTAAGTCCGGAGATGAAATATCTCTGGAAAAACGGATATACACAGGCAATCGGGATAACTACAAGTACTGCAATCGCCATGCGGATAGATTCTGTCGGCATTGAATTTTTATACTGCTGTAGTGAAAGCCCTGCGGTCGGATTACTTGCAATGTACTGGATATTCTGGATCATATTATTCAGTAATGCCTGCAATGATGTCAGCTTCTTTTCACTGATATATAGGGAAGACTGAAACCAGTCGTTCCAGTATCCAAAGCTTAAGAACAGTCCAATGGTTGCAAATACCGGTTTTGATATTGGTACAATAATCCTCGAAAAAATTGTAAATTCGGACGCTCCATCAATTTTGGCTGATTCCACAATGGAATCAGGAATCGTGGATTTAAAAAACGTCTTGGATATAATGACATTAAACGAGGATACAGCCAGCGGTAATATCAGACACCAGATTGTATTGCGGAGATTTAGAAAATTTGAAACCACTACGTAATTTGCAACCATACCACCGTTAAAAATCATAGGTATAAATACGACCCAACTGAAAAATCCTTTCAGTTTATATTCACTTCTTGATAAGACATATCCCATCGTTGTGGTCAGTGCAAGTCCAATCAATGTTCCTAAAACAGTGACAAGAGCAGAGATCAGAAGTGCATTTCCAATACTTTTACGTTCATTCCAAAGATAGGAATATGCACTTAACGATAATACTTTCGGGAAAAAGGAATACCCATGTGCCACAAGCTCACTCTCTTTTGTAATGGAAATAATAAATACCAGAATCACCGGAGTAACACATGCAAGTCCAAGGATCAGGAATATCAGGTTAAAAATAATATTGGTTGCCGGTTTGATCCGGTTTAATTTGTTAACTTCTTCTTTTTGTTTTGTCATATCAGCACCTCTTAAATGATCGCGCTGTCGCTGTCAATCTTTGAGACAATATAGTTTGCAAGTAAAATCGTAATGCAACATGCGATCGACTGGAAGAATCCGGCTGCTGCTGTCTTTCCGATCGCAACATTTGTCTGCAGTGCATTGTAAATATAAGTATCAAATGTGGAAGCAACTTTATAAAGCGAGTTCGGGATGCCCTGTGTCACCTGATAGAACAAACCAAAATCGGAGTAGAAAATTTTTCCAACATTTAAAATAAACATCATGATCACGATCGGTTTAATAGATGGGATCGTAATATATTTTGCCTGCTGAAATTTTGTCGCTCCATCGATCACAGCCGCCTCGTACAGGCTTCCATCAATTCCTGTAATACTTGCCAGATAAACGACCATGCTGTATCCGACTGTTTTCCATAGATTCATGATTACTAAGATCAACGGCCAGTATTTTGGATTGGAATACCACTGGATGCCCTGTCCTCCAAAATGTGTAATGATCTGGTTTAAAATTCCTTTGTCTGGAGATAAAAATGCAAATACAAAGTAACTTGCAACTACCCATGACATGAAATGCGGGAAAAACATCAGTGTCTGGTAAACTTTTGACTTAAACTTGCTGTAGATCAGGCTGATCATGATCGCAAGTGTAACCGGGATTACCAGTCCTAAAATAATAAATACGATATTATATAGAATGGTGTTCCGAAGCAGCATCGTAAATGCATTGGACTGTATAAAGAATTTGAAGTTATCAAACCCGCACCATTCACTGTGAAACAGGCTGTAAATAAATCCGTGTCCCGCTGACAGTTTGTAATTCTTAAATGCTATAATGATTCCAAACATTGGCAGGTAACTGAAGATGATAAACCACACCGCTGTCGGCAGCGCAAGGATCGTCAGTTCAGTATCATCTTTCGTCCACCTTTTTTTCTTTATATTGGTCTTTTTCCTGCCAGCCATTTTATCATCTCCCTCGTTGTTATTGCGTTATCATTTGTTGCATTTATAAGTTATCATTTTTCACATGTATTGTCAATATAATATCCTACTTTCTTGTTGCTTTTTCCGTTGTGCATAACATTTTATAGCTTTTTTTAGTTATTATTTACAATATAATTGACTTTTTTGTTATCTTTTGTTAACATATTATTGTAACTATTTAGATGTTAATAATATAAATTAAAGTTTACATTATTAGTTAACATTTTTAATATCTTTTGTTCATGCACGATATTTGTGATATGATAAGAACGATACCAGAAAAGAAAGGAGTTTCTTATGTCGAAAGTAACGATGCAGGATATTGCAGACGCCCTTGGGACCTCCCGTGTTACCGTCTGGAAAACATTTAACCACCGTCCGGGTGTTTCTGATGAAATGAAGGAAAAAATCATAGCAAAAGCACACGAACTTGGATACGACAAACTTCCCTCTGAACCACATTTCACAGAGGTTCCAAAGGCAAAAACTGTTTCTTTGGTTGTTTCGCGCCCGGATTCCTCTATTTTTTGGACAAACATCATTCACCGTATGGCACAGGAACTTTCTTTATCCAACATCAATCTCATGTACACTTATGTTCCAACCTCATGCACTTCTGAATACGAACTGCCAGATGTGCTGAAAGATGATACCGTACAGGGAATCATTGTTTTAAACGTATATGATAAGCATCTTTTAACATTAATCAATGAACTTGAAATACCAAAAGTATTTTTAGATACCGTACCGGAGATCGAACTGAAAACGCTGACCGGAGATCTTTTATTAATTGAAGGGAAATACACAGAACAACAGATCGTAGATCATTTATTTGAAAAAGGCTGCAAACGTATCTCTTTCATCGGGGATATCAATTATGCGCAAACGAACACCGACCGATATCTGGGTTTTTTGGAAAGTCTCAAAAAACATAACTCTCCGCTGATAGAAGATCTTTGTTTTACCGATTCGATCGGAATCGGGCATTATGGAGATTGTATTTTCAACTTTTTAGACAGTCTCGATCCAGATGTCGATGCGATCGTATGTGTCAGTGATTATGTGGCACATTATGTGGAAATGTATTTAGAGGAAAACCCACATCATTTCCATAACGATATCCTGCTGACCGGCTTTGACTGCAGCAAAGAGTATACGAATGTAATCAACAAAGTCACCACCGTAAATGTAAAGAATAACCTTCTTGGGAAACGCCTTGCGATGCAGATCGAATTTCGCATGAATTACCCAGATGCCCCGCCGGAGACTTCCTATATCCGGTATGAGATCATCTATTCGGATATGCTGCTTCCATCCGGGCGCATGAATTGACAATAGATATCCGCCAGAAAAACGTGAAGGTCGAAAAAGCTTAAAAATCGCCTTTGGTGATTCTTCATTGTGGGGCTGCCGCACGCTTAGTGCGACAGCCCCATTTTTTTACCCAGTTTCAGGGTAATGGATGTAGAAAAAAGGCAGCAGCCGAAGCCAACTATGCTCTCCATCCGATCGTGCGGATCTCATGTTTTCCTAATACGATTTCATTCTCTTCTTTCTGTAACCGTTCTTTTTCTAACAGATCATATGTAAAAACCTCAGGCTGTGAGACAGAAACCGTCGTCTCTTCATCCGAAAGGTTGCAGAAACGCAAAATCACATCCCCGGTCAGCATACTGTGTTTTAATGCCGTTGGAACTGCCTGTAAATGTTTCTTTTCTACAAACCGGTAAATCTGTGGCAGAGTTCCTGTCTGTCTTTCCATTCCCGCGGTCTGCCATTCTGTCTGGAACTGGTATGCCTCCTCGTAGGAATGATTAAGTTCCTCCCCTGCGCCATGCGGGATGATCTCATATTCCGTGGTCTTTTCGCCCAGGCACTGTGCTTCCGGTGTTAAAAATACACCCCAGTCTCCCAGCTCGCGCACACCTCGGTGAAGTGTTACTGCGATCGTATTTTTTCCGTCACGCAAAATCTCATACTCTGCAAGACCTTTATTGGCGATGGTAAGTCCATATGCATCCTCATGCACATTGACAAAACACTGCTGATGCTGGGCATTGCACGGATTTTCCCATGTGTCTGCCGGTACGTTCGGGCGCTTTGCCACCTCAAACACAGAATCTGCGTAATGGAAATCTGTCTTTAATCCCGTCTCAAAAAGGACGCGCAGACGGTGGTCTTTGATCTGGTTATTGAAAGCAGTCTTTACTTTCAGTCCTTTTCCGTACTTCTCTAAGGTATACTCTGTCACGATCTCAAATGGAACCAGATGACTGCCACGGGATGCCTTGCGGTATTTAAACTCTACAAGATCCTCGATCTCTTCTGCCAGCGTCTCATCGGCTGCATCCGGGAGCATCATCGTATGTTTTACACGGATCACGGCCCTGCATGCGTTATCTTCTGCCACCGTAATCTCTGCTTTCGTCCCTTTTGTAGTCACCGGTATGTCATTTACCGGGGCAAAGAAAATATATTCGTTTCCGATATCCCCGCAGTCCTCAAAGATACCAAGATCCTTGTATACATGACCTGTCTTTTTATCGGTCAGTTCCACAGAACCGTCCGGTTCAAAGTGTGCCTTTAAAAACGCATTTTCCATTGTATTCTCTGTAGTGATCAGTGAATTAGCCGTATTGATATCTTCTGCCTCTGCCAGCACATAAGTGTCCCATCCAAATGCCGGCACACCGGCTGCCTCCATGGTAATCTTTACGCGCTTTGCAATATATGGCTGGCGGAATTTATCTTTTGGCAGATCATAGTTAAAATGATTTGCCATTTCAGTGACAACCGACGGGATCTCTCTCCCGTCTTTGTCAAGTACGCGGTATTCCGGGAGTTTCTTTTCATGCATGCGCGCTATCACTTCGGCTAACGGTGCCTCACTGAAATACATGCGGTCGGTTTCTAACTCCAGCTCCACAACACCTGTGCGGTCCCAGCCGGTCGTATTGACAACGACAAATGGAATGTTTCCTTCCTTCACTGCACTGGTATCAATCTTTCCTTTCAGATAATCCATACACATGGAAATAATGTGCAGTGCCACCTGTTCTGACTTTTCAAAACGGGTTACCATCTCGCGATGTACATCATCCACGCTGCATCCGCAGATACTGTCGTGCGGATGATTCTGCATCAGAAGTTTCCATCCATAAGTAAACAGATCCTGCGGATATTCCATCCCCTCTTTTGCCGCAATCGTAGCGAGCGGTTCTGCCACTTTCTCAAACAACATCTCACAGCGGACATTCCACTGTTTGATATAAATGCGGGAGGATGCTGTGTTCGCTAACGTATACCATCCATCCGTCTTCTGGCTGCGCAGTTCGCCTGTGATCGTGTTCAGATCGTCCGGCAGTTCCTTTTTTACCTGCTCCACATAACCGGTGAAATCAGAATGTACGAAATCCACATCCGGGTACAGCGCATTTGCCGTGCGGATGGCAGCTGACAGATCCGTCTGTACCGGCTGATGATCACAGCCATTCATGAATAAAAGCTGATCCGTACCGGCATAACGCAAAGCATCTGCAAGTTTTTTATCCCAGTACACTTTTGACTTTTCTTCTTCCACCGGCACCTCCGCGCCGTTGTTGTACCAGTTTGCAAATAAAATGCCAAGCACCGCAGAACCGTCTGCTGACTGCCAGTTCATCTCAGAATAGGCAGACTCATAGGCGTCGGCCGTCTGATTATTAAATCCGGTCGGTTTTACACCTCTTCCGAATACTGCCGTGTCAATGCCCGCCTTCTTTAAAAGCTGCGGTGCCTGTCCCACATTTCCAAAGGAATCCGGGAAGTATCCGATCTTTGTCCACTTTCCGCCAAATTCCTGTGCAAGTTTATACCCCATCTGTAAGTTCCTGACATTCGACTCACTGCTTGTCAGAAATTCATCCTGCAATACATACCATGGACCAATTGCAATCCTGCCATCCCCGATCAACTTCTGCAGGCGTGCGCGGTTTTCGGGACGTACCTGAAGATAATCTTCCAGCATGATGGTCTGTCCATCCAGATGAAAATATTTATATTCTTGATCTTTCTCCATAGTATCGATCAGTGTATCCATCATTTCGATATAAAGCATATGATGTTTTTCATATGGAAGATACCATTCTCTGTCCCAGTGTGTATGAGAAATAATATGCGCCTTTTTCATAGTGTTCTCCATTCCTGCCCATTTGGGGCATTACAAAAATCTCTGCTTCTGCCTGTTTCCATTGATATCCCATATTTATGCACAGGCACAGATATCTTTTTCAATCAAAGGGTTACTTTCTGTCCACAATAGTCCAGTACCAGTTCACAGAATACGGAATTTGCCCAGGAAAACCACGGGCGTGTAAAGTCATCCGGGTGATCCACATGGAATGACTCATGTACCAGATCTGTCCCCGCATCACAGGCTGCGATCATCTCAAGCATTTTTAATTTTTCTTCCATGGAGTCAGAGGTAAGTCCCTGCATTGCCAGAGCCATCGGCCAGATGAAACGCGTGTATGTGTGTGGGCTTCCGATTCCCTCCGCGCACTCTCCGCTGAAATAATATGGGTTCTGGTCACTTAAGATCACTTTTCTGGTGTTCTGGTATCTCTCATTTTTATTGTCGCAATAGCCATAGTATGGCATCGCAAGAAGGCTTGGCAGATTTGCATCATCCATTACAAGATACTGGCCGAAACCATCTACCTCATATGCGTAGTATTCCGTTTTCTGTGCCGGAAGGATGGCAAGTGTCTCGATCGCATTTCTCACTTCCTTTGAGAAAGCATCTGCCTCTTCTGCCAGTTTCTCATCATGGAAGATCTCACGGGCGATCTCTGCAATATTTCCAAGGATCACAGAAGCTAACATATTTGACGGGATCAGATATCCATATACACAGGCATCATCACTCGGACGGAAACCGGACCAGATCAGTCCGACATTGCTTTTTACCAGAGCACCTTTTCCGTCCCTTGAGAGAGTATCGGTAAAACTGCAGTTTTCTCTTTCAAATGTATATGGAGAAGCATTTTCATGATCCTGTTCCGTTCGGAATACGCGGATCACGGCTTTTGCGGCTTCTAACCATTCTCCGGTAAACTGCTCCGTACATCCTGTATTCTTCCAGAGCAGATAGGACAGCTGTACCGGATAGCATAAGGAATCGATCTCATATTTCCGTTCCCACAGCTCCGGTTTCATATCTGTCTTGTCATGATCCCAGCATTGTCCGTCGCCATTTTCATTAAATGCATTGGCATATGGATCTAAAAGAATGCACTGCATTTGTTTTTTGATTAGCCCGCAGACCAGTTCCACAAGTTCCGGTTCTTCCTTTGCAAACAATAAAAACGGGCGGAGCTGACATGCCGAATCACGTAGCCACATAGCAGGAATATCCCCTGTGATCACAAATACTGTATCATTTTCTTTTATTTTAATCGTTGTCTGAAGCGTATTCGAAATACACTTTTCAAACATGACAGCTATCTTGCTGTCTGCACCAAATTTTTCTTTTACAAGAGCCACCGTACGCTCAATCGCTGCATAATTCTCTTTTATTTTCATCTTAATCTCCCTTCTTGTACTGTCTTTCTCACACTAATCTCCTGCTTTATAGAATCCCCGATATCTGATAGGGAATTAAAATATCATCGTTCTGTTTCTTTCCAGTTGTAATTTCCTCCAAGAGCGTGACCGCCTGCTGTCCCATCGCAAATTCATTCTGCCGCACATGGATAAAATCATCCTGCTCATAGATCTCATCAATGCCATCAAATACGGCAATCTTTTTTGAAATCCCATGCTCTTTTAAATATTTCGAAAAAAGCACCCCGATCCGGTATTCAGCTGCAATATAAGCCGTACATTCCCTGTTTTTTTCCAGGATCTCTGCAATCTGCGCATAATCAAATTCCCGGTATTCTTTTTCAATATCCTCTGGAATGTGGTTATATTTTTCAAGTTTTGCAAATGTACCATTGGCATCTTCATATTTGAGCATACAATGGGCAAATCCTTCGTAGCGCTCATGGATCGTTGTCGTCGTAACAGACGCATGCGTCAGAAAACAGATTTTTTTATGCCCCATTGCGATAAGCTTTTTGGTAACTTCGTTCGCCGCTTCATAATTATCTGTTCTGACACACGGGATTGAAATGCCCTGCATCCTCCGATCCACAAGCACCAGCGGATACCCGTTTAATGCCAGTTCTAACACCTTACTGTTATAATTGTCCCCCTGTGCGCAAAGAAGTAGAATACCTTTTACTCCCGCACAGATTGCTGCGTCGATCGCCTGTTTTTCCTTTTCGATACTTCCATAAGTACACTTAAACAAAAGATCTGACTGTCTCCTGTCACATTCGCTCTCAATCCCCTGCAAAAGCCGTGTGCCAAAATCGCTTCCAAATCCATCGAATATTACACCGATCCGCTGATTGGCATTCCCCCGGCTCTCCTTTTTCATCTCCACAACAGCAGCCGGACTGCACACAAAAGAACCTCTTCCCGGCTCTCTGCTGATCTTTTTTTCTTTTGCCAGCATATCCATCGCCTTTTTCGCCGTAATACGGCTTACACCATAAAATTCTGCTGACTCCTTCTCCGATGGCAGCCGGTCCCCCGGCTGGTAATCTCCACTCTGTATTTTTGCAAGCAGATCCCCATAGATCCGCTCATACATAATTGCTTTTCCCATTGCCGCCTCCGTTATGCTTTCTGTGACACCGTGCACCGCAATTTTACACTACCAGATTTGCTGCCCCGATGATCCCGGCATCATTTCCAAGTACAGAGGTCACGATGTCCGCAATATATCCATGGCTGCCACCGAAACACATATCTTTCACCAGACCCTTAAGCGGTGCAGTCAGATTTTCTCTCTGCGCAGCAACCCCTCCGCCAAGGATCACCTTTTCCGGCCGGAACGTATTGATCACATTTGCAATCCCGCATGCGAGGTAGCCCTCATATTCTTTTACAACTTCCATGCCAGCTTCATCCCCGGCTTTTGTGGCGTCAAACGGAATCTTACCATTCATCTGTTCCAGATCATTCCCACACATCTCATTCATGATAGACTCCGGATGCTCTGCTGACTTTTCCCGCGCGATCCGAAGAAGAGCAGACGCAGAAGCATAGGCTTCTAAACATCCTTTTCTTCCACAGGTACATCGGATGCCATCATAGCGGATGGACAGATGGCCTAATTCACAGCCGCCCGGCATGGCACCACGAAAAATCTTCTTATCTAATATCACTCCGCCTCCCACACCGGTTCCAAGTGTCAGAAGCACCGCATTTTCTGCCCCCTCTGCCGCACCGGCACAGACTTCTCCCAGAGCCGCAGCGTCCGCATCATTGGCAATTTCAATTCTCGTATCCAGATGTTTTTTCAGTTCTTCTACGATCGGTACATTTTCCCAGCCAAAATTATTCGAATACAGGATCACTCCCTGCTTTGCATCGATCGTTCCCGGACTTCCGATTCCGATCCCCTCGCACTGTTCTAATGTCATGCCTGCATTTTCAAGCATCTGTTGTACGGCATCTGCCATGCGTTCCACCAGCACCTGATACGGCACCGTCAGATCGGTTGGAATTGTGATTCTCCCAATAATCTCATTTTCCTCATTAACCAGCCCCATTTTGATGGACATACCGCCCATATCGATCCCCAGTTTCATTTTTTCCTCCTTTTTATATGTCATTTATATATCATTTATATATTGTTTATGTCTATTAATATGTCATATCTAAATCGAATATATCATTTTGTTATGTATTTGTAAAGACAAGACTTACACGCAACGGAAAATTACCGCTCTCCATGTTCCCAACGTAAAAAAAGAAGCAGGTACTATTTCCCTGCCTCTTCCAATATCTGTTTCTGTACTTTTTTGCTGAAACCGTGCAGCACGATCGCAAGAGCATTCAAGTATCAGAAAAGGCTATAAAGTGCGGAAAATCAACACTCTACAGCCTTAAAAAGCAGATAACGGGAATCGAACCCGCCTTTCCAGCTTGGGAAGCTAGCGTTCTACCGATGAACCATATCTGCAAAAGGAACATAAAATATTATACTCCATGTTCCTTTATTTTGCCAGTCCTAATTTTTACTATTTTTACATTTTTACCATTTTACTTATTTGCTTATCCATTTTACTTATCCAGCACTCCCAACCACTTCAGAGCGTTCCAGATGCCGTCTTTATCCACATCCGTGGTGATATAATCTGCTGTTTCCAACACCTGTTTACTGGAATTACCCATAGCAATGCTGGTGTGGGCATACTTTAACATCGGCAGGTCGTTATTGCTGTCTCCGATGGCCACAGTGTCTTCCATGGGAATCTTCAAATAGTCCGTAATGTAACGGATTGCTGTTGCCTTGGAATATCCTTTGGGGACAATCTCGTAAAACCCTTGTTCTCTGTCAATAAAATCCAGTATTTCCGACAGGTCACGCTTCATTCCATCCATTCCCGCCGGAGTCTCTGCATAGGCATATAATTTATCATAGTTGCCCGGTGCATTGGCATAGCGATCGTATTTTCGATTCTCAATCTCACGTGCCATATGACGGAAAGTCTCGGTAAATACTTCTTCTCCTCTGGGTGCATAGTCTTCCCTGCTGCCTTCCAGGACGGCATCCACATGATATTTTTTCATAGCTGTCAAAATTGCCTTAGACTCCTCCATGGAAAATGTCTTGTGCATCAGCTGTTTTCCATGATATTCAATCTCCGTTCCGCAGCCCAATAACAATCCGTCGAATTCCACCTGTCCGGTAAGATTTTCCCCTACCAGCCGTTTCGTACGCCCGGTGTTGATCATGCAGATATGACCGTTGGCTCTGGCGATGCGGATGGCTTCCTTCGTGCTCTCTGACATCCGTTCACTTTCTCCGCATATTAAGGTTCCGTCAATATCAAAAAATATTATCTTCATCTCAGATTCTTAAGCTCCTCTACCAGATCCAGATCGGATTTCTGTACCTTCAGATTCGTGGACACAGGCTCTTCACCGGGTCTTGTGATCGTGATCTCGATAATGGTTCCTTCCGTGATCGCTCCACCCATAAAAAATCTGCTTACAAACGCTGCAAATTTGGGATGATTACTCTCGAAGGTATTCTTCGCATTCATCAGTTTCATCATCATTCCGGGATTTATCATAATGGTCTCCTTCCAAATAGTTACAAAAAAGAAAGGCCGTCCGCACCATCCGAAGATAATGTGTCCAGCCTTAACAGTTGCTATTATTTACGCGATCTTGGACTTAGCCAGCTCAGCAAGGGTCTTGAAACCTTCTGCATCGTTAACTGCCAGGTCTGCCAGCATCTTTCTGTTCATATCAACGCCTGCAAGCTTCAGACCGTACATGAACTTGCTGTAAGATAAACCGTTCATTCTGGCTGCTGCATTGATACGAGCGATCCACAGCTGTCTGAACTGACGCTTTCTCTCTTTTCTACCTGCATAAGAGCTGGTCAGAGCTCTCATAACAGACTGCTTTGCTACTCTGTACTGCTTGCTTCTTGCGCCTCTGTAGCCCTTTGCAAGCTTTAATACTCTATTGTGTTTCTTCTTGGCATTTAAGCCACCTTTAATTCTTGCCATGTCTTATTTCCTCCTCGCCTGAATTATAAATAAGGTAAAATCTTCTTCATATTCTTAACATTAGTTGCATCCGTAATTGCAGGCTTTCTCAGATTACGTTTTCTCTTGGTAGACTTCTTGGTTAAGATATGGCTCTTGTAAGCTTTAGATCTCTTTAACTTACCGGTTCCTGTTGCTTTAAAGCGCTTAGCTGCTGCTCTGCTTGTCTTCATTTTGGGCATAACGAGTTCCTCCTAAACTTTACTTAATCTATCGTGTCGGAATCCGACACTTTTTAACTGTACGAATTAACGCTTCTCAGTTAAAAACATTGTCATGCTTCTGCCTTCTACCTTGGGAGCTTTTTCCACTACCGCAATATCGGACAGGCTCTGTGCGATATCATCTAAGATATGCTTGCTGTTGTTCATGTGTGCCATCTCTCTGCCGCGGAATCTCAGGGTGATCTTCACTCTGTCTCCCTTGGTCAGGAACTTTCTGGCTGCACCGATCTTAGTGTTCAGATCGTTGGTATCGATGTTGGGGGAAAGTCTGATCTCCTTGATATCGATGACCTTCTGCTTCTTCTTTGCTTCCTTCTCTTTTCTCACCTGCTCGTATTTGTACTTACCGTAATCCACGATCTTACAAACAGGAGGCTTTGCCGTAGGAGCAATCTTCACCAGGTCGAGTCCGGCTTCCTCTGCCATCTTCAGGGCATCTCTGGAAGAAACGATTCCGAGCTGTTCTCCGTCTTCTCCAATCAGTCGTACTTCTTTGTCTCTGATCTGTTCATTAATCATTAAATCGCTAATGGTTGTGTACCTCCATAAGAAAATGTGTTAAACAATAAAAAAAGCAGATAGCATAACTATCCACCTGTTCCCTTCACGGACTGCCCTCATTCAAATAAATTCCAAACGAGTTCTCTGTCTATGAAAAATCTGAACGCTTACCAGCCTGCGCCGTAAGGTGAGAGTGGATACTCTGCTTGTTGTATCGTGTTCTTCACACGCTCAAATAGAATACCACGAAGTTTTCCTGATGTCAACCCCGTTTTTACAATAATATTACATTTTTTCAGATTACTGTATTCTATGTACCGGCGGTCTCCCGCCGAATCCGATCACTTGCTCTATTATCCGCAGTTTCGGAACATTTGTCAAGCCGGAATACTGATTTTCTTTTCCGTGATTTACTTTTCCGAAAAAGTAGCACAGGCGGTCTCTCTGCAGTCGCTGGCACCGCAGCCCTTGATGTCCACATGATCCGCCACACACTTATAATTACTGTTATAGATGCACTTTACCGCCTCACAGTCGATGCTGATCGTATGGCTTGGATGAGACAGGGAATTGCTGAAAGATTCTCTTCCCTCTCTCTTCTGCGCAAAGCTCTCACAGCAGGTGTCGTCACAGTCACAGGCGTGCTTGCCACCCACCATGATGTCTCCCTTGCTACACAGACAGTCCTTATTATAGGTACAATTTTCCACAACGCATTTTAAATCTGCCATGTTTCCCTCGCCTTCTGCCGCTTTCTGCGGCGTCTCATCTTCTTTTTTGATTTTAAAATTTTAAAAGAGGACACGCGGCAAAAGAGCAGTTGCAGTCCCACCACGCGTCATGGATAGTCTGTGCAGATTTGAAATTCTTATTCCTTTTTACTGGTTTTTTTATAAAATTTGAGATGCCACTGGCTCATCTTGTTGCCCATAAGAAATAAATAAAGCGCCACCCCCATTTCTATGGGAAGTGACGCTTTTTCATGTTTTTCTTTTATCTGACTGCCAAATTACTTGCTCAGCTTCTTGGTTGCGATCTCATCCTTTAACATCGCAAGGAACTCATCCTTAGATACGGTAGTGGTGTTCTGCTGTCCATGCAGACGATAGCTTACGGTGCCATCCTGTGCTTCCTGTTTTCCTAAGATGACCAGGTATGGGATCTTCTTCACCTGTGCTTCTCTTACACGGTAGCCCAGCTTCTCTGCTCGCTCATCGATGTCTGCTCTGATGTTATTGTCCAGCAGATAACCGTACAGATCATGCGCATAGGCATTCAGCTCCTCGTCGTCGTTCTTGACCGGCAGGATCATTGCCTGTACGGGAGCCAGCCACAGAGGCAGGTTACCCTTGGTCTCCTCCAGGATATAAGCCATGAATCTGTCCAGAGATCCTAAGATTGCTCTGTGCAGGACCACGGGAGTCTTCTTCTGTCCATCCTTGTCCACATAGGTCAGATTAAACTTAGCAGGCAGGCAGAAATCCAGCTGACAGGTAGACAGGGTATACTCGTTACCTACCGCAGGTTTTACGTTTACATCCAGCTTCGGTCCGTAGAATGCAGCTTCACCGATCTCCTCGGTATACTCAATGCCCAGGTCGTTCAGAACCTTGCGCAGAGCGTCCTCTGCATTGTTCCACATTTCGTCGTCATCGTGATATTTTACCTTGTCCTCCGGATCTCTCAGGGACAGGACACATCTGTAATCGGTAATACCGAAATCCTTGTAGGTATTAAAGATCAGATCTACTACCTTGGAGAACTCGGACTCGATCTGCTCCGGTGTTACGAACAGATGGGCATCATTCTGGCAGAAATGTCTGCCTCTCTCGATACCCTTCAGGGTTCCGCTGGCTTCGAAACGGAAGTCATGGGCGATCTCACCGATACGGATAGGCAGATCTTTGTAAGAATGCTGCGTGTTAGCGTAGATCATCATATGGTGAGGGCAGTTCATGGGACGCAGTACGAAGGACTCTCCTTCTACTTCCATGGGAGGGAACATGTTCTCTTTGTAGTGATCCCAGTGCCCGGAGGTCTTGTACAGATTTACAGTACCGACACAGGGAGTCATAACGTGCAGATATCCCAGTCTTCTCTCTTTGTCCTTAATATAATTCTCCAGCTCCTGCCATACGGTGTAACCCTTAGGAAGGAACATAGGAAGTCCACGGCCTACCAGATCATCGGTCATGAACAGTTCCATCTCTTTGCCGATCTTTCTGTGGTCACGCTCTTTGGCCTCTTCCAGCTCTTTCAGATGCGCTTCCAGTTCCTCTGCGGTAGGGAAGCAGACACCGTAGATACGCTGCATCACGTGGTTGCTGGCATCGCCCTTCCAGTAAACGCCGGAGTGTTTTACCAGCTTGAAGTTCTTACACAGCTTGGTGTTGTCTACGTGAGGTCCACGGCACAGATCGGTGAAATCTCCCTGGTCGTATACTGTGATGTTGCCGTCTTCCAGATTGCTGATCAGGTCCAGCTTGTACATATCGTCCTTGAACATTTCCATAGCTTCTGCCTTGGAAACTTCTCTTCTGTAGATCTTCTTGCCTTCCTTGCAGATCTTCTTCATCTCTTTTTCGATGGCAGCGATCACTTCATCATTGACCACATCGTTGCCGAGATCGATATCATAATAGAATCCTTCCTTTACCACAGGTCCTACCCAGAATTTTGCATGAGGGTACAGATGCTTTACTGCCTGTGCCATGACATGGGCGCAGGAATGATTGAGAGTTGACAGTCTTTCGTCTTCCTTAAAATTTACCATTTTCGTTCTCCTTTTTGTTTTCTAAATACTCAACTATTCAGCACCTCAATTCGCAAAATCGCTCTTTCAGAGCTTTACTGAATAGTCACAAAAAAGTCCCTTGCAACAATCTGCAAGGGACGTATCACACGCGGTTCCACCCTGATTGCAATTATATAAAATAACTGCCACTCATTTACTCGTAACGGGAGCTGCCGGGCTGTATTAAAGCCACTCAGAGATGGTCTTCGTCCGCATCCGGCAAAACCGCTCACAGCTCCTGTTTCTAATAACAAGGCGGTTCTCTCTGGTGCCTTTCTATGCATCCTACTCTTCTCTTCAACGTTTTCTGATCTTAAAATCTGTTGCTTTAGGACTTATGTTGATATCATAGACCTTTTCACACGGATTGTAAAGAGGTATTTATATAGCTTTCCACATTTTCTCTGGACATATCTAAAGCTACGGCCAGTTCTCCGTAGAGATGATCCTCGGCAATTCTGAAATACCTGGCATCTACCGCAGTCTCCTTGCGTCCGGCTTCCTCTCTGGCACGTTTCCGCAGGTAGATCGTCTTGATGATCCGGATCAGATCCTGACAGCTGCTGGTCTTTAAGCAATTCTTGTATTCCTGCTCTAACAGCTTATCATTGGCAATGGTGATCATCGGGATCTCCGGGATCCTGTGGATCAGATTCTCCGCTTCCTCGTGCGCAAGCACTTTACGCATGGAACCTTCCGCCGTATCCACCGGAATATATACCGTGCTGGAGGACAGATACAGAGGTTTTAAAATATAATACTCTCTCTTCTTATCCACTCCCGCAATGTCTAATGTCGTGATCTCTTCCACCACACAGACTCCCTTACTGCCACATACTACACGTTCGCCCTTCTGAAACACCTTAACCTTCCTTTCCTCTGCCGATTGCAGAAAAATGCAAAACACAATTTCCGTTTACTACCAATAATATACCCATTTTTAACTATTCTAACAGAAAAAGCGCCGAAATGTCAGTATCTTTCGGCGTTTCTGAATATTTTTGTGAATATTGCTCATAGAAAATCGGTCAGTTATTGTGCATTATTTCTGATAGGCGATGCGTGGATCTCCGTTTTTTAAGTAAATAATGCCTCTGCGTTCAAAGCCGTTCTTCTCCAATAAGTGCTGCATGGTGTGATTATCGAAATGGGTGTCGGCCCGCAGATATTTCACCTTGCTCTCACAAAAAGCAACACATTTTGCAAACAGTCCCTTCACTTCTCCGTCTCCTGCCAGGCGATGGATCGTGCCGTAAGGGGTCTCCTCCCGCCAGCTGCCATCCTCAATATAGGCATAGGTTGGTTCCTCCTCCAGCAAAAGCATGAATACCCCATGAATGCGTCCGTCCTTTTTATACACATACAGCCGCTGTTTCTCTATATCTGTCCGCAGCGTCTCCGGATCCGGATAGGTTCCGTTCCACTGGTTTGGATTGCCGCTTGCCCGCATGTAGGCTTTGGCGATGTCATAGATCTCCATGATCCGGGGCAGGTCTTCCTCTTTTGCCGTTACGATCTCCTCCATCCCGTCACTCTCTCTCCTCTCTTCCACTGCCTCCGGTGCCGTTTTCCCAAGGATGTCCCGCACGGCGGTCTCCATCCGCTCTGCCATCTGTCTGTGGCCCTTCGCTGTCAGGTGCACATGATCCGCCTTCGTCAGTTCACAGCCTCCCGCATCTAAGAAATCCGCCCGCTCAGCCACTGCCAGCAAAGCATATTCTCTTGCCAGTGCTCTCGTTGTCTCCACACTGTTTTCATTAAAATCAGGATAAATCACACCCTCTTCGATGGGAACCGGTGCCACGATCAGGATCTTCGGTCCATTCTTTCCCCAGCAGGGAACCGATTTCGCCTCTTCCAAGAGGATCTGCATGCCCTTTGCAATCTTCCGCGCATCCGTATTGAATTTCACCTTGGAATCATTGGTACCTAACATCAGGATCAGCAGGTCTAACGGCTCGTGGCTGTTCAACAGGGCATGCAGTACCGGTAGCAGATTTACCGAATCCATGTCCGGATCATCATACACACAGGTTCTGCCGCTTAAGCCTTCCTCAATGACCAGATATTCCTCTCCCAGTGCTTTCTGTAACAGACAAGTCCAACGTTCCTCTTCATTATATCTGCTGCCGTGGTCGGCACTCTCCGACGGATCGGTGCAGAGCCCATGGGTATTGGAATCTCCGATGCACAAAATATGTTTTTTCACTGTTTAACTCTCCGTTTTCTATTTCAGTCTGTAACTATCCATGATCCCCAGACCCTTTTCCGACTCCTGCTCATAGAACTCCAGACCTTCGGTTTCATTGACATATTCACGTATTGCTTCTGCTATAGTCATTTGTTTTTTTCTCCTTCTACTGTTCCTTTGTTCATAACACATATGCAAGATTTATATTTGCTGTTTCTCCTTATTGTATCATGATTCGCACCTACGGTGCTTACCGTTGCTTCGCAACGATCATGATCAAATTCGCCGTTCGCCAATTATGCAAGCATATTGGCTCACTTGCGCTCATTATATCATAAAAGGCGAACCCTGGCACCGCCAAAGTCCGCCCTTCATCATTTTCTTCTCTTATTCCTCATTCAACTTAGCTGTATAACTTATGATAATTCCCGTTTCTACCTTTCGCATTTTCTGGAAGAGTAAAAAATTTATCTCTTAAGTTAGTGTCATTTTAGAATCAAAACAGACCCTTAATAGTTCAAATACTAAAAAGGAAATCGGAATTATCAACAAATCAGGTTCATGAAATGTGACAAGGGTAGAAAACCTTTCAGCTATATTTTCAAGTACCTGTGTTCCCGCAAGTGCGCCGGTACCACTGATATAGAAATAAATATCTTTCATGGATATAACGGAGGCAATACGATCCAGGAATCTGGTATAAGACATTCCCAATACTACACCCACTATTAATATTGTCTGAAGCATTATTTTTCTCCAATTTCCTTGTAGCGTTTCCTTAATCTTTTTCAACTGTCCCACACGAAAGTCTTTCCCATGAGCTAACATACATAACACAACTGCTATCAATGCTGTAAACAACAGTCCTGTTTTTCCCGGGATCTGAAAGAGCCGGCTTTCCGGCATAGTGATCCAACTCCATTGTTGCTCATATAAATCACTTTCTGTTTGATGTGCCATGAAAATCCAAAACTCTATTACTTTACCAAGCTCCGTCAACAAAAAATATCCTAAGATCACAGGCACATATTTGACAACTTCCTTAATTTTTATCATAGGATTCTCCTTCTAATTTTGTAGACTTTTGTTACTCTTTCGTTCTTTTTTATAATAACTTATTTTTTTATTATTATCATAATTTGTCCACAAAAAGCAGAAATCTGACCACCAATTATTGCACGTCCAACAATATTTTAATACTTACCTGCATATCAACCCTGATTGACAACTTTCCTTGATATTTTCCCACGATTTGTTCAATAATCTTCATTCCCCAGCCATGCGCTAATGAATCCTGCTCTCTCTCAGATACAAAATGATTATTTTTAACCACTGGTTTTTCCCTGTAGTCATTCTGCATTTCAATCACAAGAAATCCTGCTGTTATTGCAATATTCAATCTGATTTGTTCTTTTGCTGCTTCCAATGCATTGTTCAATAAATTGGCACATAATACACAAAATTCTCTATCCTCCAATTTTAACCCCGACGGAAGAATCGGTGTTTCGACCACCAAAAGAATATTGCGCTGTTCTGCTTTCTCTTTTGCTTCATAAATTACGGTATCTACAATATCTACGCCTGTATGTACCGGAATCATTTTACACTGCAGCGGTTCCTGCACGCTCTCTATATATGATAAAGCTTCTCTCTGATCACCATTTTGCAGAAGTCTCTCCAGCGCTCGCAGGTGATGTTTGATATCATGATACAGTTTTGCATTTTCTGTATAGAAATTCTGTGCTCTGACATATTGGCTCTCAATCAGATCATATTGTGTATCTAATACAGAGATTTGCATCTTCAGTTGCGATTGGTGAAAGTAAAAATATACCATAAGAAGCAGACTCACCAGGCAGGACAGGAAAACATAATTCTGAATTGCATTTCCATAAATCATATCCATGAAAAAATCACACAGAAATGCTGTACTAAAGAAAGCAATGCCAAATGTTTTCAACAGATTCAACGCTGTAAAAGTTTTTCCTATTCCTTTATGTCTTATAGCAGATATCAATATACCATTTAAAATCAGCCATCCTGACTGTGCGCAAAATTCCGCATTTGTCCAGAAATGTTCCATCAGTCCCAGTAAAACGGTCCAAATAAAAACATAACTGACTACAAGGGATGCTATTTCTTCCACAGAGCCATTCCATAACAGGTATCCTAAAATAGTAAGAAGTAGCAGTAACGGAATCCACGACAAATACTTTTGCAGACCATACCATAGCATTCCCGATAAAAATATTGTTAAAATAAATTTTTTATCTGAATCTATGTATTTTCTCCGATCAAAAAGCATATCCATCCATATCAGGAGCCATGCCGAATTGTGTATGCTCCACAGAATTTTAATCATTTGTACTCCATTTTCCATTATCCGTACCTGCCTGCCAATATTCCATTATTCGATGTTTTAATTGCGCCAGCCGTCGTTCTCCGATGTACAATTGCTGCCCCGTAGATAAAACCATCTGGTTATCTTTGATCTGTTTCACATGATATAAATTACACAAATATCCCCGATCTACCCATACGAACTCATCTTCCGGTAATTTCTCCGATATCTTTTTTAAGGAACTTCTTACCTTACACCTGGTTGCATCCGTCTTTTCAATATATAAATACTTGCCTTCTCTCCAAATATATACAATTTTTCTAAATGGTATTTTTTCTATACCCTGTTGGTTTTCTGCAATATAACCCTCTGAGGTACGTGATACAATTTCCCTGAATACTGCCTCCAGTGCCTGTGTGATCATACTTTCCATTTGTTGCTTCGGAATAAAACGAAATGGTCGGAATTCAAATGATTTATACACATAACTCTCGTAAGCAGACACAAAGATGATCAGAATATCCGGTGCTGTTTCCTGAATTTTAGCTGCCAGTTCAAAGCCATTTAATTCCTGCATTTCAATATCCAAAAACAACAAATCAAACGCTTGACCATCCTCAATTTCATACCACAATGCCTTACTACTCTGATATACATTACATTCATAAGGAATGCTTTTTTTCATGAAATACTCTTTTATATGTTTTTCCATGAGCTCCGCGTCTTCTACTGTATCATCACATATTGCAGCTTTCATTTTCCATGCTGTATACTTTCCCATCGTTCCCCTCTCCTTTATAGTATAATTATGCCATAACTATGTCCTTTTTCAAATTATTTTTATTCATTAAGAGTATACATAAAAACGGTCTTTTGACTTATGCCAAAGACCGTTTCTTTTATCATTTTATTCCTCATTCATCTTAGCCAGCTTGGCTGCCTGGTCAGCTGCGATGCAGGCATCGATGATCTCTTCGATATCTCCGTTCATGATCTTGTCTAACTTATACAGGGTCAGACCAATTCGATGGTCGGTGACACGACCCTGGGGGAAGTTGTAGGTACGGATCTTCTCAGAACGGTCTCCGGTACCGATCTGGCTGCGGCGCATCTCTGCTTCCGCATCGTGTCTCTGCTGCTGCTCGATGTCATACAGCTTGGACTTTAACAGCGCGAATGCCTTCGCCTTGTTCTGAATCTGGGACTTCTCAGTCTGGCTGTATACCACGATTCCGGAAGGATAGTGGGTCAGACGTACTGCGGAATCGGTGGTGTTGACACACTGACCACCGTTACCGGATGCTCTCATGACATCGATACGGATATCTTTGTCCTCGATGACGATATCAATATCATCATCCACCTCCGGCATAACCGCCACACTGATGGTGGAGGTATGGATACGTCCGCCGCTCTCGGTCTCCGGCACACGCTGTACACGATGTACGCCACTCTCATACTTCATCTTGGAGTAAGCACCCTGTCCACTGATGGTAAACTGAACTTCCTTCATACCGCCGATACCGATCTCATCCACGTTGATCAGCTCTACCTTCCAACGCTGCTTCTCGGCATAATGCACATACATACGATAGATCTCCGCTGCAAACAGTGCAGCCTCATCGCCACCGGCACCGGCACGGATCTCCACGATCACATTCTTGTCATCATTAGGGTCCTTGGGCAGTAACAGGATCTTCAGCTCCTGCTCCAGCTCTTCCACGCGCTTCTTGCTGTCGTTTAACGTCTCCTTGATCATCTCGCGCATTTCTTCGTCTTTTTCCTCTTCCAGCATGGAAAGAGAATCTTCGATATCCTGTTTGCACTTTTTGTACTCTGTATACGCATCCACGATGGGAGTCAGATCACTCTGCTCCTTCATCAGCTTGCGGAAACGTTCCTGGTTATTCGTGACCGTGGGTTCATGCAGTTCGCCCATGATCTCTTCAAAACGAATCAATAAATCTTCTAACTTGTCAAACATTAGTTTTTCCTCTCAACATAAGTTCCATATACTACACGATCCAGACCGGCATAATCCTGTACCACCTGTACTTCACGGTATCCGTGTTCCCGCATCAGTTCCGATACTGCCTGTCCCTGGTCATATCCGATCTCAAAAAAGAGCATTCCACTGCTCACCAGATGTTTTCCTGCTTCTTCGATGATACGGCGATAAAAATATAAACCATCCTCTGTACCGTCCAGTGCCATCCTGGGTTCATGATCCCGTACCTCCGGCATCAGTTTCTCCACTTCTGCACTGGCGATATAAGGCGGATTCGACACGATGATCTCGAATTTTCCCTCCACCTTTTCAAACAGATCGCTCTGTAAAAAATGAGCATGCTCCGCTTTTTCCGGGGGAAGCACCTTCAAGACATTCCGTCCTGCCACTTCCAGTGCCTCAGCTGACAGATCCACACCCAGTCCTTCACAATCATTGCTGTAATGCAGCAGGCTTAACAGAATGCATCCGGATCCCGTACACATGTCTAACACACGCATCCCGTCATGGAGCTCCTTCAGTACCTCCTCCACCAGGATCTCGGTATCCTGCCTCGGGATCAGCACATGCTCATTGACGCTAAAAGTCAGCCCCATGAAATCCTGTTCCCCGGTCAGCTGTTGCAGAGGAATATGCTCCGCGCGCTGACGGATCCAGTTCAGATACTTTTCTTCCGCTTCCGGTGCCACCGGCTGTTCGCCGTGCACCAGCAGATCGTTGCGGTCCGTTCCACACACAGCCTCCAGCAAAAGTCTGGCATCCAGTGTGGATTCTTCGATTCCTGCCTCATTCAGTATACGACTGCCTTTTTCATAGCATTCACGATAGGTCATCGTTTCTAATCCTCAGGCTCCGCAGGCTTTTCATCCTGCATCCAGCTCTCGTCCACTTCGTAGCCGAAGGTATCCTGCAGATATTTCTTCCAGTCAAACACCGCTTCCACGGACGCGATAGCTACCTCTGCCATGCTCTCATCCGGCTCCTTGGTGGTCATACGCTGGATCCACATACCGGGAGCCGACAGAATCTTAATAAAGATATTGTCCGTGCGCCCTGCCAGGCGGATGATCTCGTAAGAGATTCCTGCCACAACAGGCATCAGCAGAATACGAAGGATCACCTTCTCCGCTACATTGTCCACCTGAATAAAGAAAAACAGCACAATGCTTACCAGCATAACAAAGAAAATAAAGCTGGTTCCGCAACGCTTGTGCAGCCTGGAGCTATGCATCACGTTGTGCACCGTAAGGGGTCTGCCTTTTTCGATACAGTTAATACACTTGTGTTCCGCACCGTGATACTGATACAGTCTGCGGATATCCTTCATGGCACTGATGCCCCATACATACAGTAAAAACAGGGCAATACGGATCACACCCTCGATGATCGACATCAGAGAACGATTGCGGATAAAGCTCTCAAACAGAGATGAAATAAAATAAGGAAGTACAATGAAGAGTCCCACTGCCAGTACGACAGAGATCACCGTTACGATTCCGGATAATAATTTCTCTCCGTTACCGCCGCTCATTTTATCCATTGCTTTATCGAACTTTGTCTCCTTACTGTCCTCCTCTTCATAAAAGGAAGCAGAATAATTTAACGCCCTGGTTCCCAGGATCAGAGAATCCAGGAAATTAAAAATACCGCGGATAAAGGGAAGCTCCTTGATCTTACTGCCGTGAGCCAGCCCCTGATAAGTCTCAACTTCCACTTCGATCTCGCCGTCGGGCTTACGGACTGCCACCGCGTATTTTTCTTTATTTTTCATCATAACGCCTTCCAGTACGGCCTGACCGCCGATTCCGGAATAACGACTTTTCCTTCTAGCCATAAACTTTGTCCTCGTAATGCAATATAAAACAGAATCCTTTTTGTCGTATAGGAAAGCACTTTCTGTACGACAAGAAACGGTTGAGATAAGAATACCTCAACCGTTCGCTTGCAATCTTATTTAACACCGTATTTCTTATTGAACTTATCAATACGGCCATCGGTTCTTGCAGACTTCTGCTGGCCAGTGTAGAATGAATGACACTTGGAGCAAACTTCTACGTGAAGCTCAGGCTTGGTGGAGCCGGTTACAAATGTGTTACCACAGTTGCAGGTTACAGTTGCCTGGTAGTAAGCGGGATGGATTCCTTCTTTCATTTCTTTCACCTCTCTATAAAAATGTCGTGTATAAGTTCTTGTTCTCATCCTCACTGCTTATGGAACCACAAACAGCGGTATTATTGTACCATAAGAGGAGATACGGTGCAAGACTTATTTTAACATTTTTTGCGATAATTAAATAAAGTGATTTTTCTTCACCATGTTCACAAATTCCACATTATTTCGTGTATGGGCAAACATATCCAGAATCCGGTCGGTTGCCTCATCCGGCTTCAGTCCATTCAGTGCCTTACGCATGATATTGATGGCTTCCAACTCTTCCGGAGTTAACAGCAGGTCTTCTCTTCTGGTGCCGGACTTTGCAAGGTCGATTGCCGGGAAGATACGCTTCTCGGACAGTTTTCTGTCCAGAACCATTTCCATATTACCGGTACCTTTGAATTCCTCATATACCACATCATCCATCTTACTTCCGGTCTCTACCAGTGCGGTCGCCAGAATTGTCAGGCTTCCGCCCTCACGCATATTACGGGCTGCACCGAAAAATCTCTTGGGCATATGGAGTGCTGCAGGATCCAGACCACCGGACAGAGTACGTCCACTGGGAGGAACCACCAGGTTGTACGCACGGGTCAGACGGGTGATACTGTCAAGCAGGATCACGACATCCATTTTATGTTCAACGAGACGCTTTGCACGCTCGATCACCATCTCGGATACTCTCTTATGATGCTCAGGAAGTTCATCAAAAGTGGAATAGATCACTTCCACATTATCTCCGTGGATCGCTTCCTTAATATCGGTAACTTCCTCGGGACGCTCATCGATCAGCAGGATCAGCATATGCATCTTGGGATTACCGCGCAGAATAGATTTTGCCACTTCCTTCAACAGCGTTGTCTTACCTGCCTTGGGCGGGGATACGATCATACCACGCTGTCCCTTACCAACGGGACTCACCAGATCCATAACTCTCATAGCAATGCTACAGCCGGGAGTCTCCATTTTGATCCGCTCATCGGGGAAGATCGGAGTCATATCTTCGAATGCCATTCTCTTGGAGGATTCTTCTACGGTATATCCGTTAATGCTCTTAACAAACAAAAGCGCACTGAACTTCTCCTGCTGGGTTTTGATCCGCTTGTTACCCTTCAGAATATCTCCTGTCTTCAGTCCGAAACGGCGGATCTGACTGGGTGCCACATAGACATCATTCTCACCGGGCATATAATTCTCGCAACGGATAAATCCATAGCCATCCGGCATGACTTCCAGAATACCGCTGGCTTCGATACCACTGTCCAGTTCCTTGGGATACTGACTCTCATCATATGCCACATTATTGGGATTGAAAGTACGTTCTTTGGTGTAGGCTTCGCTCCGCACGCCTACGTTCTCCGCACTCTCCCCACGATAATTGCGATCCGGTCTGTAATTCCTCTCCTGTCTGACAGGACGTTCCGATCTCTCCTGTTTTTGCGGTTCTTCGCTTCTGACGATCTCTGTCGCAGACTCCTGCTTCTGCTCTGCTGCTTTAGCCTCTTCCTCTTTTTTCAGCCGCTCATCCTCTGCCAGCATAGCTTCTACCAGTTCTGCCTTTTTCATCGTAGAAGTACCCTTCAGACCGCGTACTTTTGCCAGTTCTTTTAACTGAACTAACGGCAACGATTCATATTTTTCTCTCATAAACTCCTCCTCTATTCCTTATTATCGTCCATAAAACTGTTAACTAAGGGGATTTACATCTTGATCTACCTATGATGTGTGATGAATTAAAAAGATATAAAAACAACATCTGCGTCTATTATAATATATTTTTTTTCAAATAGGAAGTCCCAAAATTATTTTTTTACAAATCCTTGCTAAGACATCGATTCTATTATATCATTACTAATAGCTGTCAAACACAGAAATCTGTATGACAGATCAACTATTAATACAATTAAGAGAGGTATTGTCATGACAACCAACGAAAAAGCATTACTGATGCACGAAAAATGGAACGGCAAACTGGAAACCGTCTCCAAGACTCCCGTCAAGACCCGTGAAGATCTTGCGATCGCTTATACTCCCGGTGTTGCGGAACCCTGCAAAGTAATTGCAAAGGACAAAGAAGCCGCTTACAAATATACCATGAAAGCCAACACCGTTGCTGTCGTCTCCGACGGAAGTGCGGTTCTCGGTCTCGGTAATATCGGTCCGTATGCGGCAATGCCCGTTATGGAAGGCAAGGCAGTCCTCTTCAAGGAATTCGGCAATGTCAATGCAGTTCCCATCTGTCTGGATACCCAGGACACTGAGGAGATCATCAAAGCCGTAACTTATCTGGCACCCGGCTTCGGCGGCATCAATCTGGAAGACATCAGCGCTCCCCGCTGCTTTGAGATTGAGGAACGTCTGAAGGAGATTTTGGATATTCCGGTATTTCATGACGATCAGCACGGTACCGCTATCGTTGTTCTCGCCGGTGTGATCAATGCCCTGAAGGTAGTCGGCAAGAAAAAAGAAGACTGCCGTGTCGTGGTAAACGGTGCCGGCAGCGCCGGTGTAGCTATTACGAAGCTGCTTCTGACCTATGGATTCCCCAATATTATCATGTGCGATAAAGTAGGTATCGTATCCAAAGACACCGAAGGTTTAAACTGGATGCAGAAAAAAATGACAGAAGTAACCAATTTAAACAACGAGACCGGATCTCTGGCAGATGCTCTGAAGGGTGCTGATATTTTCATCGGTGTATCCGCTCCCAACATTGTCACACCGGAAATGGTAGCTTCCATGAACCGCGATTCCATCCTGTTCGCCATGGCCAATCCCGTGCCCGAGATCATGCCGGATGTAGCAAAAGCAGCCGGTGCCCGTGTCGTAGGAACCGGACGCAGTGATTTCCCCAATCAGGTAAACAACGTGGTGGCATTCCCCGGTATTTTCAAGGGTGCTCTGGAAGGTCGCGCTACCCAGATCACCGAGGAAATGAAGCTGGCAGCCGCAGAAGCCATTGCAGGCCTGGTTCCCGCAGACAAGCTGTCTGACGACAATATTATGCCGGAAGCTTTCGATCCTCAGGTAGCCGAAGTTGTGGCTGACGCTGTGAAAAGTCATATTCACTGATGCAACGGACAGACATAGCAAGAGACTGGCACGGTAAACCCTACTACTCTCTGGATTCCTATTGTAAAAATACGTTTCACCATAAATGTTATAAAATAGCCCTGAATGCCCGGATGTCCTGTCCCAATCGGGACGGCACCCTGGACACTCGGGGCTGTATCTTCTGTAGTCGCGGCGGCAGCGGCGATTTTGCCGTAGACATCCTCGGCAAATCGATGGAAGAACAGATTGCGGAAGGCATTTCCAACTTTGGCAATAAATCCATCGGACAGGATCTGATCGCTTATTTTCAGGCATATACCAATACTTACGCACCTCTCCCGTATTTGGAAGAGGTCTATCGTTCTGCCCTGGATCATCCGGACATCTGCGGTATCTCCATCGCCACGAGACCGGACTGCCTGGGACCGGAGGTACTGGCACTGCTCTCTCGCCTGAAGGAAGAATACCGTGATAAATTTCTCTGGGTCGAGCTTGGTCTTCAGACCATTCATGAAGAGACCGCTTCCTATATCCGCAGAGGCTACCCTTTATCCTGCTTCGAAAAAGCCTGTGCTGATCTGAGGGCACTACAGATTCCCATCATTGTTCACACGATTTTGGGGCTTCCCGGGGAGTCTGATACACAGGTTCTTCAGACAATAAATTATCTGAACCGTATCTCTCCGTTCGGCATCAAGCTGCAATTACTTCATGTTCTGGCAGACACGGACCTGGCCGAAGATTATGTTGCCGGGAAATTTGAGGTTCTGACATTGGATGCCTACCTGAATCTGGTCATCTCCTGTCTGGCTCATCTGTCACCGGAGATTGTGATCCACCGTGTCACCGGTGATGGGCCGAAGGATCTGCTGATCGCTCCGAAATGGAGCCTGGATAAACGTGGGGTGTTAAATGCTTTGCATCATCGCATGAAAAAACAGGGCATCCGTCAGGGTGACCTGTATCAAATATAAGATCGTAATACAAGATTGTATAAGAAAGGCTGTTATGACATTATGTTACAAGATCCGCTTACCCTATATAAACTCATTGTGCTCTATATGCTGAATCGTGTCACCTTCCCTCTCACGGCAGCACAGGTCAGCGATTTCATTTTAGGAAAAGAATATACCAACTTCCTGACGCTGCAGCAGGTGATCAACGAATTGACCGATGCCGGTATGATCGCCACGCAATCCATCCGTAACCGTACGCATCTATCCATCACTCCCGAAGGAAAAGAAACTCTGAATTTCTTCGAAAACCGCATCGGCGATACGATCAAGCAGGAAATCGATACCTATTTCCGCGAGAACGAATTCACACTTCGAAATGAAGTATCTGTTCTCGGGGATTATTATAAATCCACTTCCGGCGAATACGAAGCTCACCTCGTGGCAAAAGACAGAGGTATCAGCCTGGTAGACATTACTCTCTCCGTACCTGTGGAAGAAACCGCCGCAGCCATCTGCGACAACTGGCAGAAAAAAAACCAGAAAATATACAAATACCTGATTACGGAGTTGTTCTAATCCCGCAATCAGGTACCTGATTTTATGATTCTTTGTTTTCAGAAGAAGCCTCTGCGGCTTCTTTTTTGATTCTCGCCATATGTTCGCGGATCTTCACTTCATAGCCGTTGCCGGATGGCTGGTAGAACTCTCTGCCGCTCAGTTCATACGGCAGATACTGCTGTTCCACATAATCATTCGGATAATCATGTGCATATTTATATCCTGTGCCATGTCCCAATTTTGCTGCTCCTTTATAATGTGCATCCTGCAAGTGTGTCGGAATCGGCAGATCTCCGGTGGCATGTACCTCCTGCATTGCCTGAGATACCGCTTCATAACTGCGGTTGCTCTTAGGCGCTGTGGCAACATAGGTTACTGCCTGAGCCAAAATGATCTGTGCCTCCGGCATACCTACCCGTTCCACCGCCAGAGATGCATTTACCGCTACCACCAGTGCCTGTGGATCTGCATTTCCCACATCCTCCGAAGCACAGATCATGATACGTCTTGCGATAAAAGTCACGCTCTCTCCTGCATTCAACATTCTCGCCAGGTAATATACCGCCGCGTCCGGGTCAGACCCCCGCATACTTTTGATAAATGCGGAAATGGTATCGTAATGATTGTCACCATTTTTATCATATCGTGCTGCTCTCTTCTGAATACACTGTTGTGCCACATCCAGAGTAATGTGAATCTTTCCGTCAGCGGAAGGTTCAGTAGTCATAATTCCCAGTTCAATGGCATTCAGCGCGTGTCTGGCATCTCCACCGGAGATATCCGCCAGAAAATCTAACGCATCTTCATCTATGGTTCCGTTATAGGCACCCATTCCGCGGTCCGTATCGTAGACCGCTTTTTTTAACAGTTCTTTGATCGCTTCCTTGGGAATCGGCTTTAATTCAAAGATCACCGAGCGGGAGATCAGAGCTCCGTTCACTTCAAAATAAGGATTCTCTGTGGTTGCACCAATGAGGATGATCGTACCATCCTCCACATACGGGAGCAGGTAATCCTGCTGTCCTTTATTAAAACGGTGGATCTCATCGATGAACAGGATCGTACGTTTTCCGTACATTCCCTGCAGTTCCTTAGCCTTTTCCACCACTTCTTCCATGTCCTTTTTACCGGCTACCGTTGCATTGATCTGCCGGAATTCCGCACTGGTGGTATTGGCAATGACCTTCGCCAGCGTCGTCTTGCCGGTGCCGGGCGGTCCGTAGAAAATAATGGAGCTGATCTTGTCTGCTTTGATGGCGCGGTACAACAGCTTATCCTTACCGATGATGTGTTCCTGCCCTACGACCTCATCCAGTGTCCGGGGACGCATTCTCGCCGCCAGAGGAGCCTCTTTTTCCATATTGGTGCTTCGCATATATTCAAATAAATCCATATGATCACATCCTCTGTTTCTAATTTTGCGTCCAAATCTTCATCCGCCGCTTCAGTACATTTGCCTCCAGCGGGGTCAGCAGCAGATCCTGGATCCCTTCCGTCTCCAACGCACATTTCATCTGTACAAGATTCCCCTCCTTGCAGATGGCGATCATGGGAAGCGCATGTTCTCTCTGTAATCCTCCAAGCTCCTGCCAGCGTGCCTGTCCTCCGTCCTCTTCTTCTGATACATCCACGAACAGGCCCAGAATGTCTTCGCCGGTCTTCTCTCCCATGTTCTCTCTGATCTCTTCCACCGAGATTACTTTCTTCAGATGAACAAACTCCGGCAGTGCAAACTCCAGCATGCTGGTAACATTACGGGAGGATGACCACACAAAAGCCTGTAATTTCTGATCAAGGGTCTGATTTTCCTCACCGAACACGCTGTAGCGTCCTTTTCCCGACTTCTTGGATACATACAATGCCTGATCTGCTTTTGCCGCAAGATCATAGTAGCAATGATCCTCTGGATCGGAAAATGCTATTCCCACACTGATGGATATATTTTCCGGTATCGATAAGTTTTCTTTATATTTTATGAGGGTGACCAGATTCTCTGCCTTGATCAGTGCAATCTCTTTGGACGGAATGTCTCCCATCAATACTGCGAACTCATCTCCACCCATACGTCCCACATAATCTGTGCTGCGGAACTGTGAAGAAATGACTCCTGCAATGACGCTGATCACATGGTCTCCCATAGTATGACCGTATACATCATTTATGGATTTGAAATTATCGATATCTATCACCATAAGAGCATGCAGACCATCCTCATGTTCTGTCAGAGTCTTCGTGATCAGCTTCTCTACTGTCATCTTGTTGAACAGACTGGTCATCTCGTCGATCTGCGACTTTGTCTTCCAGGCCTTCTGCTCATCTCTGCTATTCTGCAACCTGCGTTTTACACCCAGTGTATTATTGATGCGGGTAAGCGCGATCCGGGCATCTACCGGTTTGATAATGAATTCATCCGCCCCCAGTGCAAATGCTTCCGACTGGGAAGACACCGATTCCGTATTCGTCAGAACGATAACCGGCGTGTCCTTGAAGCCCTCCATATTCTGTCTGCGGCGCAGTACTTCAAAGCCGTCGATCCCCGGCATGACCAGATCCAGCAGCACCAGATCAATGGCATCGCTTTCCTTCTCCATGATCGTAAGACATTCTTCACCGGAAACAGCCTCTGCGAAGTTAAAATACTCCCCGAGAGACTGTCTGATCACTACTCTTTGAAATTTTGAATCATCAACGATTAATAATGTTTCTTTCTTTTGTAAACTGCTCATGGCTGTCGGATCCTGCTTTCCGTATCACGTCGTTTAAAACGCGATACAGTTATAGTATATCCAACAGCCATGTGCTCGTCAATTTAAAATATATCTACTTTTTACACAATTTTTATGTGGCGTTTCCCTTTAAAGATCAATTTTACTACGTCTGCGGAGAATTCCTCCGAATGTCACCAGACCTGCAGCTGCAAGCAGCAGTATCTCAGGCATCCATCCCATCACACCTTCACCGGTCTTAGGCACGCTGTCCAGCTCCGGCTGTGCAGCTGCGGTGTTTGCAGCTACCGTAAATGTGGTACTTGCGGAATCATCAATCCACATGATGTCCACGGTATGTTCACCCTCTGACAGGGATGCCAGATAGGAAGGTTTCAGGGTCACAATAGTGGAGCCTGATTTTGCCTCGTAGTGGGCACTGGGAATCCAGTTGCCGTCTACACGGACACCCGCAAATTTAGCAAAATCACCATCGCCGCGGATGGTCAGACCCTCGGTGGTGCTGCCGTTCCAGGTGCTCTTGGTGCCATCAATGATCTTGTACAAGTCTACTGCCTCTTCATCCTCAGAACTGCTGCCGGGAGTCGTATCACTCTTCTTTTCAATTTTGTCAACCACTTCAAAAGTCATTGATTTCGGTATATTTTGAGAATATGGATCTGTGGCCGTCAATGTATAAGTGCCATTGGGAGCCGAATAATCTTTCAGTTTCACATAAAACAGGAACTGCCCATCTGTCAATTCGTCATTGTAGTCCGCATTGAAATCAATCCCTGCCTGAAAATAATCTACCGGATTCCCTGACATATCTGTGAAAGCATACCCGATATCGGACGGGTGAGAATATAGCCAGTAGTTTGCATCCAAAACCATACGGAAAGTGTTATCCTCATCGTTTCGTGCCAGTTTCGGATCGTCATAAGCTTTCACCTCAAACTGCATCAGTTCTGCATTTCCGGTGATTGTAACTGTTTCACCACTCTGCAGTTTATCTTTTACCTCATAGTTCACGTAATACTCTGTCCATTTATTACCATTCTCATCTTTCTTGTCAGCTTTATAGGAATAGGAATACCCCGGTTGCATTGTCTCTACAGTTCCATTATTTCTGCGGATCTGCACCACCGGCAATTGCTCAGTTTTTCCACCACCTACACCCGGAAATACATAATATTTTTCTGCCTGTACCCCTATGTAATCACTGCCGGAATCATATCTGGAATAATGTGCTTCTATATGACTGTTCTCCGGGACAGTAAGTTGTTCTTGTGCCGCATTTGCTTCCATTCCCTGGTAGCCCCACAGCAGCATTCCTGTCACTGCCAGCAATCCGATTCTTTGTAATATCTTTTTCATCTGTTTCCTCCCATTGTCAATACAAATCTATTTTGCTTTTTTCAGTCGTAAAGCACCCATTATAGTCAGACCTGCAGCTACAAGCAGCAGTATCTCGGGCATCCATCCCATCACACCTTCTCCGGTCTTAGGCACGCTGTCCAGCTCCGGCTGTGCAGCTGCGGTGTTTGCAGCTACCGTAAATGTGGTACTTGCGGAATCATCAATCCACATGATGTCCACGGTATGTTCACCCTCTGACAGGGATGCCAGGTAGGAAGGTTTCAGGGTCACGATAGTGGAACCTGATTTTGCCTCGTAGTGGGCACTGGGGATCCAGTTGCCGTCTACACGGACACCCGCAAATTTAGCAAAATCACCATCACCGCGGATGATCAGACCTTCCGTGGTACTGCCGTTCCAGGTACCCTTGGCTCCGTTGATGATCTTGTAGGGTTCCTCTGAGCTGTCATCATTTGATGCTGGTGCATTCGTCTCTTTCTTCTTTTCCCATGAATCGCTTGTTATTTCCGAATTGGTGTTGCCGGGATTGGATGGCTGTGCGTCACCGGTTTTAAATTCATACTCGAATGTAATACTGCCGTCACTGTTCTTATGCTTCCCTACACTGTTTGGAGCAATAGCAACATTATCACTGAACTTATAACCCGACGCCGCCGATAATGTTATATTGGCAAAATAGGTTTTATTCGGTTCAGCAACAGAATCTGTTACATACCGACCGTCGCTCATCCACACTAAAGGCTTTTCTCTCACATCTGTTGTATTGAAGTCCCATTTGGAAGGAAGCACTTGTCCGATCACCGGTGCGGTTGGCATGATACGTATTTTCGTGATTTCTATTTCACCATTCACAATTATACTTATAGAATATTTATGATTGGAATCAAGCGATACATTATCTATGGAACATCTATAATAGGTGTCATCACTCCCCTTCTTCACAGTAAAATCCTGGCTCGTATCAGCAATATAATCAACAAGACTGGCTGTAGGCGCCTGTGTGAAAGCATAACCATCCGCTGGATATATATCAAAATGATAATTATTGCCTTCTTGGACTACCTTTAATTTTGTTTTATCAATAGGGGAACTATAATCACATTCAAACGTAAATATATTATCTGCCGCCTTCGCTTCCATCCCCTGCCAGCCCCACAGCAGCATCACAGCCACTGCTAACAGTCCGATTCTCTGTAATATCTTTTTCATCTGTTTTCTCCAATCCGTATTCTTGTAAAATCAGGTTTACAGTCCCAGCAGCTGTTTCTTCTTGGCTTCGAATTCCTCTGCCGTAATGACACCTGCATCCAGCAGTGCCTTATACTTAGGCAGTGCCACGGTGGGATCCTCTGCCTGTACGGGTGCGGCCTGCGGTGCACTCTGCGTACTCTGGGTTGCGGCGTGGAGATCTATTACCTGTTCCTGTACCTGGGGATCGATGATCTGCATCAGATTTTGCGCCAGTGCATGCAGTCCTTCCGTCTTCTGGGTATAATCGTCCAGATAATCGATGGTGCTGGGCTGATCGGAATTGAATTTCGGTGCTCCCGTCTCCTTATAGAATCTCTTCCAGTAAGGGTGCTCCAGCGTGATCTCTACAGCGAATTTTTCTACCGGATTCGGAATATTGAAATCCGGCTCGGTCATACGGTCTCTGTAATCCGGATCGTCTCTTCTGAAGTTATCGTCTCTTCTGCTGTCCTCCATGTTACGACGCATTTCTTCCATCATCTCATACTGGTGCCTCAGCATTCTGTATTCATCGATTCTGGGTTTTAACTCATCTAAACGCTCCTCAATATTGCTCTTGTAGCTCCGGAAGTTCCCCTTTTCTCCTTCGTACAGTACCTCTCCATCCTCCAGAATACGGAAGGACTTAATGTCAGAGGGTTCCATGGCAAATGCTCCGTCAACAACTCCCAGTCGCAGTAGCTGGTGATCCATATCCAGTACCAGGCTTCCCTTGAAAAATCCGAAATCATAACGGTAAGTCTCTGTAAAGCTGTCACGCAGTGGCTTGTTGGCATCATAACACTTGATATATTCCCGGAAATCATCCAGCGTCATGGAATTGAACACGCCATCCGGCAGATCGATCTTGGCTGCACACTCCTTACAGAGATTCTGCCCCTCCACCGCTGAAGCCAGCAGTCTCGGTGTCGGACTTCCGCAGATCGGACATAACTTTTTGTTGTTTGTAAATAATCCCATCGTTTTACCCTCCTTAAGAATGTATATGGATCACATGATCTCAATTAATTTTTTCCGGTGATATCCGCAGATTCCCGCTGCGATACGATCCGGTATTCTGTGAAGCATACAATTATAGTTTTCCACAGAATCGTTATAGATCAGTTCACTGGTCTTCACCATATGTTCATAACTTTTTGTTGCTTTCCAGTATTTCTGATAAGTCTCCTGTGCCTGCAAAAGAGGCATGGTATCCGAGATCTCTGCAATATTTTTCTGTACTCTTAATAATTCTCTCTGTTGTTCTGCTATCCACTCCGGCATCCCGGTCATTTCGACATTCTGTGCACTCTCCAAAGAAAGTTTCATTTTTCGAAAAGTCTCTGCATCCATGGTATGTCCGAGAAGCTCCGCCAGTCTTTCCAAAGATTCCCGTTCTGCAGAAAGCTGTACCAGAGTCTGATGCATGGCATTCTGAATATTTTCTTCCTGTAGCTCCAGCTTACGCCGTACCGATACAAGCCAGACACCAAAAAGGGAGGCAAGCAGCAATACGATAATTATAATCTCCATCGTTGCTTCTCCCCTCCCCTTTTCATTCCTTCTATGCTCTCAAAATTTCTTATTGTACCTTACTGTACAAAATAAAGTCCGTCATAACCATTCATATCAGACATAGCGATCAGTGTTACAGTATCTCCCACCTCAGACAAAAATCCGGCATAGGTAACCTCTGTTCCACCAAAATCAAGTGTCATCTTGATAGCTGTGTTGTCATCGGAATACTCATAAGTACCTTCTGCATTTCCGCCGCCCTGTACCATGGTAACTGCACCGTCTTCACCAAATACAAGCTGTAAGGTACCGCCATAAGTCTCCAGTGTTGCGTTCAGATCCTCTTCTTCCATCTCAACACCATCGATCATACCGCCGGCAAAGTTCCATTCTGTACCACTCAGATCCGGGATCTCCATAACTGCCACCTGTAACAGGGGACCGCCCTCTGCTTCTGTACCTGTCTCTGCTACAGTCTCTGTGGGAGCTTCTGTTGCTTCCTGGGTCTGTACTTCTACAGACACTTCTTCGTTGGTGTTCTCCACAATTACCTCTTCCTCACCGCAGGCTGTCAGAGACAATGCCAGTACCAGTCCCATCACACATGCAAAAGTTTTGTTCTTCATAATATATTTCCTCCTTCTTACAACATTTTTCTGTTGTCTGAACATATTGTACCGTATTTTACCCGTTTCAGACTCTTCATGACACCAATCGACCCAAATATGTAATGAAACGACCGGAGAAATATTCTCCGGTCGCCTTGCAGGGTAATTCTATGCTAAAAATGTTTGGTTTTTACGAAAGAAATAATCAAAAAATTTATCTTTTAATTCCGAATATTTTCCATGAGGGATCGGAATCTGTATGCCATCTGTCATGGTGATGGTCTTACTGGAAATATTCTGCACATAATCCATATTGATGAGATAGGACCTGTGGCAGCGGACAAATTGTTCGTAATCTTTCAACTGTTCGCACAGATCATCCAATCTGCCGATACTGTCCAGTACTTCTCCGTCCTTGCGGTGGAACAAAAGTGTCCGTCCCATCACCTCACAATATTGCAACCGGTCAAGATCCAGTCTGGTGATTCCGGTTCTGCTGCGCAGGATCAAGCTGTTTTCCTTATCTTTGTGGCATTCCGAAAGTACAGAATCCATCAGGCGGTAAAAACTTTCCTGCCAGATAGGCTTCAACTGGTAGAAATAAGCGCCTACCGAATAAGAATCCACAGCATACTCTGCCGAAGATGTCAGATAGATAATCTTTACCGAAGTATCATACTGCCGGATTTCCATGGCCGTACTGATACCGTTCTGCGCAGGCATCAGCACATCCAGAAAAATAATATCCAGCCTCGTTCCTCTCTCCACTTCCGTCAGCAGCTCCAGCGGACTGTTAAATGAAGCATACATAATATTCTGATTCCGTTCTACCCGATACTTGTCCATCAGCGCACCAAGTTCTCTCAGTACCGACAGATCATCATCACAAAATGCTATTTTTATCATAGGTTTTCTTTCTCAGTTTCTAAACTCATCTGTAATACCATGACAATTATACGCACACTGGAAGCTTTCAGTCAAACAATATTTCTTCCACTGTTACGAATTGGAATCCACGTTTCTGCAAAACATCCACCACTTCCAGTGCGGCAGTCACAGAAGTATCATAATAATCGTGCATCAGAATAATATCACCGTCTCCGGCCTTTTCCACCACTTTTGCCGCAATACACTCTGCATTGTGGGAGCACCAGTCCAGTGGATCAATATTCCACAGCACCGGGAACATATTTAATTCTTTTTCAAAGCTTTTGTCCCAGCTTCCATAGGGCGGACGAACGAAGCTCACCTTTTCCCCCGTAATATTTTCCAGGATCTCATTGGTCTTTACCAGTTCCTCCCGGAACGTTTCCCTGTTCCCGGAGGTGAGTTGGATATGACTGTACGTATGGTTTCCGATCAGATGTCCTTCCTCCTGTTCTCTCCGGATAATATTGGGATAATTCTGTGCGTTCTCCCCGGTCACAAAAAAAGTCGCCACCACATTTCGTTCTTTTAAACCATCCAAAAGCTGTTCCGTATACCTCGGATGCGGACCGTCATCAAACGTCAGCGCAATCTTTTTCGCCACATCTTCCTCTCCGGTGATCTTCCCGGTCGATACTTCCTGCGAAGCAGGTGCTGTAGTATCCTGACGTTTTCCTCCGGCCCACAGGCATAACATTCCCATGATCATATCAAAAACCAGAATTCCCACCAGCGTTTTTTTCATTTTCATCCATCCGCTTACTGCTTTCACAGAAAATATATGCATCCGGACAAACGGCAATTCCTCGCAGCAAAAAAGGAACTTCGGAATACAGAATTCCAAAGTTCCTTTCTGTTCTATGTCTGTCATCAAATCTTGAATACAGAAATCTCGTTCTTGAGGCCTTCCATATTCTCATCCAGTACACTTGCCGTATTGCTCAGCTTCTCTACATGCTCAAGCAACTTATTAGCCACATCATTAACAGTCTCGGCACTTCCCGCAGTCTCTTCGATGATATCCGAAATATTCTTCACTGCTGCTACCGCTGCACTACGTTCGCCATCAGCCTTTTCTGTACTTGCTGCAATATCCTTCAATCCCTCGATCAGCTGCCCCATGCGAGCCTGCATCTCACGGAATACTGCAATTACCTCGTCCACTGCCTTGGTCTGAAGCTCTACCATCGCCTGTGCCTGGCTTGCGCTGTCTACACTGTTCTGCGTCTGTGCAGTAATGTTCGCAACATTATTGCTGATCTCACCGGCTGCCTTGGCGGAATCATCTGCCAGCTTGCGGATCTCTTCCGCTACCACAGCGAAACCTCTTCCGGCCTCTCCCGCTCTGGCTGCCTCAATGGAAGCATTCAGGGACAGCAGATTGGTCTGCTCCGTGATCTCCGTGATCGTACCGACAAAGCTGTTGATGATCGCGGATTCCTTACGAAGCGATTCGATACTGTCACTTACCTTTGCAGTCATCTTGGTCGTCTCACCGGCTCTGTCACCCAGTACCTGTACGATCTCCATTCCTTTGTTGATCATACCCTCGGTCTCATCCACCAGTTTCTCAACACGTTCTACCACGCGGCTTACTTCCTGTATTTCATTGGAGAGGACATCTGTCTTCTCCACACATTCCTGTGCATGTCTGGACTGTTCTTCCATGCCTTCGTTGATCTCTCCGATGGCTCTGGTAATATCCTGGGAATACTCATGGATCAATTCGGAAGCCTGTCCTACATTCTGTGCGGATACTTCCAGTTCTCCGGTGGCATTGCTTACCTGATTTACCAGTTTCTTAGTATTCGTGATCATATTGGTCGCAGATCCTGCCAGATCCTGGAACTCATCGTGGCCCTTGGCAGATACCGTCACGGTCAGATCGCCCTGTGCAACATCACCGAACTTTCTGGAGATGCGTTTCATGTTGTTCTCAATACCGGCAGTAATAAAGATACCCACGATCACCACGATCACACATGCCAGGAGCACCAGTCCAATGGTCATATTACGGATCTCCATAGCCTGGCTGGTCACCACACGCATAGGCACCAGTGCACAGGTGGTAAAGCCCACTTCCGCACTGCGACTATAGATAAAGAGGTATTTTTCTCCACGGAACTCCACTTCCGCAGTGCCGGAATCCGATACTGCCTGCTCCATTACCCCATTATAAAATTCCTGATCGACGAATACTTTCTCATCCTCAGCCAGAGTACTCTCTTCACCGTCTTCCAGCTGCTCCACTACCAGTTCTCTTCCACTCGGAGTGATAAATCCGATGATACTGTCATCACCGATATCGATCTCCTTCAAAAAGTTCGTAATAGTCAAAGGCTTCATGTCAATAACAACGCAGGCATTGTTAGACTGGCTCATCATCTGGAAAGACAATATGTAGTCCTGCTGCGTCTCTTTTACCTTTTCATCCAGCACCGGATGGCTGTCGATCCACTGTGGGATGCTTCTTCTGCCTTCGCCGGAAGCTACCGACTCCTTATATTCATCCAGGAATCCATCCACACCGGAAGAAAGCTTAGTAGACAAAAGTCCCACACCTTCCTTGGGAATAATGTGCATATGGCTGATGAATGGGTTGGACGTCTGCACTGATAACAGATTCGATTTCGTGGATGTCAGGAAATTCAGTTTGTCTACCGGATTATCCTCGAACATTCCCAGGAAATATTTCCGCAGATCATCGTCATACGCATATTTCAAACCCTCGGAACGGATAAAATCACAAGTCATGTCCAAGTATTCTGTCGCCATGCGCACAGTCTGTAACGTGGAATCCGTATATTTCTCACTTAAGCCTTCCGCAGACTTCTGGTATGCCGAAATGCCGATAATGATCATGAACACGATCGGCACCAGGAAACATACTACGATCTTATTGCGTATACTGAACAGTTTGGAGCTTTTCCCACTCCTGCCGGATGTCTTCTTCGGTGTCTTTGTCTTTACAGCCTTCTCTTTCGGTATTTTTGTCACTTTTTTCTCAGGTTTTGGCTTCTTTTGGGAAGCTTTCTCTTTTTTCCCCGCAAAAAGAGATTTTTTTGTTTTCTCAACATTCGTACTCATACAATATCCTCCGGTACCTGTAATCATATTAAGAAGTATACCATGATTTTTGCTATAATGAAACAACATTTTATGCGCTTTGCTATATTTTTTTGCGCAATTTTAACAAAAGTCCATCTTTTTTAAGAATGTTTCTGTGAATTTTACCTGCTCTGCCAGATTCAATATCTGAATCTGTAATTCCTGCCGCCGGTGCAGATCATCCCATGCTCGCAGCTGTCCGGTCAGCATCCTGTTTCCCACCAGTGCAGCGCCACTAAGTGCCGTGTTGCCGCCGGTCACGGTACGATCTGTAAGTTCCTTCGGAAGCAGTCCGATGGCTGCAGCTGCCTTCGGATCCAGGTAATAGCCAAAGCCTCCTGCCAGCACTACCTTGGAAATATCCGAAAGTCTGATTCCATAGCTTTCCGTCAGGATCTCTATGCCTGCGGCAATGGCTCCCTTCGCCAGTTGTACCGCACGCACGGCTTCTTTCGTGACAAGTACATCTCCGATACGGATCCCCTTCGTAAAATAGGGTTCCTTTAACAGTCCCTGCCGATCCATCAATCCCTCTTCCAAAAGCTTTTGTAACAATTTCACCATATCCGCGCCCCAGATACCACGGTTTGCCCCGCCCTCGAAGGCAGGTCCGGCCGCCGTGGCACATGCACATAGCTTTTGTCTATTCCCCAGTGCCATCTCACCGTTGGTCCCCAAATCGATGAGCAGCATGGGTTCCTCCTGCTCCAACATTTGACAGGCCAGTATTCCTGCTGTGATGTCCCCGCCGACAAAAGCAGACAATCCGGGAATGATATGACAGGAAATGCCTGCGATCTGCGTGTCCACAGCTCCGCAATGACTTACCTGAAAAGGTGCCCTGCCCAGTTCTGCCGGATCCCAGCCCATCAGCAGATAGGTCATAGTGGTATTCGCCGCAATGACCATCTGTATAGACTCCTTCTCCTGCAGCTTTTTGGAAAAACGCTGCGCTCCCTTTTCAATGAGGTCCAGGACTTTTTTCTGCATATCCGCTGCTTTCCCCGGATCCCTTGCCGCCTCTATCCGTGAGAGTACATCGGCACCGTAGCTGACCTGTGGATTCACACTCGGAAAACTGTCCACCACTTTACCGTCTGCATCATAGAGCTGCATGGCAATGGTAGTTGTTCCGATATCCACTGTCATCAGCCGGATACTTTCCGGATTCTGTAAAGATAACGGAGGAAGCTCCAGCTTTTCCGTCACCACCTGCATCCCCCGGATCACTCCGGGACATCTGCCGCAGCCGGTGCAGATCAGACATCTGGTTCCCTTTTTCCCTGTAAGACTGCTGGTTGTATTATACAAACTGATTCCTCTCTTCATTGTAATGATAATCGATGGATGCCAGCTTATCCCTGATCTCCTGTTCCTTCACATCCAGATCTTCGCAGAGCTGCTCCAGGCTTCCGTAATAGTCACGGAGTTTCAGATTGATAAAGCTTAATAACATGACCGGATCCTGTGGTATCATAAAAAAACCTCGCTTTTAAAATATTATTACTATAACATCTTAAACGAAAAAAGCGAAAATGACAAGTCTGCCACTTTCGCTTTTCGTATTACTGTTTATTTATTTTTAGAGCCTTTCTCACATTTGGCGGAAAGCTTATCGTCCTCTACGGTAATGACGATGGTATCGCCCTCCTCCACCTGATCTGCCAGGATCATCTTGGCAGCCAGGGTCTCCACATACTTCTGAATATAACGTTTCAGAGGTCGTGCACCATAGACCGGATCATACGCGTTATCCACAATGTACTGCATAGCCTCGTCCGACAAACGGATCGTCAACTGCTTATCCTCCAGACGCTTGTTCAGATCGGCAATGATCAGATGAATGATACCGCCGATATTATCTTTGGTCAGAGGCTTGAACAGGATCGTCTCATCCAGACGGTTCAGAAATTCCGGACGGAAATGAGCACGCAGATCGTTCATGACTGCTGCCTCTGCCTCCGGCTTGATGGTTCCGTCTTCGTTGATACCGTCCAACAGATAGCTTGCGCCGATGTTGGATGTCATGATCAGTATGGTATTCTTGAAGTCTACAGTACGACCCTGAGAATCGGTGATACGACCATCATCCAGTACCTGTAACAGTACATTGAATACATCCGGATGTGCCTTTTCGATCTCATCAAACAATACCACGCTGTAAGGTTTTCTCCGGACAGCTTCGGTCAGCTGACCGCCCTCTTCGTATCCTACGTATCCGGGAGGTGCACCGATCAGACGGGAGACAGAATATTTCTCCATGTATTCACTCATATCGATACGGACCATGTTGTTCTCGTCGTCAAACAGTGCTGCTGCCAGGCTCTTCGCCAGCTCCGTCTTACCTACACCGGTAGGTCCTAAGAACAGGAAAGAACCTATGGGCTTGCTGGGATCCTTGATCCCGGCTTTGGAACGGATGATGGCTTCCGTAACCTTGGTCACGCCTTCGTCCTGTCCAACTACACGTTTGTGCAGTTCTTCGTCGAGGTGAAGGGTCTTGTTACGCTCACTCTCGGTCAGTTTGGCTACCGGGATACCGGTCCAGCGGGAAATGATCCTTGCGATCTCTTCCTCCGATACCTTTTCATGCACCAGAGACATATCCGATTCGCCGACCTTATTTTCCTCCTGCTCCAGCTGTTTCTCCAGTGCAGGAAGTTCGCTGTATTTTAATCTGCCCGCTTTCTCATAGTCTCCTTCCCGCTCTGCGATCTGGATCTCATTGTTGATACGGTCTCTGTCCTCACGCAGCTTGGAAAGCTTATCTACGGATGCCTTCTCGTTATCCCACTGTGCTTTTCTCGTATTGAACTGATCCTTTAACTCTGCCAGTTCCTTCTGCAGATCAGCCAGACGTTCCTTACTGATCCGGTCATCCTCTTTTTTCAGAGCAGTCTCCTCGATCTCCAGCTGTGTCACCTTACGTTGCAGTTCATCCAACTCCGTAGGCATACTGTCCATCTCGGTCTTGATCAGGGCGCAGGCTTCATCCACCAGGTCGATCGCCTTATCCGGCAGGAATCTGTCGGTGATATAACGGTTGGAAAGTACGGCTGCACTTACCAGCGCATTATCCATGATCTTAACACCATGATATACTTCGTAACGATCCTTCAGTCCACGCAGGATAGAAATCGTATCCTCCACGGTGGGTTCTTCTACCATAACCGGCTGGAAACGACGTTCCAGAGCGGCATCTTTTTCAATATACTGTCTGTATTCATCCAGAGTGGTAGCACCGATACAGTGCAACTCACCACGAGCCAGCATAGGTTTTAACATATTGCCTGCATCCAGAGCGCCATCTGTCTTACCGGCACCAACAATGGTATGCAGCTCATCAATGAACAGAATGATCTGTCCGTCGCTGTTCTTCACATCATCCAGTACAGCTTTCAGACGTTCCTCAAATTCACCTCTGTATTTTGCGCCGGCTACCAGTGCACCCATATCCAGTGCGAAAATCTTCTTATCCTTCAGTCCCTGCGGTACATCACCTTTTACAATACGTTGTGCCAACCCTTCCACCACGGCGGTCTTACCGACACCGGGTTCACCGATAAGTACAGGGTTGTTCTTCGTTTTACGGGACAGGATACGTACCACGTTACGGATCTCACTGTCTCGTCCGATGACAGGATCCAGCTTCTGGTTTCTCGCTTTCTCCACCAGATCCTGACCGTATTTTTCCAAAGTATCATAAGTAGCCTCCGGATTGTCACTGGTAACTCTCTGGTTGCCTCTTACGGTAGACAGAGCCTGTAAAAAACGCTCTCTTGTGATGCCGTATTCCTTCCAGATCTCGGCGATCTCCTTGTTGGGATTCCTGATCATGGCAAGGAACAGATGCTCAACGGAGACATATTCATCTCCCATCTGTTTTGCCTCATCTGATGCGCTGACCAGTACCTTGTTCAGATACTGACCAACATAAGGCTGACCGCCCTGCACCTTTACTCTTTTCTCCAGAGCCTGTTTTGCACGGTTTACAAAGTGATCCTTTTGGATCTCCATCTTTTCCACAAGCTTTAAGATCAGGCTGTCATCCAACGTCAGCAGACTGTACAGCAAATGCTCCTGCTCAATCTCCTGGTTGCCATATTCCATGGCGAGCTTTTCACAGCCGTTGACGGCTTCTATGGATTTCTGTGTAAATTTATCAATATTCATAATCGTTCGCCTCCTCACTAAGGTGTTACAATTTTGTTTTTCACATTAATTTCTTAGACAATGAACTGATTTGTTTGAATTGTTTTGTTCCAATTCCTTTGTCCGCGCCTTCGTCAGACAGATGCCACAATCTCAAAATCTCTCTTGTTTCATCTGTTCTATAGTTAATATAACACATAGTGTAAGAAAATCAATTAAGAAAGTATAAACTTTATATAGAATCTTTCGAAAATGCATAATTTCCCCTTTGCATTTTCCATGATACGATTGATTGATACACTTTCACTTACGCTATTTCACAACAGACGTGCATGATTATAAAGAGATATCAGTCATGGGTCTATGCAGAAAAATCTTGTTTTCTGATCCCCTTTTCTGCCATAATATCACTCCAGAAGATTCACTTTGGGTCTATAGAAAAAAATTTGCTCTCCAGATACTCATTTTTCATGATATGAGTATCTAAAATGATATTTTTTCTGTATAGACCCACCGCGCACAAAAATCTATGATATCTACATAAAAAAAGTATCTGGAAAGCACTTTTTTCGCTATAGACCCAAATGGCGCTGTCACCGCATTCCGTCTGCTCATAAAGCAGACCGCAACACGGTGGCGGCGCCATTTTTTCATCATTTGCTATTCCTATCCGACAACAAAGGGCAGCCTTATTTTGCAGTAACGCCCTTCACTTCATATCCGGCATCGGTCACAGCCTTAGCCAGTACATCATCTGCCACATCGGATGCCAGTTCCACGGCAGCGTTCTTCTGCTCCAGACTCATGGTAACGGTTTTCACGCCTTCTACTGCCTCCAGTGCCTTCTGTACGGTTCCGGTGCAGTGGTTGCACATCATTCCTTCGATACTGATTACTTTTGTCATTGTGTTTGTCCTCTCTTTCTCCTGCTTTACATCTTGTCTGTTATTTTGCTCTGCGGGGGTCTTCAGTATGCACTGTTCTTCCTCCGCAGCTGCATGCGTTATCTCTATTTCCTTACGGGCTGCTTCCGGTACTCCTTTTTTCAGCGGGGTGAATCCACTCTTAAAGCCTCTCAGCCGCAGGGCATTTCCCACGACGAAGATACTGCTTAAGCTCATGGCTGCCGCGCCGAACATGGGATTCAGCCGGATCTGGAACGCCGGATACAACACACCGGCTGCCAGAGGGATGCCGATGCAGTTGTAGAAAAATGCCCAGAACAGGTTTTCCTTAATATTGCGGATCACGGCACGGCTCAGCTTCATGGCAGTCACCGCATCCCGAAGATCGTTTTTCATCAGGATAATGTCGGCACTCTCCATGGCGACATCGGTACCTGCGCCGATGGCCATACCCACATCTGCTGCCGCCAGTGCGGGAGCATCGTTGATACCGTCACCGATCATTGCCACCTTGTGTCCCTGACGCTTTAACTCGCTGACCTTTTTCTCCTTATCCTGCGGCAGTACCTCTGCCACGACTTCGGCAATCCCCAGCTTCTGCCGTACGGCTTCCGCGGTGCGGCGGTTGTCTCCGGTCAGCATGATGACTCTGACACCCATTTTCTCCCATGCGTTGATTGCTTCATAGGAGGTGGCTTTGACAGTATCTGATACACCGATGATGCCTAAGAATCTTCCTTCCTGCGCCACCAGAAGCGGTGTCATACCTTCGTCTGCCATCCGGTTCAGACCTTCTGCGGCTCCCTGCGGCAGTGTGATATTTTTCTCCTGTAAAAATGCAAGATTGCCTACATAGAACTTCGTGCCTGCCGGGAATGTCACACTGTCTGCATCTGATCTTACAACTCCGGTTGCCGGATTCTGTTCTGCGATCTTGCCTGAATTTTCCGGTACATCCGCAGTACTATCCCTTTTCCCTGCATAAAATACCGCCGTAGGACCGTCATTTTTTGCTGCTTCCACCGCCCGGAAATCTGCTGCCAGAGCACCTTCCACACCACGGCCAAAGGTTGCCTTGAAATCCACGATCTCCGGAATTGTCAGTTGGAAGCTTTCCGCATATTCCACTACCGCCTCTGCCAGCGGATGCTCACTCTTTTTCTCCAGTGCCGCCGCGATCTGCATCATGGCATCCGCAGGAAAATCACTCTGATAACCGCCTACTTCTTCTACTTTTAACTTGCCGCTTGTGATGGTTCCGGTCTTGTCCAGTACCACGGTGTCGATCTCCTTAGCCTGCTGTAAGGCTTCCCCGGTCTTGATCAGGATGCCATTACCTGCTCCTACGCCGGTCCCTACCATGATAGCCACCGGAGTAGCCAGTCCCAGCGCGCAGGGACAGGAAATCACCAGTACGGCAATGGCTGTGGAAATAGCGAATTCCGCAGTGGCGCCGTTTAACAGCCATACGACCAGAGTGATCAGGGAAATGGTCATGACCGTAGGCACGAAGACCCCTGCTACCTTATCTGCCAGCTGTGCAATCGGAGCCTTGCTGGCGCTGGCTTCTTCCACCAGGCGGATGATCTGTGCCAGCGTGGTGTCATCGCCGACACGATCCGCACGACATTTTAAGAAGCCCGCCTTGTTCACGGTTGCAGAGACCACATGGTCGCCCGCCTGCTTCTCCACAGGGACACTCTCACCGGTGATAGCCGCTTCGTCCACGCTGGAGTTACCCTCCAGCACGATGCCGTCCACCGGTACCAGACTTCCAGGCTTTACCAGAAATACATCACCCTTTTGCAGGCTTTCCGTAGGTACTTCCTTCTCCTGTCCGTCCTCAGTTACAAGGATCGCCACCTTGGGAGCCAGATTCATCAGCTTGGTAATAGCTTCACTGGTCTTGCCCTTGGAACGGCTCTCCAGATATTTTCCCACGGTGATCAGGGTCAGGATCGTACCGGAGGATTCAAAATACAGATCGTGGGAATAATGTTCTACTACTGCCATGTCGCCGTAGCCTAATCCATAGCTGATCCGATACATTGCGAAAATGCCGTACACAAGCGCCGCGCCGGATCCCATGGCGATCAGGCTGTCCATGTTCGGACTGCGGTGCGCCAGGGTTTTAAATCCTACGGAGAAAAACTTCCGGTTCACATACAGAATCGGCAACAACAGTAAAAACTGTGTCAGTGCGAAATTCATGGCATTGGCATTGCCGTGCAGGGTATTCACGATAAATGCAGGGACCGGAATCCCGAACCATTCCTTGAACATATGATGCATGGACACATACATTAACGGAATCAGGAATCCGATGGAGATTCCAAGCCGCCATTTCATGGCTCTTGCGTCCGCATCCAGCTTCTGCTGCAATTCCTGCTTGCCGTCGGCTGCGGATCCGCTTCGGCGGTTTCCACTGCCGGAAGCACTCTGTCCGCCTGCCGCATTCCCGTTACTGCTTTCGCCCATCACGGAAGCTCCGTAACCTGCCTTCACCACAGCATCAATAATCCCTTCGGAAGATAATCTGCTCTCATCATAAGTGACATCCATAGTCTCTGTCAGCAGGTTCACAGATGCTTTTTCCACTGCATCCAATTTATTTACCGCCTTCTCCACATGCGAAGAGCATGCGGAGCAGGACATTCCTGTCACATGATATCTTTCTTTCACAATACTACACCTCTTTCCCTATCTGTAACTGTATATTTTCGCCCTTATTTAAGCGTATGCTCTCCGCATATCCGCTGAATGAATTTATTTCGGGCGTGTACAACCTCACAAGTCTTTACTTTAATTTTTTTACCAGTTCTACCGCTTCCTCCACGATAGCAGTATTCCCTTTTTGAATCTCCTCAACCACACAGGTCTCCATGTGCTCCTTCAGGATTGCATAACCGAATGCCTGCAGGGCGCTCTCCACCGCAGCTACCTGTGTCAGAATATCTCCGCAGTAGCGGTTTTCTTCCAACATCCGGCTGATACCGTTCAGTTGTCCCGTCATGCGGCTTAAACGGTTCTGTAATTGTTTTCTTTCTTTTTCAGAGCGAGGTGTTGCTTTCTGATGACAATGGCAACATTTCATGCCCTTCTCTTCTAATTTTTCTTTTAATTGTTCTGCCATACTTTCTCCCATTTCGAATCCGGCTCCTGCTAATTTTTCCTATCTGTCCGTATATTATTTATTGTCCTTTGGTCACATAGCAGTGTTCACAATCTGTTGAACGACTTATTGTTGCTGCAATGCAAAATACCCCATAGGGGTATCTTGTCTTCTTCTACAAGATATACCCCTATAGGGTATTTGTCAAGAGGTACTTTTTAATTCCTGCCATTTCACCTCTGACCAAAACTGATCCTTATAATCGGCATCTTCATGATTCTGCCGCCAGTCTTGTTATCCGCGCTTTCTCTGAAGTAAGATTCCCATGGTAATCAGAAGAATTCCCCCGAAAAGTAACATGATTTCCATTACATAAGCTGTAATGTCTTCTCCCGTCTTCGGTACTACGTCCAATTTCTGCGTAACTGCCTGTGTTGTAGCCGGCTGTACATCAGAACTGTTGTCACCGTTTCCTTTAGAATCCTCATGAGAGCTTCCACCGGTACTAGTACCTGCAGTCGTCTTTTCCTTTTTTACAATGACATAGGTAGAAAACTGATTGGTCTCGAAGGTGACTTTTCCATTGATCACTTTCGTAGGCAATGCAGTGGTAGTTCCGTTATGATCTCTCACCACAACATAGTCATAATTCGCATCGTAGTTGTTGATTCCAAGACTTAAGGTAATCGGATTCGTAAATTCTGTAATCTTTGTTTCCCAGTTCGTGCCATCCCCTTTGCCTACGATCTGGTTCAGATTCAATTCCACTGCCTGTGCAGATATCGCCCCTGCTACTTTCTGCTGTGCCGCCGTCATATCGTATCCGGTACTGTCGGCAACTGTCAGCTGAAGATTACCGCTTTCTGCTGCATTGGCGCCGTTGCTGATGGATACGGAAGTCACTTCCTTCGCAGCTGATATATCCACCATGTCCTCCGCTTTCCCAAATATTCCTTTTAAATGGATCTGGGTATTTGGCATCGTGAAGGTAAATGTGGAAACATCCTTTGCCGCTGCCAGGCTCATCCCGTTTAGTGAAACTCCCTTCAACTGGTATCCGTAATCCGGCTTCAATTCCACGGTAACCTTATCCCCCGGCTGTACCACCAGATTTCCACCGCTGTTGTTTCCTGCATTGTTTCCATAAGGATCGTTGGTATTGGGTACAGCATCATTGATTTGAATGATCCGGGCCGTCCCATGCTCCAGATAAGCATCCTCTCCGTAGGTTTTCGAATCATATCCCCATGTTATTGTAATTCTCTCTTTGTCCACCTGAATGGAATAGTTTCTTTTTCCCGTCCATGTCATCGCATTATCTTCTGAAGTTCCGGCTCCCTGGATTATATATTTTCCTGAACCGCTATTAAGTACATATACTTTTACCGTGTCCACAGAATCGTCCACTCTGTATTCTTCTCCAGCCACAGAAATCTTTTTTTCTCCGAGCCATTGATTCAACGTTTTATAGGTCTCTCCGATTCCTATATAGATTTCGATATTACTTTTTTTCCATGTGACATAATCGTTTGAAGAAATACCGTCACCTTCTAATCGAAAACAGATATTGTTTCCCGTTCCCGGATTCGGTCCGGGTACATTTCCTCCCGCTGCTTCGAACATGGGTTCAAATTTCAGATCCACATTTTCTACCTTGGTTTGATAAATATACGAAGCACCATTGTAGGTCATGCTTGCATCTGCGATGCTCTGACCATTCACCATAAAGCTTCTCAGGACGCAATCCTTATCCGGTGTCAGTGTTATGGTAAGCTCTTTTCCTGCTGCCACAGTTGCCTGTGCAGCATCCCCCTGTAATCCGGCCCCTTCTATTTTCATACTACCGGCAGCATATTGGAATACACCATCCTGCACCCTGTCCCACAGTGTATGATCATCCGCGCCCACCTTATATGTCTGGCTGTTGTCCTCTGCTCTTACATGAAATTCCGGCAAAACTCCCAATATCAGCACCAGTGCCAGTAAAAAAACAAATATCTTTCTTCTGCTTTTGTACATCTGCGCAAGTCCTCCTTTTATAATACACTTATATATATTCATAGGATACCTGCCTTTTTCAAGTTGACATTTGTCTCAACCTGCCAAATCCACGCATTTTCTGCGTCCATGGGTATCACAATGTCACTCTGTCTCTCATACCCTCGCTTCCTCTGCTCCGTGGGTATCACAATGTCAATCCGTCTCTCATACCCGCGCTTCCTCTGCTCCGTGGGTATCACATCGTCAATCTATCTCTCATACCCACACTTTCTCTGCTCCATGGGTATCACATCGTCAATCCGCCTCTCATACCCACGCGACGTGCGCTGCAAGGCGCACGATAAAAAAGAATCTCGCTTGCGAGATTCTCCGCCTGCGGCGGGTCGCTTTTGCGACATATTTCATAACCGCCGCGGTGCGATCCCTGCGGAGCTTTTTTAATTCATAGGAAGAAATTTCCTATGAATTAAAAAAGCACAGTCCCTCACAGGGCTGTGCCTTTCTCGTTCTCTCGCTATTTCTTATCTTCTTCCCAGTTGTAGTAGAACTGGATCAGTCCGATGCGACTCCTGGTGCCAGTCTTCTCATTCAACGCAGAAACATGCCTATAGAGCATCGCCCGGGAGACAAAGAGACTGTCGGCGATCTCCTGCATACCGTCATCGGACAGCAGCAAAAGCTGCAGCACTTCCCTCTCCCGTTCCGTGAGATCATAAGATTCCGCAAATCTCTCCAGCCGACCCTGACTGCCGGACATTTCACGATTTCCCATTTCTTCGGGAGACTTTACGAGCTGCGTACAACTATAATACCACAACAGTGCCACACTGATCAGTACAAACAATACCAGTGCCAGTACTGCCGTCAGGATATGATTTTCTCCGGTCAGCAGGCTTACAGAAGCTACTCCTGTGATCACAGCGCCCAGATTGTTCGCCGCTCTTCCCATACCTGCCCATAGCCTGCCATCCTGCATGCGATAGGACAGCTGGAGAAATCCGTTTGTGAAAAACACCACGAAAAATCCCGCAGACACATAGAAGATCAACAGTCCCGGCAGAAACGGTCCGCCGCTTTCGATAATCAGCACACAGATAGTCGACAGGATCGTCACCGCATACATGATCAGTCCACGATATCTTCCGTTATTCAGATCAAACAGTACTCCTGCCAGCAATCCGCTGAATGCTAAGAACAGTCTCGGCCACTGACCGATATCCATGGTACCCGCTGCATGCGCCAAGGTCACAGCATTGTCCAGTGTAGCGAAGATGCATGTCATCAGAACAACCGTCACCAGCAATGCTACACCTGCCAGCCGGGGATTCTTCCATGTAATCCGCTCCGCAGCAGCACCGTCCTGCATGTTTTTCACCGACACCGTTTCGCCGTCCTCTGCCTTCTGTCTCCGGTGATATCCAGACAATGCATCCTGCGCCATTCCGACAGTCAGTATCCACAGCACCACAAAGCTTACCGCCAGGAAGATACCTTCCACTGTCTCTCCCCACAACAGATTGTGGTTCAGAAACTGAAAAAGCAGCCCCAACGCATATGCCACACTCACGGTCTTCGCCGGATACTTGCTTCCCCTAAGCAACTGTGCCGCCAGGTAATGTGTCCTGCTGCCCAGATATCCCAGTATCAGGAACAGAAAACACCCGCTGCCCAATAGCACCCGGTACCCGGTCCCGGCAAACAGCAGTACATATCCTGCGATCACCGGCACCGGCAAGAAGAATCCCGCTGCCTTGAACGCAGTGGGATTCCCGGATTTGCTTTTCCATTTTTCTATCAGAGAATATGCCAGGAAACCAAACACGCTGACGCCCAGGATATAGCTCTGCGCCAGCACTACTCCTGTGGGATCCGTATATAACGCCATCCGGTTATCAAACAGATACTCTGTTCCTAAAAATACAAAATAGAAAACAGCTAATGAAAGCATGGTCTCTCCTTAAACAGACTGGAAACCGCCTTCCAGATCCTCGATGATATCATCAATATTCTCCGTACCGATAGACAGACGAATCGTATTGCTGTAGATTCCCTGCTCATTCAGCTCTTCCTCAGACAGCTGTGCATGGGTGGTGGAAGCCGGATGGATGACCAGAGACTTCACATCTGCCACGTTTGCCAGAAGTGAGAACAGCTCCAGATTATCACAGAACTTTTTCGCAGTCTCCTTGCCGCCCTTGATTTCGAATGTGAAGATGGAACCGCCTCCGTTCGGGAAATATTTTTTATACAACTCCTGCTGCTCCGGATCGGTGGATACGGAAGGATGATGCACACGCTCTACCTGAGGATGATTGTTCAGATACTGTACAACTTTCAGTGCATTCTCCACATGACGTTCCACGCGCAGAGACAGTGTCTCCAGTCCCTGTAAGAAAATAAATGCATGAACAGGGGAAATGCAGCCGCCCATATCACGAAGGAGCATGGCACGGATAGCGGTCACAAAAGCCGCGCGCGGTGCTGCCTTAGTGAAAGTCACACCATGATAGCTGGGATTCGGAGTGCACAGATGAGGGAACTTGCCACTGCCCTCCCAGTCAAATTTACCATTCTCTACGATCACACCACCTAAGCTGGTGCCGTGTCCGCCGATGAATTTGGTTGCAGAATGTACCACGATATCTGCGCCGTACTCAAAAGGTCGTACCAGATAAGGGGTAGCAAAAGTATTGTCCACTACCAGAGGCACCTTGTGTGCATGAGCGATCTGTGCCAGGCGCTCGATGTCTACCACATCCGAGTTGGGATTGCCCAGGGTCTCGATGTAGAGAGCCTTGGTGTTCTCCCGGAAGCTTGCTTCGATCCTGTCATAATCGGAAGGAGCCACGAAAGTAGTAGTCACACCGTAGTCCACCAGGGTATGCGCCAGCAGATTGTAGGTTCCGCCGTATATATTATTTGCAGAAACAATGTGATCTCCCTGTTTTGCCAGGTTCTGGATCGTATAGCAGATGGCTGCTGCTCCGCTGGCTACTGCCAGAGCTGCGGTACCGCCCTCCAATGCCGCAATACGCTGTTCGAAGACACCCTGGGTAGGGTTGCCCAGACGACCGTAGATTTCACCGGAATCTTCCAGTCCAAAGCGTGCTGCTGCATGGTCGCAGTTGCGGAAAACATAAGAAGATGTCTGATAAATGGGAACAGCTCTCGCACCGGTCACGGGATCGGGCTGCTCCTGTCCCACATGTAACTGCAATGTCTCAAATTTTAAATTACGCTCTGCATAGGGCTTTTTACTCATGTTCTGCCTCATTTCTGCACTTTATGTGCTTATGTATTTTTCTATGATGCCAGGATCAAAAGGTCTAAGCCCACATGCTTGACCCCGACTTTATTTCTATAAAAACATGCTAAAACACATTACAAATTCTGTCAATGTAAAACTTTAGCACAGTACCATGATTTACTTCACCAGCCGATCCTTATACTTCAGCCATTTTCCCGTCCGTATCCTGTTAGTAAACAAAAATGCCCGTACGACCCAGTCCATGGTCATAGCGATCCAGACGCCGATGACGCCGAGTCCCAGACCCTGTCCCAAAATATATGCCATGCCCACACGGCAGAGCCACATGGAAGCGATCGCCACGATCATGGTGAATCTCACATCTCCCGCAGCGCGAAGCGCATTCGACTGTGCAAAGGACAACGGATGCACCAGCATACAACATACACAGCTGTAACATAACAGAAAAACAGTTATTTTCATTGTCTCCGGACTCAGATGATAGATTCCGCAGATCGGTCGAGCAAAAATAATCATGGGAATGCCCAGCAGGATCATACAGGTATATGCTACTTTCATCATTTTTTTCAGATAATATACTGCCTGCTCTGTCTCTCCTGCGCCAATACACTGTCCGATCACAGTGATCATTGCCACACCGATGGCATTGGCGGGAATCTGCTGAAAGCTCGCAATGCTGCCCGTTACGGCATTTGCCGTCGTAGCTGCCATTCCAAAACCGGCGATCAGACTGGTGGTCAGAAGCTTACCGATCTGGAAAATACTGTTCTCCAGACCGTTCGGTACACCGATGTACAGGATTTTCCCAAGAATTTCGGTATCCAGACGCCAATCATTGCTCATGATGATCTTGTCACTTTTCTTAAGAAGCATTACGATCAGCACTGCTGACAAGATTCTGGAAAAAAGTGTGGACAAGGCAGCACCGGTGACGCCAATCCCTGCACCGTAGATCAATATTGCGTTACCTACTACATTCACCAGATTTGCCACCAGAGATACCTTCATGGACACCTTGGAATCTCCTACCGCACGGAACAGAGCTGCACCACCGTTATAAATTCCCAGAAAAGGAAAGGACACCGCCACAATATAAAAATAAATTCTTGCAGCACTCATGACATCCGCTTCCACATTGCCGTAAAGCAATGCCAGCAGTCCCCTGTTCCAGACCAATGCTATGGCCATAAACAGAAGGGCCACACCCCCAACCGCTATAAACAGCTGATTGGAGGCCCGGCCTACCATTTCCTTATCTCCGTGTCCCATATATTGCGCCGCCACAACTGCACCGCCGCTTGCCATGGCCGTGAACAGACCGATCAATAACACACAGATACTGTCCACCAGGGAGATTCCGGATACCACGGCTTCTCCACAGCTGGCCGCCATCACTGTGTCAGCCATTCCCATTGCGATTGCCAGAAACTGTTCTATGATCAGCGGCCACAGTAATTTTCTCAATGCATCCTGTGAAAATAACATTGTTTTCTCTTCCGTCATAATTTACATCATTCCTTTATCCTTACATTAACATCTGCCAAAATAGCACATTGTCATTGCATTGTAAATAGAAATGTAATTTTATGATTCAGTAACTATTCAGCACCCCATTCGCAAAATCGCCTCTACTAGGCTTTCCTGAATAACATGCTTGCATGTTATTTGCTCATAGTGGTTACTTCGCCCTATAAATAGTTACAGTTCCTGATATACAAAATAATCCGCAGCCACCGAACCGCCAGCCGCACCCTGTTCGTTGATGGCAAACAGTCCGTCCTTGACACCGACCCAGCGGCCCGGAGTTGCTTCCACCATCTGTCCCACAGGCTGTAAATTTTCTTCCGTGGTTCCCACGTAGAACGTGCGATAAGTCTCCTTCTCCACCTTCATCTGGATATAAATGACATCACTGTTCCATTCGCCCAGACTGGTGCGCACTTCATCGTCCTTCGTCCAGTTGCCGGTGCGCTGCTGCAGGCTCATTTTGCCGTGTATTTTCTGAACTGCAAGTGCTGTATAACATCCGCCCAGCGATACCAGTCCTGCCACATCACCGTCCTTCATCTGCTCCAGATGCAGACAGGTGGTAATAGAGAATTCCGGTGCAGGCCACTTCTGCAATAACAGATTACTGATGTCGCACAGCTGTGTCTTCGGATCCGCCGCCTGTGCATGGAGAAGGAGCTGACCGTCTTTCAGCTCGTACCATTCCCTTTTATAATTGGCATTCCACTGCCATTGTAGTCCTAAACGATCGCCTTCGAAGAAATCGCTGTCCTCCGGGGTATCGATGGGGTATGTAGCTCCCACTTCCGGCTTCTTATAACGCAGTACCGGCTCACCACAGCCGTCCACGGCATTTACTCCGATCACCGGCCAGTCGTTCTCCCAGTGCATGGGCTGTAAATGTACGATACGTCCCGCATTGCCCACATCCTGAAAATGTAAGAACCAGTCCTGTCCGTCCGGCGTATCCACCCAGGCGCCCTGGTGAGGTCCGTTGACGGGAGAATTGCCCTGGTGCAGGACAATTTTTTCTTCCCAGGGACCATAAATATTTTTCGACCGCAGTACGGTCTGCCAGCCGGGCTTCACGCCCCCTGCCGGAGCAAAGATATAGTAATAGCCGTTTCTCTTGTACAGCTTCGGGCCCTCGATGGTGGGCTGTGTCGCATGACCGTCATAGATGAACTGACCGTCATCCAGCACCCCGGAGCAGTCCGGTTCGATGGGAGACATATACAGCATGCTCTTGAAGCCGATACGGCTTCTGGCGAAAGCCGTCACCATATAAGCTTTGCCGTCCTCATCCCAGAAAGGACAGGGATCGATCCAACCCACGACCTTACGCACATAGGCAGGCTCACTCCATTTGCCCCACGGGTCTGTGGTCTTGCACATCATAATCCCCTCATCCGGCATGGGAATGAATACATAGTAAGTACCCTCATGATAGCGGATGGCGGGAGCCCAGGTACCGCAGCCGTGCACCGGCTTGTCATAATAATCAAAAGGAAGCTGATCCATGATGTAATTGATGACCTTCCAGTTCACCAGATCCTTCGAATGCAGCAGCGGTACTGCGGGGGTATTGCAGAAGCTGGAAGCGATCATAAAATAATCCTCTCCCACACGAATGGCATCCGGGTCCGAGTAATCCGTATACAGGATCGGGTTGGTATAAGTGCCGTCGCCCTGATCGGCGATCCACATTTTATGTATCTTCGTCTTGTCCATAGTATCTCCATTCCGCAGCCTTTTGCTACTGTTTCGTATTTTATAAAACCAGTATAGCAGATATCCCGTCACATCGCGTGTCAATTTCCCATTAGTTTGTGTCAAATCTTGCATTTCAATAGAATAAATGTCATAATAGTGACAAAAGTTGCAGGAGGAAAACACCTTGAGTTTCTTTTATCAGAATCGTAAAGAACAACTCTATCTGTATCTGTCCAAGAATAATCCTTATGCCGTCCATCTTCACAGACAGCTGGAGCTGATCTATGTCTTAAGTGGTTCCACCACGGTCACTGTGGAACAGCAGGAATTTCCGCTGACTCCCGGTCAGGGTGTCCTCGTTTTTCCGAACCAGATGCACGGCTTAAAACATGTGGAACCCGGTCAGAATCTACTCTGTATCTTCGAGCCGGATTTCTGTCATTCCTTCCGAAATTTTTTCCAGAATAAAAAGCCCTCACGCAATGATTTTGCCATCTCCACCCTCTCGGAGCACAGCCACATTGCCTTACAGGGACTTGAGGCTCTGGCTTCCACCATGGAAAAAGATCGTCCCACTCCTTCTGATGTGCAGATCTATGCGGAAGGGTATCTGACGCTCCTTTTGGCAGATCTCCTACCCTCTCTCCCCCTGCAGACCCGGAAAAGCACGGAGGATCTGGAGCTGGAGCAGAGGCTGCTTCTCTATCTGGATGCTAACTACACGAAGGAATTGTCCCTGGACAGTCTCTCGAAAGAATTCGGTGTCAGCCGTTTTGTCCTCTCCCGGATATTTACGGAAAAATTCCACACCACTTTCCCGGATTATATGAATTCCAGAAGACTTGATTATGCCAGAGACCTTCTGCTGTCCACAGAGCTCTCCGTGACACAGATTGCGCTGGATGCCGGCTTTGGCAGCTCCCGTACCTTTTTCCGTGCCTTTCAGGATACCTTCCATACCACTCCGGGAGCTTACCGCAGGCAGACGGAATCTACCCACAACAGCTCCTCGCCCGCCCGGATATAATCCTTCCAGGTACGAACGATCCGTCCCCGGTCAGGTGTCTGACACATCTCCACTGTCACCGCCGTATCCACGCCTTCTCTCGCCAGCCCTTCCTGATCGAATTCTACGAGAAGCTTGCCTTTTCTCACGATCTCATTGGGCAGGACATTGCAGCGGTAATAGTTGCTATGAAGTTCTTCTTTATCCTTACAGATATTCAATAGCAGCTCCACCCCGCTGTCTGTGCGGAAACGGATCCGGTTGCCCATAGGATAAAGCTTCAGCACTTTTCCCGAAGTGGGCGCATAGACTCTTCCATCCGCCGGCAGGATGGTAATGCACTTCGTATTGTCATCCGCCGCTTCTTCCGTTGTGTCCTGCAAAGTATCCTGCGATATTTTCCTGATCTCGCCGTTCACCGGGCTCCCTATGGCGGTGCCTTCCATAACAAGCTGTCTGTTCCCTGTTATTCTTCTCTCTTCCTGTCTGTTGACCGCCTCTTCTTCTGTTTCTTCCATGTTCCACCGGATGCTCCTGCCCAACCAGAAACCGATCAGCAGTCCCAGCACTCCCGTTGCCACCACAGCATACATCTGCATGTTTCTACCTTCCTTTTTCCATAATAAGACTCTTACATCTTATTCTGTCTCATTTTCGGGAAAACATGCCAGTTTTTCATTCATAAAATCCAAGAGTATTGCCGCCACGATTCCCGCCGCCATGCAGAACAGATTCCGGGATGCCGCATCCGCCGATGTTGCAAAGCTGCCCCAGGGAACGGTCATAACCGTAGCTGCACCGACGATCCCGATAATTCCATGAAACATCAACGCATACTGCCTCTCAAACAGCCGGTTTACCAGTTTTGCCAGACAGATGAAAGTCACCACGCACCCTGCTACTCCCGGAAGCAGAACCTCCAATCTCACATGACCGATCCCTTCCACAAAGGGCGTATACAGTCCCAAGGGCATCAATATTGTTGAAAAGCTCATGCCCGGAGCGATCACCGACAGAGCAAAGGCAAAGCCGCAGAACAAAAAGCTGAAAAATCCCGGCTCCACGGTATTTTGGGAATTCTGCAGCCAGAATAACAGACTAAGCATTGCCACGAATGTCACGCAGGATAAGATCACATTTCCCACATTCCTGCCCTGTTCTCCCGCTTCTCTCCACAACGAGGGAAGCATTCCCACGATCAGTCCCACAAACACGCAGACAGAAGGCTCCGGGTAAGTCTCTAATACATATGATAACAGATTCGCCACCCCTAAAAATCCTGCTGCCGATCCGATCATATAAGGGAACAATTCCGGCAGATGGGTCCGCCACTTATGTACCGGATCCGACAAAAGCTCCATGATCGGTCGATAGACTCCGAACACTACACTTAAAACGCCGCCGGATATCCCCGGGAGTACCGCTCCCAGACCGATCAGCGCCCCTTGTAATACTTTTCCCAAAAATCTAAGATCCATCGTCATTCTCCGCATCCTGTTGCTCTTAAAATCATATGCTTTTTCCATAAGAAAATAGGTCTAAAAATCAAAGATAATTATTGACATTTCGATTGGGGCAATGGTATACTCTAACCGTATTCTAAATGAAAGTCATTGATCTCACATATTTTTGTAAGACATTGCTACTTTTTCACGGATGCTTTACAAAAATATGTGATTTTTTTGTCCTACGTTTTAGAATCATCAAAAGGATCAGGCAAAGCCTGAATTATTAAAGGAGGTACCAATAATGAATAACGGTACAGTTAAGTGGTTCAATGCTCAGAAGGGTTATGGTTTCATCACCAACGATGCTAACGGCGAGGAAGTATTCGTACACTTTTCCGCAATCAATGCTGATGGTTTCAAGTCTCTGGAAGAGGGCCAGAAGGTAACTTTCGATACCGAGTGCGATCCTCAGAACAGCAGCAAGATCCGTGCTACCAACGTTACTGTTGTAGCTTAATAGCAAGACAAACTAAAAGGATCAGTCCCTTGGGGCTGATCCTTTTTTGTAACTATTTATAGGGCGAATGTGGTTCTGGTTTCAGATTTTCTTTTGTATACATGATTTTTTCTGCTACTTTCTCGCCTCAGGCACGAAACTGTCAAAGATAAAGATATCGAAATGCTTTCTCGCTTCATCCAGCTCCTGCTGGCTCTTGATAGTCCAGGCCGCTGCGGTATTATGATACAGGCCTCTGCAAAGCTTTCTTGACAGGATCTCGGGATAATGATGATTGTATGCCACGAAATCCGGCTTCGTCACAAAGTTCAACAGCAGATTCTGCAGGATAAAATACAATACTCCCACATACTCTCCTTCCTTCAGGAAAGCATCGGACAGCTGTCCGCGCACCAGTTCCGGATGATTCTTGCGATACCACCACACTCCCAGCGGATTAAAGGACTCCATGCAGTACATTCCCTTGTAGGCCCGAAGTATCTTATCCGCAATGGGACACAGGGACAGGTCGGTACGCTCGATCTTGAACTCCACGATCAGAGGTACTTTTCCGTCCACCATCTTAAGCACATCCTCGAACTTCGGGATCTTCTCCGTGGACTCACACAGATGAAACTGCTGCAATTCCTCATAAGTGTAATCGCAGATTTTTCCTTCGCCGCCGCAGACTCTTTTTAAGGTAAAATCATGGAACACCACGGGAATCCTATCCTTCGTCAGCTGAATATCCAGTTCGATACCGAAGCCTGCGTCCACTGCCTTGCGGAATGCTGCCATGGAGTTCTCCGGAGCGTCTGTGGCATTGTCATGCAGACCTCTGTGAGCATAGAGCCATTCTTTAAAAGGGGCTGTGTCCGGTTTGTGCAGCATCCTCGGCATGATCATGAGAAAATACAGAACTGCGAGAACCACCAAAACAATCAATAAGATTCCTAATACTTTCATTCCTATAACCTTCTATCTTCCTGTAACTTTTTACAGCGAATCCATACCGTTTCTATCACAGTATAGATTCGCTGCCTTTTACTTTAATCCACTACTCTTTTATTTTCAAGTAGGTATTTCTTAAGATTCTCCAAAGAGCTTACAACACATTTGTCAAATTGTATCGTCCTGCCAAGTATATACCGAAGTTATCCGCATCAGTCATCTACATCAAAGTTCTCCAGAATGCTCTCCTTCTTCTGGGGCTTCACATCGCCGTGACGTACCTGGGTCATAGTAAGGAATGCCATCAGGGAGAAGAACAGGGCATAGGGAAACAGGGTGTTATAGGATACGTTTTCCAGCAGAAATCCGGAGAGTACCGGAGTCAGGATCTGCGCTGCCATGGAGAACGTATAATAGGTTCCGGTGAATTTCCCCACATCGCTGCCACTGCTCATGGCCACGATCATCGGATAGGAATTCACATTGATGGCTGCCCATGCCACACCGATCAGGGCAAATGCCACATTGATGATGGGGTGATATTCTCTGGCAAAAATTGCGCCACCATAGCAGGCTGCCATCAGCAGAACACCGCCCATGATAGTCTTCTTACGACCGATCTTCGCAGAGATGTTTCCAATGGGAATATAACTCAGAATAGCAGCTACCGTCGCTACCATCAGACAGTTGGCGAAGCTTCCGCCCTCCATCTTCCATACTACCTTCGTGTAGCGGGAAAAGGCTGTGGTCACGGCATTATATGCGGTAAACCATAAGAAAATAGACGCCAGCATGAAATACATACTCCGCTTCACTTCCTTCGGCATCCCCTTGGTGCCTTCCGTCTTTCCTGTCTGTTTTTTCCCGTCGGAAGCTTTTACCGCTCCGGTATCTCCCACTGCCTCGATCTCACCGACAGCTTCCACGCCCTCAGCCATCGCTTTTTCTTCTATTGTTTCTGCAATTGCCGCCTCTGCCTTCTCGACTTCTTCCCGCAGCTTATTTTCCCGGATGGTCATCACGAGAATTCCCACAGCGATCGCCATGACTGCTGCAATACTTGCAAATAAAGGCAGATAATCCGGTGTTTCACCTTTGCCCACCAGAACTTTGATCATGATCAGAGCATAGACACCGCCCACAGCTCCCATGAGATTGATCACCGCATTGGCACGGCTGCGCAGATGGTTCGGGGTTACATCCGGCATCAGTGCTACTGCCGGGGAACGATACAGTCCCATGGACACCAGGGTGAAAAACAGCACCGCCAGGAAGATCACCTGGTTACTGAAGGACTCTACAGTGCCCCATCTTGCCTTTTCTGCATTGTCGATCATCGGCAGTAACATCATGAAGATCACTGCCAGGATCGTACCCGACACGATAAAGGGCATTCTTCTGCCAAGCTTCGTATGTACCTTATCTGACAACGTACCGAACACCGGCAGCAGAAAGATCGCCAGCACATTGTCTAATGCCATCACCGCTCCCGTCATGGTCTCGCCCAGATGATAGGTATTCTGCAGGATCAGGGGGATGATGTTGTCATACATCTGCCAGAAGGAACAGATGCTAAGAAAAGCCAGTCCGATCAGAAACGTTCTTTTGTAATTTAATTTTGTCTCCATAAGAAAACCTCCCTTTGATAAATTCATTTTATCAAAGGGAGGTCCTCCTAGCAATCATTACTATGTAAAATTTATGTCTTTAAAATCTATATTGCTTATCCTTTCACACCGCCTGCCACCAGTCCACTCTGGATAAATCTCTGCAGACACATGAAAACAATCATAATTGGCAAGGATGAAATCACCGCTGCTGCTGAAAACAGCGTCCAGTGAGCAGCAAACTGATCACTGATAAAAGACTGTAATCCCAACGCCAGCGTCATTTTTCCCGGTGTCTGCAAAAAAATCGATGTGATTACATATTCGCTGTAGGTTGCTATAAAAGAAAACAGGAAGATCACCGCAAGCTGCGGCATGGCAAGCGGAATGATAATCTTGTAAAACACCTGAAACTGATTCGCCCCGTCTACCATTGCTGCCTCATCCAGTTCCACCGGCAGACCATCAATATAGGATTTTAACAGCCAGATATTGTATGCACTGCCTCCCGCCAGCACAAAGATTAACGCAAGACTGCTGTCAACCAGCCCAAACCTATAGATCAGAATATAGTAGCCTGCCACTGCCATACTGTTGGGAAATACCTGCAGCACCAGCAGCGACATGAGTCCATATTTTCTCCCGATAAAACGCAGTCTCGCGAATGCATATGCCGCCAGAGAAGTGATCACAAGCTGGATCGTCGCCACAATAACGCAAAACTTTAGGGAATTCCATACCCATACAGTAAAATCCGTCTCCCGAAACAACGTCACATAGTGTTCCACACTGAACTTTTCCGGAAAGAGAGAGGACAGAAAAAAACTGTCGCCCGCCGAAAAAGAAGACATTACGATCCACACTACCGGAAACAGCACCAGTATTATGGTGATCCAGATTACAATACGGCTTCCCCAGAGCGCACGCATTTCCGAACCGTTCATTTTCTCTCTGCCAAGCATTTAATCCACCTCCTTGAATGAGCCGGACAAATGCATGTTCACCAATGTAAATGTTCCGACAATAATAAAGATCAGTACACTAAATGTAGCAGACAACTCGTACCGGTTAGACCATGTAGTCATTTTGTAAGTCGTACTTGCCAGAATATCCGTATAACCGGCGAACTGGTTGTCTACTCTGGCAGGACCGCCCTGTGTTATCATATAGATATTTCCGAAATTGTTGAAATTCGCCGCAAATGAAGAAATCACCAACGGGATAGAAAGCTTCGTCACCATGGGAAGTGTAATACTTTTAAAGCATTGAAACTTCGATGCCCCGTCAATCTCCGCCGCTTCATAATATTCCGTGGAGATGGATTGCAAACCGCCCAGACAGACATTCATCATATAAGGAAATCCCAGCCATACATTGACAATGATCAGCCCAATCCTCGCCCAAAGGGGATTCGTCAGCCATGGGATGTTCCATGCAATTCCGATTACATGAAGCAGATTATTGATCCCGCCGTATTGCTCATTTAGCAATCCCTGCCATGCAAGAATAGCGATTGTGGACGGCAATGCCCACGGTACGATCAGTATTGCCCGATATATTTTGGATTCCTTCATATGCGGATTGTTCAGAAGAATTGCCAGCAGCAGTCCCATAGCATAGGAACCCACCGTACTGAATATCGCAAAACATATCGTCCACCCAAGCACCGGGAAAAACACACTTTTAATACTCCCGGAAAAAACTGTCAGATAATTGTCTGCTCCCACAAAAGTGTAATCTCCCAAATGGTACATATTATAATTCGTGAAAGACAAAATAACCGTATACAGAATTGGCAGACAAGTCACCAACAATATGGTAATCAGTGTGGGTGCCAGATAGGCATATGCCATACCATTCTTTTTCTTCTTCATATCTTCACTACTTTCCTGAATTCATCAATTCAACAGCTTCTTCCAGTTGCGCCACCATATTTTTCGCCGCTTCCTCTGGAGTCTGCTCACCTGACCACATGGAACGGATATTATTGACATGAATGCTCCATAGCTGACCCATCTCGGATACGGTAGGCATCGGTTCTCCCTGATTGATCTGTACGATAAATGCTTTCGCGTAAGCATTCTCCCTGATCTCTTCCAGTTCCTGATCGGACAGTCTTGCAGGAATGCGGTCACCTGCTTCATACAGATCTTTTGCACCGTTTTCAATCAGATATTTGATAAAACTCCATGCCGGCTCCTGTTTATCACTGTCCTTACCCACAAAGCTTACCTGGGTTCCCACCGGTGTTACGAATGCCTGACCGTGAAATGTCGGCATCTCCGTGATGCCAAAGGGTGTCTCTGCCGAAGTAAAACCGTCAATATCCCAAGGGCCTCCAATATAGTACGCACATTTTCCGTTCTGGAAATTGCTTCTGGCAATATCTGCCGTGACATCTGCCGTAATCAGGCCATAACGGTTGCACAGATCATCAAGGAAATGATACGCCTGTACTGCCCCATCATTTGCCAGGCCAATGTCCGACGTATCATAAGCACCATTCTGATAATTAAAAATATAGCCGCCGCAGGCTCTGACAAATCCCAGATCATAATAGATACTGGTGGCATCAAACTGCACACCGCCGTTCTCCACTGCCTGTTCCACCAGTTCCTCCCAGGTCGCAGGCACTTTTTCTACCATGTCCGTATTATAGAATAAAGCGGTTGTCTCCACAGAAAGAGGTGCTGCATATCTTTTGCCGTCCACATAGCATGCCTGAACTGCAGCTTCGGAAAAATCCGCATCATTATAAAGTTCTGCCGGTACTTCCGCTGTCAGGCCTGCATTCACATAATCCGCAAGCTGGTCATTTGGGATACCCACTACAGCATCCGGTCCTTCAGCACTTTTCACCGCCTGTGCAAACTGTTGCACCGACGGGGACTGGTGGATCACCTCCACCTCATATCCATTCTGTTCTCCCCAGGTATCTGTATATTTCTGGAGCGTATCCACTTCCACGTTCATATTCGTCCAGATCACCAGTCTGTTATCCTCTTTTTTACTTCCGCATCCGGTCAGTGTCCCCACCGCCAGTGCAATGCACAACATCGATATGATTCCTTTTTTCATAGTCATTCCTCACCTACATTGTTTTCATATGCAGCAGGGCACTGTTGGCATTGCCGGCTGCATCAAATAATGCCATATTCGCCATGGCGTTGCCGGCTGCCATTTTTTCCTGCATATACTGACTTCCGCTCGTGCTCGCCCAGGTACAATCCGGAATCGGGAGCCATGCGGGTTCCCAGTAAAACACACCGATTCCTCTGTTCTCCTTGACCTTCCTGACTGTAGCCATCAGATCCCTTAAGAACTGCTCCTGTCCTTCCTGTGTGGCAGGATATCCGGTAGCCTCTTCTTCCTTCTCGGAATAGACGATTCCTTTACATCCCAGGGTATCCGTAGTATAGCCGATGGAAGTCTCTACCACCAGTACATTCTTGCCGTAACGGGCACTGATATCGTTCATATTATTCTGCAGTTGCTCCAGAGAGCCGTTCCAGTGCGGATAGTAGGACATTCCGATCACATCATAATCCAATGCAAACGGTGCGATCCGGTCGAACCACTGCCTGTAAAGCTCATTGTTGGTGCCGAAATCCAAATGCAGCACAATTCCTGCCCCGGGGCACTCTTCCCTCACTCCCCGGATCCCTGCCCGCAAAAGCCTTGCCATATTCTCCGTCTGCTCCACATAACCGTCCGGCCAGAGAAGACCCTTGGTAATCTCATTGCCGACCTGCACCATTTTCGGAATTAGCTTGTGATTCTTAAGTGCCTTCAGCGTATTCACGGTATGCAGATACACTGCAGTCTCCAACGCTTCTCCCCGCAGCTTCTGCCATGCCTTCGGCTTGATCTGTTTGGCGGGATCTGCCCAGAAATCGCTGTAATGAAAGTCTAACATAAAGTCCATTCCGTTTTCCACAGTTCTTCCGGCAATTTCTATGGTAGTCTGTAAATCATTGCCCCCGCCACCGTAGGAGTTACCCATCTCATCAAACGGGTCTGACCAGATCCGGAGCCGTACCATGGTCGTTCCGCACTCCTTCAGGATACGAAACAGATCCTCCTGTTTTCCGTTTATGTAATAGGACGCTCCGCTGACTTCCAGTTCCTTCACCATAGAGATGTCCATACCCTTGATAAATTCCATGATCACTCCTTCACCAGCGTGAGATCATCGATGGTGCCCCATCCGCCGGGTGCTGTAGTAACACGTACACCTACCGTGATTTCTCCGTCCGCAGGCTTCAAATCCGGTATCTCTGCAGTGTACCAGTTCACATAGCCGTTCAGTTCTCCGTCCACTTTGATTTCTTCCCCGTTTACCACAGCGTAGAAATACACCGTTGCGTTTTTATCCCCTGCAGCATCTCCCTGGATATGTGCCGTCAGTTTGTAAGTGCCTTCCTCCAGTCCGTTCACCGTCTGTTCTGCGGAAAAATCCACATTACTGCTACCGGAATAAAAATGCAGGGACTGTACCCCCTCGAAACAGTCAGTATCACGATCATAGATATCCAGTTCCTCTGTGGAATCGTTCACATTATTTACCGTCCATCCGGTAAAATCAGCCTCTTCAAAGCTACCATTAATTAGATAATTACCATTCTCATCTGCTGTTGCTTTCTCACCGTCTACATTGTTTGTGCTTCCGCATCCTGTCATTGCCGCGATTACTCCTGCCGCCAACAAAATCCCCAAAAATTTCTTTCTCATTAATTTTCTCCTTTCAATCTTTCTAAAGTTAATGTTTTACTTTTATTATAGTAAATTATTTACCTTTAGAAAAAATATAGCATCATTACCTCTTTTCGTCAATGCCTCTTGTTCTTTTTTTACCCTATTGCCAAATTTGGCAGGTATCTTTTGTCAGTTTTATACAAAATAAGCATACAAAAAGAGAGGTCTGTTCCGTCACCTCCCTTTTAACTTTTTTCTATTTATTGTTCATTGACTTATTATTGATTTAGCAGCTCTTGCGAAAAATTGGAATCCCGTTCACAAAGATAAGCTTTGTCACTTTGCCACCATACAGCACCCGGTTTCGCAGCAGATCCAATGCCGTCTCACAAATGCAGGGAATATCAATATGTATGGTTGTCAACGGCGGAGACAGATATTTGGCTATATTCACATCATTGATGCTGAAAAGCGCCATCTGCTCCGGCACCTGTATCCCTTTTTCATTCAGTGCCTGCAATACTCCCACTGCCAGTGTATCGCTCGCAATGCACAATGCGGTGGGCAGGGAACTTTTTTTCAGTAATTCTTTTCCCATGCGATAACCTTCATCCACGGTGAATTTCTCCGAGATCAGGATATATTCCTCCTCCAGACAATGATAATATGCCACACTTTGCCGAAAGGACCATTCTCGGATATCCATGGAGGGCTTCCCCGTATCAATATTCCGGTCGCTTCCGCCAATAAATCCGATTTTTTTATGACCCTTTTCCACAAAATAATCTACCATCTGTGTCACGAAGGAATCCATATTGGGTCTAACCGCATCAAACAATTTTTCATCCGGTGATGTGCCGATGAACACTCCTCTGGGGCAGATTTTATACAATTGATTGATCTCTTTGCGGGTCAGCCAGCCTACGGCAATAAAGGCATTCAGATCTCTGGGGATCACGCTCATGCCATCTCTGCGGTCATAAATCTGCAGTCGGATATTCATTTTTTTTGCCTGCTTTATAACTTCCTCCCTGACACCGCGGTAAAACACATCCTCCAATTCATCCTCATTATCTGTAAAATACAAAAGTGCAACGTTTTCAATTTTCGGATAAATAACTTTTTTCTTATAGCCAATCTTCTCCGCTGTGGCAAAAATAGCCTCTCTCGTTTCCTCACTGACGGAAATTCCTTCATCGTAATTCAATACTCTGGAGACCGCTGCGCTCGACACACCCACGATCTCTGCAATCTCTTTAATCGTTGCCATGCAAACCTCCATTATGCCAATGAACCTTGTTCATATCTTTTAGTAATCATTTTACATAAATATTTTACTCTGTCAAGATTTCACACTTTTTCCTTGAAATATGTGGGCTTTTATGTATAATGGTAAGGGTGGCTTTGTAACACATTTAATAAGAAGAATAACAAGAGGTTTAAGAATGATCAGTGCAAACAACGTAACTTACCGTGTGGGTAAGAAAGCATTATTCGAAGATGTCAACATCAAGTTTACCGAGGGCAACTGTTATGGACTCATCGGAGCCAACGGTGCCGGTAAATCCACCTTTTTGAAGATCCTGTCCGGTCAGCTGGACACCACCAAAGGTGATATCGTCATCACCCCCGGTCAGCGTCTCTCCGTGTTGGAGCAGGATCATTTCAAATACGACGAGAATGTGGTTATGGATACCGTTATCATGGGTAACGCGCGTCTCTTCCAGATCATGAAGGAAAAGGATGCCATCTATGCCAAGGAAGATTTCAGTGATGAGGACGGCATCCGTGCCAGCGAACTGGAAGCAGAATTCGCTGAGATGGACGGTTGGGAAGCAGAATCCAATGCCGCCATGCTGTTAAACGGTCTGGGCATCGGCACCGAGTTCCACTACTCTCTCATGAAAGATTTAGACGGCAGTCTGAAGGTGAAGGTTCTGTTAGCCAAAGCACTGTTCGGTAACCCCGACATTCTACTGCTCGACGAGCCTACCAACCATCTGGATCTGGATGCGATCGCATGGCTAGAGGATTTCCTGATCGATTTTGAGAATACCGTTATCGTGGTATCCCATGACCGTTATTTTCTGAACAAGGTATGTACCCAGATCGCCGACATCGACTACGGCAAGATCCAGCTGTATGCCGGTAACTATGACTTCTGGTATGAATCCAGCCAGCTGCTGGTGAAGCAGATGAAAGAAGCCAATAAGAAAAAGGAAGAAAAGATCAAGGAATTACAGGAGTTCATCTCCCGTTTCTCCGCAAATGCTTCCAAATCCAAGCAGGCTACTTCCAGAAAACGTGCCCTGGAAAAAATTGAGTTGGATGACATTAAGCCCTCCAGCAGAAAATATCCCTATATCGACTTCCGCCCCGAGCGTGAGATCGGTAACGAAGTACTGGCTGTGGAGCATCTGTCCAAGACCATCAACGGAGAAAAGGTGTTAGATGACATCTCCTTTACTCTGGGTCGTGAAGACAAGGTGGCTTTCGTAGGAAGCTGCGAGCTGGCGAAGACTACTCTGTTCCAGATCCTTGCCGGAGAGATCGAGCCGGACGAGGGAACCTACAAGTGGGGTGTTACCACTTCCCAGTCCTACTTCCCGAAGGATAATACCGCAGAGTTCGACAATGATATGACCATCGCCGACTGGCTGACCGGCTACTCTCCCGTAAAGGATGCCACTTATGTCCGTGGTTTCCTGGGACGTATGCTGTTCGCCGGCGAAGACGGTGTGAAGAAGGTCCGCATCCTCTCCGGTGGTGAGAAGGTTCGCTGCCTGCTATCCAAGATGATGATCAGCGGCGCCAACTGTCTGATCCTAGATGAGCCCACTAACCATCTGGACATGGAATCCATCACCGCGCTGAACAACGGTCTGATCAAGTTCCCCGGTGTGGCACTGTTCTCCTGTCATGACCACCAGTTCGTACAGACCACTGCCAACCGTATCATCGAGATTCTGCCGAATGGCAGTCTGGTAGACAAGATCACTACCTACGATGAGTATCTGGCAAGCGATGAAATGGCAAGAAAGCGTACTGTATTCACCGCACAGACCGAAGACGACGAGAACTAAGACGAATAAAATGGATGCCGGTGCTGCCGACATCCATTTTGTTAATTTTCCAATTCTGTTTCGTTTAATGATCTCCACTAAAATATGTAATATTTACAAACACTGTCTCTATACGCAAAAACCAGCTCTATGTATGTTAATGCGGACCAGTCCCCAAAAATAATCTCAGAAAGGATAGAAATATGGTAGATCTTCATGTACATTCCACCTGTTCCGACGGTACCTTTACCCCGGAAGAATTAGTTGATTATGCAATTCAAAAAGGCTTAACCGCCTTCGCTCTCACCGATCACGATACGGTAAACGGACTGGACCGGGCAATCCGGTATGCGGAGGAACTGCGGCAGGCTCAGGCGGCTTCACCGGTCATTTCCTCCCGTAACGATGCAGCTGCCCGCCTTCCGGTTTCTTCTGTTCCAGACTCTGACGTTCCCCGCGTGCCTGAGGTGATCCCCGGTATCGAGCTATCCACGGAATATCAGGGCAAAGATATCCACATGGTTGGCCTTTTCATTGATTACTGCCAGCCGAAGTTTGCCCATTACTTAGAAGATTTCATTCGTTCCCGCGAGAACCGCAATGCAAAGATGTGCGCGCTGCTCAGAGAGCATGACATTGACATTACTTATGAAGCACTTTTATCGGAATTCCCCGGTGCTGTCATCACCAGGGCTCATTTTGCAAGATATCTCCTCTCCCACGGCTATATCCAGAGTATGAAAGAAGCCTTTGACCGCTACGTGGGCGATCACTGTCCCTGCTTTGTTCCGAGGGAAAAGGTGACACCCGCTCAGGCTGTGGAACTGATCCTGGGGGCCGGCGGCGTACCGGTGCTGGCACATCCGATCCTCTATCACATGAGCGATGATCGTCTGGATACTCTCGTAGCGGAATTGAAAAAGATCGGTCTCGTGGGCATCGAAGCCATCTACAGCACCTACAATACCGCTGAGGAGCGCCAGATCCGCGGACTTGCCTCCAAATATGATCTGAAGATCAGCGGCGGTTCCGACTTCCACGGCGCCAACAAGCCCAAGATCGACCTCGGAACCGGCTGGGGGAAGCTGTATGTACCGGATGAAGTATTAGAAAATCTACGCCCAGAAAAGAAATAAATTGAGAGTTAGTGAAATACCACCCGGATGACTTTGTTGTCTTCCTGGGTGGTA
>ERZ773237.99-NODE-99-length-100748-cov-4.536135_pt1 | contig 100748 bp, 88 predicted proteins | sample MGYA00580990_ERZ773237 | MGnify/ENA primary metagenome ERZ773237 (study PRJEB29015, sample SAMEA2737749) | human gut metagenome | biome: human gut; feature: human-associated habitat; material: faeces | place: China | collected 2012 ...
AGATTGAAGTTACTTTTGATATTGATGCCAACGGTATCGTTAATGTATCTGCTAAGGACCTAGGTACAGGTGCAGAACAGAAAATTACAATCAGTAACTCAACATCAATGAGCAAGGACGATATTGATAAGGCTGTTAAGGAAGCTGAACAGTTCGCTGCTGAAGATAAGAAGAGAAGAGAAGCAGTTGATGCTAAGAATGAAGCTGAAAATATGGCTTATCAGGCAGAAAAACTTGTTAACGAAAATGGCGACAAACTAGCAGAAGAAGACAAGACTGCTCTAAATACAAAGGCTCAGGCAGTTAAGGATGCTTGTCAGAAGAACGACGCTGACCTAATCAAGACTGCTAAGGAAGACCTAGAAAAAACATTAATGTCAGTTTCTCAGAAACTATATCAGCAGGCTGCTCCAAACGGTCAGCCTCAGCCTGGCCCTGCTCCTGATATGGGTGGTGCACCAAACAATAACAACGGTGATGACGGCAATGTTTATGATGCAGATTTCAAGGATGTAGATTAATTCGTATTTCCTTTCTCATAATCAAAACACAGAATCGTTGGGTGGCTTTTGCCACCCAACGATATGTGCTGTATTAAAAAAATACTTGAAAGTATAGATTTGTACAGTTATAATTAACTGCAGAAATATGTACTCTCAAAACGAGGTGACTATAAATGGCAGATAAAAGAGATTACTATGAAGTTCTTGGTATTGATAAAAATGCCTCTGAACAAGATATAAAAAAGGCATTTAGACAACAAGCAAAAAAATATCACCCTGACTTACATCCCGGTGATAAAGAGGCTGAAGCAAAATTTAAAGAAGTAAACGAAGCATATGAAGTGCTTTCTGACTCAGAAAAGAAAGCTAGATATGACCAATTTGGCCATGCCGGTGTTGACCCTAACTTTGGTGCAGGTGGCCCTGGTGGCAGTCCATTTGGTCAGGATATTGACTTAGGTGATATTTTCAACTCTGTATTCGGAGGCTTTGGAGGCTTTGGTGGAGGTGGCAGAAGAGCCAACCCTAACGCACCAAGAAGAGGTACTGATGTTGAAACCAGTGTATATGTATCATTTGAAGAAGCAGCTAAGGGCGCTAAGAAAAAGATTCAGTACAAGGTTATCTCAACTTGTCCTGAATGTAACGGTACAGGTGCCGCAAAGGGTACTAGCCCAAAGACTTGTACATCTTGTAACGGTTCAGGTAGAGTGACAATTAACCAAAGAACACCTTTCGGTGTGGTTCAAACTCAAAAGGCTTGTGATGCTTGTCATGGTCAAGGTAAAATTGTTGAAAAACCTTGTCACCATTGTGACGGTAAGGGCAGAATTCGTAAGACAAAGTCAGTTGATGTTACAATTCCTGCCGGTATTGCAGACGGTCAGATTCTTAACATTGGTGGTCATGGTAATGACGGTGTTAACGGTGGTCCTGCAGGGGACCTACATGTATTTGTAAATGTTCGTCCTCATGCAGTATTTGAAAGAAGAGGCAATGATGTTTGGTGTGAAATGCCAATTACATTTGCACAGGCAACTTTAGGTGCTGAAGTTACCGTACCTACACTTGACGGTAATGTTAAATATACTGTTCATGAAGGTACCCAGCCTAATGATATTTTCAAACTAAAGGGCAAAGGTATTCCTAACCTAAACGGCAGAGGTCGTGGTGACCAATATGTTAAGGTTACTGTTGAAATTCCTAAGAACCTAAATACAAAGCAAAAGGAACTTATCAAGGAACTTCAAAAGGTAACTACTGATAAGAATTATCAGAAGAGAAAGTCCTTTATGGATAAAATCAAAGATTTGTTTAAAGACTGATTTTTAATATTATATAACAAAACCCATTTCTTAATAGAAATGGGTTTTCTGTTGCCTACTAATCTTCATCAAAAAATCCTAAGGTGGATTTTTCTTGATTTTTAGTAGGCTTATTTTTGTTTTTACTTTTGAAATTATTAGATTTTGTGGTTGATTTTTCAATTCCTTTTTCCACATTTTCCTTTGAGGTTGTGGAAAATTCAGTTGTATTTTCTTTAACTTCACTTTTATTTGCAGTAGTTGATGTGCCAGAATTTAAATTCCTATTTAATGGAGGAACTTTAACTTTTACAGATACATTAGTTGAGTTATTACTAACCTTTCTAAGTTCTTCATCATTATTACTGCAACCACAGAAAGTTACCGACAACAAAACAACACAAAATAATAATATAAATATTTTCTTCAAATTAATCACCAATAATAATTATACTGATGATTATTGAGAAAATTGTCTAAATCATACCCAGAGAAATATCTTCCAAGATTGTATCAATATTTTCATCATCATGTTCAATTTCTTTGCTGAAAATATATGCTACTTTAATATTATCTTCTGTTGTAAATTCCTCATTTTCAATGAATTTCATCAGTCCAACCATAAAGATTATTCTTGTTGCAATAATAGCAAACCTAACTCTCTGAAATACATTACCGTCATTAGTACCGTACATAATATGTTTGTATAGAAAATAGACTAAAATATTTTCATATTCCTTTTCTCTATCACCTAAATACTCCTCAAATTTTACAATGTCATTTTCGGAATATTCAAGTTCTTCAAGTTGGCTGAGAATTTTAGGCCACTTTTCAGTTACAACATTTAGACTGTTTAATGTGTCGCAATAGTCCCATATTGTTTTGTTATCCTCGGTCATAAAGATTTCATCAACCTTGAATTTCTCCACAAGGTACATTTGTTCTTTACGGATATAGTCAATAATGGCTTTTTCTCTATCACGATATTTTATAGAGTCATCTTGTGCAATTTCTATGCACTTATTTACAATGTGGAAAATTTCATTTTCATATTCATCATTAGATTTGCCTTCAACAATTAACTTTGTCTTTGATTTTTCTTTGACAATTCTGTTAGCCACATATGGACAGGATAAGGTTCTGCCGGTTACTTCATATGTATCACAGGCAATAGTAAAGTCAGGGTATTGCCTACAAGTAAATGCCATATGCTTAGGTCCGATCTGACAGTGCATATCACATAAATTTTCATCATTTAAGAATGCACATCTGCCATTGTAAACCTTAATCCAATGTTCATCCCCAATGTTATCAATTTGACTTCTTATGTATTCACCGTATGGTGTGTCTAACTTTTGATAATATTCATATGCTTTCTCGTCAACATCAATCTGCCATAATGTACAACAAGATGAGGGACATTCTCCCATTAAGCACCTAAAATCATCATAATAATCCGGTTTTACAGTTACCATATTTCCTCCAATAGAATTAATTTAGAGTTTCTTCCCCTTCATTGTATAATTCTTCGTTAATTTCCACAACACTTTTTTTATTGTTCATATTAATAATAATTATGCTATCCCTTTTTATCCTAGGATAAAGTGGTGATAGTCCGGCAAGTTTCAGTAGGCTGTTTGTTTCATCAACAGATAAGTCCATACCAATGGATAAACAAATTAATTTATCTTTTGATGGTGTAGATTTTACACCGGAAAACATTTGATAGGCATAGCTTTCATTTAACTCACCTTTTCGGATAACATCCGACTTTTTAAGGTGCTTTTCTTCAAGTAAATCACAAAGGTACTGTGAAAGTGTTTTGTTTATCATAGAATTTTTATTGATTTTTTCATATTCTTTAAATGAGTCAAAATTCTTTAATTCATTTAGTAATTCTGTAGTTGATTTTTGCATAAATAAATCTCCTAAAAATAAGTTCCAAATCTAATTTTAACATGTTATAATTTACTTATCAATAACGAGGGGTAAAGTTATGGAAGAAAATTGGATTGATAAGGTTTTTAAGGAAAATTATCAATTTGTAAGAGCATTAAAAAATACAAAAGAAAAAAGTATCTGTGTTTATCGCCATAAACAGTTAGGCAAATATATTGTGAAAAGAAGTTTTGTCGGTACCAGTGAAGTGTATTATATTTTGAGAAAATTGAATCATCCGAACATATCACAAATTTATGATGTAATAAGGAATAATGACAAGATTATTGTTCTTGAAGAATTTATAAATGGTGAAACAATAAGCGAATATTTGGAAAGTGACTTATTTTCACCTGATGGGGTAGTAAAGATTATATCATCATTGTGTGATGCATTAGACTTTTTGCATAGTCACAAAATAATTCATAAAGATATAAAACCGGAAAATGTTATGATTGATAGCAACGGTAATGTAAAATTAATAGACTTCGATTCATCAAGAGTATATAAGCCTTTTAAAAGCAATGATACGGTATTTATGGGTACTATCGGTTATGCACCACCTGAACAATATGGTATGAATTGTACCGATGAAAGGTCGGATATTTATGCTTTAGGGGTACTTATGAATGTTATGCTAACAGGTAAAGTGCCTGAATCTAAACTTTATGACGGTAAATTTAGAAAGATAATTGAAAAGTGTACCCAAACTGTACCTAATAATCGTTATCAAAATGTTAAACAAATAAAAAGAGTGTTAAAATTAATAAAATATTAAAACTGTGCTGTCAGCATAAGACAAAACAACCACCTAAGATTATAATTTAATCATAGGTGGTTGATGTTTTTTATTTAGTTTTATTAAAGTTTATCAATATTATCAGCAAGAACCTTAATAGTATTAAGAAATTGATTGACCTTTGCTGGTTCGTTATTTTTGAGCATAGAGTCAATATTAGACAAAATATTATTATTGCTCACAGAGTCAAAAATTAAATAGTCAATGCTAACATTTAGGACTTGTGAAATCTGAAACAGCACATCAACTGAAGGTATTCTTGTGCCACGCTCAATGTGACCGATATGTGCAGTAGAAAGGTCGCACATTTCTCCCAGTTGCTCTTGCGTAAGATGGCTTTGTATTCGTTTTTCTTTTATTCGTTTACCAAGTGCAACGTAATCTACATTTTTGTTCATAAGTAAAACCTCAAAAAACACTATATACATTTATTCTATACTTTTTGAACAAAAAAATAAATTAACTATAAGCATTAATTATTGACTATATGTAGTAATTATGATACTATAAGAATAGAAAATATAAAAGTGAAACGAAATTCTTTGATAAATTTTTTAGGAGGATGACTATGTCAGTTTATGGTATGGGCTCAATGTTTAGCAGTACAGATGAGCAGTTAGATAATTTTATCAATGAGGGCTTTGTATGTGTCGGTTGGAAACAGAATCAAAAACCTGAGTTGTACACAATTTTAAGTAATATCAAAGTGGGTGATATTATTTATGTCAAGGCTCTACCCTTTAATTCAAAGTCTATGAAAATTAAAGCAGTGGCAATTGTTATCGAGAAATTGAAAAACAAAAATACTCATAAAGGGTATGAAGATTGTGAAAATGAAATCGGTGTAAAATGGATTAGTACAAACATTAATAAGTCGATAAATGTTGATGACAGTAGTCTTAATAAGAGAAAAGAAAGCGTTTTTGTTGAGACGAATTGTGAGTACATTAAAAGAATTATTAATCTTATTTAACAGTTTTATTATTTAGTGTCTTATAGCAAAGTGGATTAGATGGTGAAGAAGATGACAAAAAGAGTATTTAAAATTGCTATCAAAATATTTGTATCGGCAATGTTTTTAATTTTTGTGTTAACAATAGTTGGTGGATGTTCAACCGGTTCAAAACAAGAGCCTTCCGATAAGCAATCTACAACTGTTGAAGAAACTGATAACACAACAACTAAAGAGGCTGATTATGAAGAGGAAGTTGTTGATATATTGAATTCTACAAGTTATATAGATTCTATTGATTATTCTTATGTTCAATATGGATTATGTTCTGATATAACTTTTGGACAATTGATACAATCCATGTTTGAAAATCCTAAACTGGACATAACTCCATTGAGAAGTAGGGACTCAAATGATATATACGGATATAGTGTTACTATACCCGGCAAATATAGAAATACCCTAGATGGAGATTATATCAATGAAGGAAATGCATATATAAGTATTGGTTTAAATACCAACAGTTGTTCACTGACCGGAGACCATTATTTTAAATCTGCTGCTGAATATTATGCATTAGAACTTGCAGGGTATTATTAATAAAATATGAGGGTGATATATGTATGGAGAAATATTGCAAAAAATGTGGATATAAAGTTAATGATGGTGCAAAGTATTGCCCTAGTTGTGGTGCAAATCTTGTAGATAAGCCTAGAAATAATAACAATAATATACCGACTAATGGTAATCAACAGAATAGTAATAGGTTTGTGTATAAGTACAATATTGGTGCAATAATGGCTTTGGTAGGTGTTGGAGCCTGTTTTTGTGCATTGGTTAGTTCAATTTTTAGACAAGCTGAAAATTCTCAAAACCGATTTTGGTCTGCAAGAGATAATGCAATAATAACACCCGGTTTTGACTTCTTTTCATTAATTGAATTTATTATTTTGGCAATTATTGCATTGATTATTATTGTTGCAATTGTTAGCAGAATTCGTATTAAGTGTAAGTATATTGAATGTCCTTACTGTCGCAAATCTACACCGTTTCCCTGTGAATTTGAGAGTAGTAATTGTGAAGTTTGTGGCAAGAAAATAATAATGAGAAACGGAAAGCCAGAGAAAATTAATGAGGATAATAGAGGCGAGTAAATGAGATATTGTGATTATTGTGGTGCACCACTAAATGATAATGATAAAAAGTGTAAGAGTTGTTATCATGAGTGTAAACCTATTGAAGAAGAAATAGAAATGCCTGAGCCAAAACTTAAATTTACTTTTAAAGGTAAAGATAAAGTTGAAGACTCTTGTGTTGATGAAGAAAAAAGGGAAAAAAGAAAGAAATTAAAAGGAAAAGTCCCTGTAATTATCAGTGCTTGTTTAGTAGGTGTTATATTGCTTGCATCTGTTATTGGAGCAATCATTCCAAAGAGTTCAAAGGATACAAATTCATCTTATGATTATGATACCGATTATACCGAAGAAACAACTGTAGATAATAGTGTTTCCGGTGAAGGGTACTATGATTTTGATAATAAATTTAATCAAGATACAGTGGACAACTTTTTAAGTGTATGGGATAGTGACGGTAGTGCTTCTAAAGTAGGCTTGGGAGTATCCCTTAATGACTTTTCGTATCTAGCTTCTTATGATTTGCTTGGTAGAGATATTAAGCAATATAGTTTTACAGATTTTAATGGAAAAACAACATCAAGTGTTATGCTTGATGCTGATAAAAATGTAGTGGTATATGAATTTACTTATATGTTTGATATGTGGACAGATGGTACTACAACTGATACTTACAAGACAAAGCAGTTAATCGAAAGACCTGCATCATGGTTATATGCTTTGTCTGATGATGAATCTTATGACGATTGTTTTGAATTAGTAAAGCAATTTCAATATGATGTTATGGACTCTTATATAGATGAAGATGTAAAACCATATTACTATCATGATGGTTATACAATGATAACCGGAGGTTCAACAAGAAATAACAGATATATCCTTTCATTGCTTTTTATGAAAACAGATGATGATTTTGGCGAAAAACATAATATTGCTAATGGGCAACCATCGATTTTTCAAGAAAAACAGTAAAGTATAAAAATGTAAAAACTTTTACAACGCAGTGCTTATTGCATTGCGTTGTTTTTTGTAATAAAATAATGTTGAGGTGAGTAGAATATGTCGCAACAAACAAAGTTTTGCAAAAATTGTGGAAAAGAACTTCCCTTAGAGGCTACCTTTTGCCCCTACTGTATGACAAAGTTAATTGATGTTACAACCGGTAAAGAAATTAAGATAAAGAAGAAAAAACCTTTTTGGTTATTTGTTTTAATAATAGTTCTAATTGTTTTAGCTATTGTAGGTACAGTTTTGTTTTTATTGTGGGACGAAAATACTAATGATACTGTTGACAATAAAGGTGATTCAGTAACTTCAACTACTATTGCGACTACCGAAGAAAATACTACAACCACTACCAAAAGCAATGATTTGTCCGGTTATATTGGAATTTGGTGTGACAAAAATAGCGATATTGAAACTACTGTAGATAACGGTGGTAATATACTGGAGATTGTTTCTGTAAAAGGGAATGTCGTAAGGTTTAATTTTACAAAAACTTCTTCTTCGCCACAAAACCGAATTGCAAGAATAACTAATGTAGTGTCAAAAGTTATTGATAATGTTGGTACATTCACCTTTGAAGATGATAATTGGCAAAACAGTGGTAGTGGTAAGATTAAATTTTTTGAAGATGAAATTTATATTCAAACCACAGTACTAAATAAAAACAATGATGCAATGTGGGATATTGGTGGAAAATTCTATATGAAAAAGTCTGTTACCTCTGTATTGAATTTTGAAAGTAATAATTGTTTAAATCAAGATTTTGATGAGCAGAAAAATTTCTTTGGCGAAGAACTTGAAGGAAATAAATTGCCATCTGATGGTAGAGAACCACATTTTTATAAAGAATTTGAAGTTTGGGTTAATACATCTACTAACAAAATAACAGAAATTTATTGTGAATATTCTTCTAATGAAATGACAAAATCCGATATTTGCTACGGTGATATTGATGGCAACAGTACATATGATGATGTGTATTCTTATTTAGGTGAACCACTTTATAATAATATTACAACAAGTAAGAGGGCTACCTACAAAATAAAAGGTGGATATGTTATTTTTTATTTTGATGAAAATATGAATTTAACACATATGTCCCTAATATGTGATGATGTTTACCAAAAGTAATATTCTGATAATTAAAAAACCGGCCTTAGTTTTCTAAGGTCGGTTTTTATATGCTTATAATAGGCATTTATGATTCATTTGTATTGATTGTAATTCCGAAAAGTAATATATTAAAGAAAAAGCACTAGTTGAGAAACTAGTGCTTTGTTGGATGCAGGGACCGGATTTGAACCAGCGACCTCCGGGTTATGAGGAAAATTTAAAATTATTACAGTGATAAAGACTATAGAAAATCCAGTAAATAAGCCACTTTTAATTAAATAATTTATAATATTATAAGTATTTTCTATTATTTAAATTAAATATAAGGGTGTAGAAAAGGGTGTATTTTTTTCTCTGTTGGTTTTCTAAATTTAATTCAAGAGGTCAAGGAGTCAAGAAGTTTTGGGTGTCCCCTTGACTTCTTGAAACAACTTATTCCCATAAAAAGTAGCACTAACTATTTTTATATCTTCCTAAATTTAATCGAACTTTGAATTATAGTGTACTCACAGATTAATGTTGAGTGTTTCACTACTCTAAATACGAACGGCTTATGCGAAGTGTAACACAGCTTTAAATGTGAATTGTAATGAAATAGCTTTACCATCAAAGGTAAAGCTACTTTTATATTATAAAATTTTTTGATAATATTTTTAAACACCGGTTTTGTATGTAAAAATACAAAGCAGGTGTTTTTCGTATAAATTATCTGCATTAAGTTTTTATAAAAAGTAAAAAATAAATTTGTAAAGACCTTTTTATTTATCAAAGAAAAAATCAACTTCGCCAAAAGTAAAAATGAAATTTTTATGATAACTTCTTTTCAATTTTACTTAATCTTTTCATAATCTCTTTTAAAGTTCTATTAATTTCAAAATCCTCAACAGTATTATTAATGATAAATTCATCAATAATCTTAAAACACTTAGTAAACAGATCCTTCACCTTTTTAATATCATTTTGAGAAATTGTATTTGAAGAATTTACTTTAATTGCAATTTGATTTATGTTAGCACCAATTCTGTAAAGTTGACGAATAACACTTTTTAGTCCTTCAAGATTAACAATTCTATTTTTTCTTATACAAGCAACTATATATGTTGAAGCTGATACTCCAAGTTCATCAGCTCTTTCAAAAATTAATTTTTTATCTTCTTCAGTTACTCTTAAATTAATTCTAGTATTTTTAGTTTTGTATTCCATACTCTTTTCCAATCGTGTAAAAATTCACTTTATTTTCTGTTGGATTGACCCCCTAAACAGTAAAAACTGTTTGGGGGCGCAAGCACAGATTTTGTATGTACTTTGTACACCAAATCACTTGTTAGGGGCAGTGCCCCTAAAACCCATATTTTCAAAAAATCGCAAAATAATTTTTGCTCACCCAATCACCTAAAAATCAAGGAACTTGTCCAAATCGTTAACAGCTTTTCTTTTAGCATCAATGGAAGGATGACAATATAAATTCATTGTCACCTCAACACAACCATGGCCTAAAATTTCACTTACTGTTTTTACTGCAACGCCCTTTTCAATCATGAGCGTTGCATAAGTGTGACGCATACAATGGAATTTTAGATGATTAACCTCCGCTTTATCCAGTATTCTATTGTAAACTTTTCGCAAATAAGAAGGCTCAATAAATCTTCCAAACTCATTTGAAAATACATAATCATTATTTTTAAGTTCCATACCTAATAGGGCTTTTTCTTCTTTTTGTTTTTCTTTGTGCTGCAAAAGTTGCTCATATATTTTTGGAGACAACGGAATAACTCTGTTTGAATTTTGAGTCTTAGTATTGCCTTCATGAATATAAGTTTTTGGCTCACCATCTTTTAATTCAGATTTTTTCTTTTGTACCCTTTGTAAAGTTCGACTAACTTCAAATGTCCTATCTTCCAAATTAAAGTCAGACCATTTTAATGCACACACTTCACCAATTCTCAAACCTGTTTTAAAAACAAATGGAATCGCAAACCCTAGCCTTTCACTTTTTGAACAATTACAAATCTTTGTTATTTCTGCTTCACTAAAAATTTGCATTTTATTTTTTTGCATCTTTGGCAAAATAACTCCATTAATAGGATTGTTATTTATAAGTCTATTTATTTCTGCTTGTTGCAATGCTTCATGAAACATATTGTACATATTCCTCATAGTTTTTGAACTAAGTCCACCTTTTCCGTTTAATCTTCCTGACTTATGTTTCTTATTAAAAAATAGTTGCAAATCATTAGTGGAGATTTTCCTTAAATATAGCTTTCCTATTAAAGGGTTAATATGCTTATAAATATATGTTTGATAACTTGCATATGTACTTGGCTTTAATTTGTTTTGAACATAGTTTTTCAACCAATAAATCAACCATTCACTTAATAAAACCTTATTAGGTTCTATATATGAACCATCATCTCTACTAGCATTGATTTTTGTAAGCTTTTTCTGAACTTCTTGTCTTGTTTTACCATATAACGATTTTTGCACTTGCTTTCCATTTTCGTTATATCCAACAGTGTATCTCGCTTCCCATGTTCCATCTTTTCTTTTTCTAATAGAGCCTTCGCCATTACCCTTTTTACTCAAAATAGTCACCAGCCCCATCATCAAGAGACAATTTTTCGTAGTACCAACATTTTCCGATTTTCTTAGACTTAACATTAAGGTGTTTTTTAGCCTTTTTAAGTGTCGTAAAACCTATACCTGCTTTCAACATAATATCAATAATATCTCTTGATTTCATATTATCATTCTTTAATAATTCTGTAAGCATATCACAAGCATTCTTAAAGTTTGTTGGACTATAGGCCTGTGATAACTCATTAGAGTCTATGTCACAATACTCCAACCATGTAATACCATCATCAGTAATTTTAAATACCAATGATTGATTAACATTACTAAAATTATTTTTAATAGGGCATAGTACTTTCTTGTTTTCATCATCCGGATGGTCTGACAAAACTAAAATGGAACGAGCCAAAGCCACAATATCTATTGAACCTAATATTCTGTACATGCTTGGAGCAGAAAAATTTTTATTGAAATGAAATAAAATTACTATAGCACAACCGGTACGGTTTGCAATTTCGGATAAAGGACCTAAAACAGTTCTCATTTCATTTGTACTAGATATATTACTCTTACCGATAAAAGCTTGTAGTGGGTCGAAAAATATAATATTTGCACCAAAGTCCAATATGCTTTCCTCAATAACATCATAGTCAATAAAACTCAAATCTTTGTTGTTAATTGCTGCAATATTTTCAAAGTTAGCATCAAACTTTTTAAGACGAGGGATAATTGTATCTTCTAGGCCATCTTCTGCAGTTTGATATAAAATTTTCAACGGTTCATTTCTCTGCTCACTTAATGGAAGGTAATCACCCCTTGACAATAAAGCCGTTAATGCCAAGGCAAAAGTTGTCTTACCACACCCCGGGTTACCACATATTAATGAGACTTTACCCTTAGGAATATATGGTGGGTAAATCCATTCAATAGACTTCCCCTTAACATTTTTAAACAAAATTAAGTCACTCATAGTTATTCCTTCCAGTCGGCATTATTTTGAATTTCAATCTGATTATCAAGCCATTTAAAAAATTGGTCCTTCCTTACCACCCATCTTTTTAAAATACGGATTGATGGAAAACCTTTTGTCCTAAAAAGTTCATAACAAAATGGTACTGAAACTCCTAATATTTCAGCAACTTGTTTTACGGATAAAACTAGAGGTAGTTCCTCAATATCAACATTGTTTGCAATCATAGCGTCCTCCTTGTTTTTGGGTTGTTCTATCTATAGCTTGGGTTTTTAAAACCTAAATTTATATTATCACATAAAACTAAATATTTCAAGTATTCTTTTATTTTATTTGATTTTTTTAATATTTTATTATAGTATAAAATAGATATATAAAATTAAGGAGGGTTTATTCTGCACACTTACAGAGTATATATTCAAGATTTCAAAGAACATTTTGAAATTCTAGAAAACGAAAAGGTAATATATGAATATGTAAATGACTTTGGAGAAGCAATCACATATTTTATAGATGATAATTCTTTTTATGTAAAAATGAAAATACTTATTAATCAGGCTTTACATAACTATCTAAAAGATAATGAAATTAGAGAAGTTAATTACGATAACAAAAATATTCCCTTCTTTATGTTTTTTTATGATGTTTATAAACAGTATGTAGATGGAAAAATTGAACAACCACCTACTGAAAATTCTTGGTTTCAATATAAACGAACAGAAGAGAATGAACTTGAGTCATATTTAGTAACCAAAGAAATTATAACTGAATTTTATAATCGTTTATCCGAAAATAAATCTGTATTAAATTTAGATTATTCTGCCTTTGACAGAAAATTAAATTATAGGTTAGAACTAATTAATAATTCTTTGGTTGAGGTTTTGCACCCGCAACATATAGAAGATATTTTAATGTTTTATATTATAAACACACTTAATTTTCTAAAATTCACTAAAATATCAATAAAGAAATGTAATAGATGTAACCGAGTATTTATTAACTTTGCATACGGCAAAAGTATTCATTATTGCAATAAAATACTTGGTCCAGATAATATGACTTGTAAAGAATGGTTTGATAACAGATATTGCACTTCCAAAGATAAAATTTTTGCCAAACAGGTAAAACTAATATATTCCAGATATTATGATTATCAATCACGTAAAAAAAGAAAAAAACTTATTACGCCTGAACAATTTACGCTATGGTCAAAATCTACAAAACATATTAAAACACAGTGTCTAAATGAAGAAATTACCATTAAGGATATGGAAGATTGGCTTGAAGCAAATAAAGATAATTACGATTGGGAGTAAAAATATAACCTATAAGTGCCAATATAATGAACGCAACAATATGTAAATAAATTTATAAATACTAATCTTAATATTGCATTATTGATTTTTATTTGTACATGGCATATAATTTAATTGATGGATGTTTATTACTCATTCTAATGTTGTGCTTCGCTACCGTCTGACCACCATATCAGGACAATGCGACAAAAAGTAACACTGACTAAGTGACTGTTTAGATAACAGTCACTTTTGATTAATATGGGAAAATTGTTCCGACATTTGTCTTTGAATTTATGTATTCAAAATCATTATTTTAAATGGAGTAATTATATGGAAAATAAGTTTCAAATGACTCTAGAAAATAATATATTTCTTTCCAAAAGAAATATTGTTGATATTATTTGGAAAATTGCTAAACTTGAGGGTTTAAATGTAACTTTTCCGGATACAGAAGCAATTTATAGAGGTTCAATTATCTCTGATATAGAAGTAAGGACTGTAATTGCGATTAATAACTTAAAACACGCTTGGCAATTTATTTTGGATACTATAGAATATCCCATTGATTATCAGTATATTTGTAAAATTAATCAATATGCGGAATATAGTCTTATTCCTAACGCAGGATTTATTAGAAATTTTCCGGTACCTATTGGTAGTACAAGACGAAAACTAGGGTCACCTATTGAAAGCAAAATAAAGGAAGAAATTGAAGATATTAAAACTATTGCAAATCCTACAGAACAGGCTATTACAATGATGTTGTATTTAATGCGTAGTCAAATTTTTGGTGCTGGTAATAAGATAACCGGTATGCTTTCTGCAAACCAAATAATGATTTCAAATGGTGTTGGTATCATTTCTATCCCTATTGAATTACAAAGAGATTTCTATAAAATGCTGGTGGAATTTTATGATACAAACAAAATGGATGATATTAAAGAATTCATTTATCATTATTGCATTGATGGTATTACTTTGCAAAAAATGGAATGTGAACATACTTATAATCCAAATGATGACTACTATTTAAAGGTATCATTTAGGGAAGCTACAGCTCTAGAAAAGAATGGTATCAACTTTGGAGGACCTATACACGAACAAGGAAATAGTGTTATTAGAATTAAAACTTCTGATAAAACTAAAGTTGATGAAATTATTAATTCATACGAAAACAACAATAGTTAGAAAAAACTAATATGATAAAGTACCTTGGACAAATTGTCCTTTCTTTGATAATAGGAGGTAATGGTTGTGACTATATCTGTAGAACTAAATGATAAAGATTATAGATTTATAAAAAGATATGCTGATATAAATAATATAAGTATTACAGAACTATTTAAGCAAACTGTCATTGAAAAAATTGAGGATGAAACTGACCATAAAATATATAAAGAATCTATGAGTGAACATAATAATAATCCAATAACTTTTAGTCACAAAGAAGTAAAGAAAATATTAGAAGGAATGTAATATGATGAATATAAAAGATTATGCTACAGAGGTTTTTAACTCTCTAGACGAAAATCAATTACTTGAATTTATAAACGTTTTTTGCTGATGAAAACACATTAACAAGATTTGAAAGTGATTTAATTGCTTCCGATAATACAGGATACAAAATATATAGCAATTTTTCTGACATATTACAAGAAATAGATGAAGAAAATTAAGACATCATATATATTATAAAAACACCGATTACAATGAGTAGTCGGTGTTTTTAAATACTGCCTATCTGTTAATATTTAAATAAAAAATAAATTTCAAAAAGCTCTCTTGACTTTAACACTTTAAAGCGTTAAACTTGTGTATGCAAATAAATTTAATTTTAAGGAGAAATTTTTATGACAATCAAAGATAAAGAAAATGGACTAACTTATGTTCAACTAGGAGACTATCTAGTACCAAATCTAGTTTCAGAAATGAAACCGGTATATGGAAAGTATGCAGAAATGAGGTTTAGGTTTCTGAAAGAATATAAGAAAATAACATATACTGAGTTGTTAACTACAGGCAAGCTAAATGAACATCTACAACAAATTCAAGACAGAGCATATCAGAGAGTGGAATTTTTAATTAATCAGATGGCTAAAAACGAACAGGTTACTGAGGAACTAAAAGCTAAAGACCCAATAAAATGGGTCCGGATGATGAATAATATCAAGAATAGGGCTGAAGAAGTAGTTATTAATGAGATAGTTTATTGCTAATTAACTAATCAATAAACCTAGTTTGCTGAATAATCAAATATTATGCAAAAACCAGGTGACCATATGGCCACCTGGTTTTCTTATGCTGCAGCATTATGATTAATAGTATCAATTACACTTTTGTTTAACAAATCTTTTTGATTTTATACATTTAATCTCATTGTTCTTTTCCAAATTTATGTAACTCAAAATTTACAATATCAATACAGTATCATTTGTATATCTTAGTTAAAGCCAAAGTTTCCGTTTTAAAGCGATATAAGTTTTCTTTTATCTTCCTGTATCAGTTTATTCGGCGCTATATCTTATCATAGTATCATACTGCTTATTTATTTTAGAAACATCATTGCATATTATTAAAAATATTGATATAATAAATTTGCGTACAAATTTTGATAACTGTACGCAGAAAGTTGGTGAGCCGTTGCCTAAAGAAAAAATTGCAAAAAATGTTTTTCAAAATGTTGGCGCAATCGCAAAAACTTCCGATTTTAAAAATGTGGGACTTACAAATTATGATATTGCAAAATTGTGCAAAGATGGTGTTATCGAAAGAATACGAAATGGCTTTTACCAACTTCCTAATAATTACAACATTAGCGAAGAACAGCTAATATCAAATTTGTTACCTTATGGAATAGTTTGCGTCGAATCAGCTTTGTTTCATTATGGATACAGTGACTTTGCTCCAAGAGAATGGTCGATAGCAGTTCCTCGAACTTACAGAAACCAAATTTCAAATATCCAAGAAGTGCCTATCAAAGCATATTATGTTCAAAAGAATATAATTGAACTTGGAAGAACAATAGGTGATTTTAACGGTGTAACACTCCCTGTTTACGACCGTGAAAGGACTATTTGCGACTGTTTTAAGTATCGTACTAAGCTTGATAACGAAACATTCAACAAAGCACTAAATGCATATGTTTCAGACGACAAAAAGAATCTTTTAAATCTTTCAAAATATGCTAAAGAAATGCATGTATATACAAAAATGATGAGTGTTATGGAGGTGTTGCTGAATGGCTGATATTGCCGCATCTGTACTTACAAGATTAAAAAACAAAGCGAAAGAAACCGGTCGAAGCTATCAGCTGTGTATGCAACTGTTTTGTCAGGAAGAATTTTTACGCCGATTGCAAAATTCAAAATATGCAGATAATTTCGTGCTTAAGGGTGGGCTATTTATCTATTCAATAACGGACTTTGACAGTAGAGTTACAGTAGATGTAGATTTTCTTCTGAGAAAATTACCAAACACACCTGAACAACTTCGTGCAATCCTTGAAGAAATTATAGCTATAGATACCGGAAATAACTTTATAACATTTGAAATTAAAAATGTTTCACCTATTTCAGTCGCAAAGAAATATGCCGGAATCAGTGCCTCTCTTGTTGCACATATCAAAAATACTCGAACTCCTTTTAGTATTGATTTTGGCGTTGGTGATGTAATTGTACCAAATCAAGAAAAAAGACCAATTCCTACACAGCTAAAAGATTTTCCTTCGCCAATCATAAATACATACTCGCTTGAAACAACCATCGCAGAGAAACTCGATGCAATATTAGACCTTATGGAATTCTCAAGCAGAATGAAGGATTACTACGACATATATTATCTTGCAAATAAATTTGATTTTGACGGTAAAACATTAACAAAAGCATTAAAAAGAACATTTGAAAATCGTGGACACGCCTTTACAATAGAACAATTTGAGCAGGTTATGGCTTTTGCCGAAAATGGTGCAATGCAAAAGAAATGGAAAGCATTTTGCAGGAAGATAGATACTAAAACTGATGATTTTAACACAGTGCTGAAAACTATAAAAGAATTTTTGATAGAGCCGTTTATAGCAGCGGTTGAAAATAAAGAATTTGAAGAAAAATGGACTGTCGCTGATGGCAGGTGGATGTAATAGGAGAAACAGATATGATTAGAGCAGATATGGTTGCAACCGTTGGCAGAGAATATCTTACCAGTAATATTGAAAATGACGAATATAGCTATCCAAAAGCGTTTGCGGCACAGTCCTTAACGTTCAATCCTATTCGTAATAAAACGGGACGAGCTTTTGAAAAATTGGATATTCGTTTCGTAAAAGACAATGTTACCGTACTGATTGAGACTAAACAGAATTTTACAGTGGCAGATGAAGAACAATTATCCGCTTATGTCGAATACGAAAAGGCCCTTACCGGTAATAAAATCATAGCCATACTTGCAAATACCACGAATGATAATGTTAAGGTTTGGCGTGGTGTTATTTCCGACGGTGACCTGATGCCTAAAGAAATAGCACTTCGCACAATGGATGAATATGTTGATTTTTATACATCAAAGATCAATGATAAAGAAAAGGTGATGCAGAACACATATAAGCTTAACGAAATGCTACACCGTCATAGTATTCCTGAAAAGCTTCGAAGTCAATTTGTCGGCACTTGCTTATTAGCGTTAAAGAATGGACTTGATTATTCCACTCCGTCTTTGACTGCTGCTCAAATTCGCACTCGAATAAAGGAAGTATTAGAGGACTTGCTTAATTCTGATATTAACAAGGCGGAAAAGCTCGCTTTGTTAAATCGTAATGTGTTGGGAGATCAGTATGTTCGTCAACTTAGTATTGCCGCCTTCCGAGAAATTCTGAAATTCATTGAAGATAATATATTACCTTTTATCAATGACAAGAGCACTTCTGGGCAGGATTTGCTGAATTTGTTCTTTGTTACTTTTAACAAATATGTTGGCAAGTCGGATAAAAACCAAGCCTTTACACCTGACCACATTACAGATTTTATGGCAAAAATAACAGGTGTAAATAAACATTCTGTCGTACTCGATCCTTGCTGCGGGAGTGGTTCTTTTCTTGTAAGAGCAATGACACAGGCGTTGGATGACTGTGCTACTGCTGCTGAGCAGGAAAATGTGAAAAAGCATCAGATTTTCGGCATTGAGTTTGACGAAAATGTGTATGGACTTGCTACAACAAATATGCTCATTCATTCGGACGGCAATTCTAATATTGTAAAGGGAAGCTGCTTTGCATTGGCAGACTGGATAAAGGATGCAAAACCAAATGTAATTTTGATGAATCCTCCGTATAATGGGCAACGCATTCATTTGCCAGCAAGTTATGTAAACGCTTGGAAAAAGGACAAAAAAGAAGATCCGTCAAAAGGATTGTATTTTGTAAAATACTTGGCTGATACACTAAATTCTATAAATCATCAGGCGAAACTGGCGGTATTGCTCCCTGTTGCCTGCGCTATCGGTACCAGCGGCGAAATAGCCCGACTCAAAAGAAAAATACTTGAGGAAAATACCCTCGATGCCGTATTTACCCTTCCAAATGAAATATTCTACCCTGGAGCAAGCGCTTCCGCTTGCTGTATGGTATTTAAAATTGGAATAAAACACACCGATATTTCCAACCCTGATACATTCTTCGGATATTGTAAAGATGATGGCTTCAAAAAGAAAAAGAATCTTGGTCGAGTAGAGCAGATTGATTCGGCCACCGGAAAGAGCCGCTGGGTAGAAATTGAAAAAGAATGGATAGAACTATACAGAAATCGCCGATCTGTCGATGGTCTTTCTGCCACACATAAAGTCAGCGGTGACGATGAGTGGCTGTGTGAAGCATATATGAAAACAGATTATACGAAACTAACAGAACGGGATTTTCAGCAAACAATAAATGATTATCTCGCCTATCTTGTGAAGGAAGGGCATATTTATGAATCTTAATGTGGATGTTTGGAAAGAGTTTCGGCTAACAGATATTTTTATTGTAAAAGGAGGATTTTACAATAAAAAGCCAGAGCATTCTGTAGAGGGAGGAATTCCTTTTCTTGCTTCCACAGAAACGAATAATGGCGTGACGGAGCACTACTCGATAGAGGATATTCGAGCATGGAATAAAGTTGGAAACATTGATAATACACTTGACAAAAAAATATATAAAGGCAATTGTATTGCAGTAACAGTAAATGGTTCTGTTTGTAATGCATTTTATCAAAGTGAAGATTTTACTTGTAGCCACGATATTACAGCATTATATCCCATTGATCACGAACTGACGCCACTTCAAGCGTTATTTATTTGCACAGTAATTATGAAAGAAAAATATCGCTGGAGTTATGGAAGAAAGCCGCATGATGTAAAAAAATTTGGTAAATCCATCATTAAACTTCCAGTAAATGAAAAGAAAACTGTTGATTGGATGTTTATGGAGCAATATATTAAGTCTCTCAATCACAAACCGATAGCCACGGCTAACCGGGGGTACGGATTTCATACACTTGGTGTTGAAACATGGAAAGACTTTTGTTTAGGCGACTACTTTGAAATAAAAAAAGGAAAACGATTAACTTCGGATGAACAAACAGAAGGAAGTACACCATATATTGGTGCAATCGATTCAAACAATGGAATAGCCAACTATATAGGGCAGGATGCAATACACGAAGGTAATACCATATCATTAAGTTATAATGGTTCAGTTGGTGAGGCATTTTATCAGCCCAGACCTTTTTGGGCAACGGATGATGTGAATGTATTATATTTTCGGGAAGAAAATGGAGTGGCATTTAATAAATACATAGCATTATTTGTGTGTGCCGTCCTTCGCCAAGAAAAGTATAGATACTCATACGGGCGAAAATGGATTCTTGATAGTATGAAATCCACAGTCATAAAACTTCCCGAAAAATCTGGCAAACCTGATTGGACGTATATGGAAGATTATATTAAGTCTCTGCCGTATGGAGATAGAATATGAGGTGAAAATATGCAGAACAAAAATATTGATCAACATTTTGCCGGAACATTTAATATTGATGGAGAAGAGATAACCGGGGAATTAATCTACAATAAAGAGAAAGGCGTTACTATGCTCAATCTTATAAAACAATTAACTGATGTTCCAATTGGTAGGAGCTACCCTAATTTAAATATAATTACGGGTGTTCTCAATTCTGGAACAACTGTTACGCTTTTTAACAATCGTTGTATCAAAAACCATATGCAAGGATTTCAGACACAGCAACTTATTTTTGTTGCTGATTATTCAATATGGTCAAAAAATGATGTAATAAATAAAAAATATGACAAATTAGAATGCATTTTAGAAAATGCCTTGGAATGGAGTGGGCTGTCTACTGTAGATGCAAGCGACTTTTCTACGGTTAAATTTAATTGTCAAGACAACAAAAATACATATCATTGGTTTGGCTCAAAAATCACCTTTTCCACTTCGTTAAAATGCGAATTATTCGATTTTCCGCATAAAGAGGAATCAACAGTTGTTGAACGTTTGATTGTTAGTATTGAAGCGGATGAAAAGCAGGATACATCGTATTTCACCGCAATACGCAACAAAGTAATATCTTTGATTTCATTCGCAATAAAAGATAATGTGAACGTAGACGAACAGTATTTGTATGACTATGATGATAGCTATCGAATCGGTGAGCATACTGAATATTACAAGCACTATTTGTATACATCAGAGCATCGCCTTTCCATTCATAACAATAGTCGTTGGGAATATAATTTCACACTTGCTCAATTATTACCAGAGAAAGATATAAAAAAAGAATTAACTTTGTTAGAAGAATTAACTTTGTTAGAACCCATCTTCAATCTATATTTGTCTCTATTCAAGTATACTGATATGCCGCCTGAAATGGTCTTTCTGAACGTTGTTCAGGCGTTGGAAACATTTCACGCAAGATTCTTTTATGATGATAGTAAGGATAAATATGTTGCGTCCGTAATTGATCGTTTTGGAAGTAGACAAAACTATTCTGATATAGAAAAATTATTATTGTGCGATACACAAAAGGATGAAAACTGTAAATATATTATCTTGGTTTCAAGGCTGAATGATCTTCTCATTGGAAAATATGATGGACTGTTCTTTGAATACTATGCAGTTGATTCTGGATTTGCTCAGACTGTCGCAGATACAAGACATTATTATACTCACTACGGTAAATCCAAAGAGAAAAAAGCATTGAAAGGTGACAAACTTATTGATGCGATAGGCATTTTGGCTTTGTTACTTGAATATAATGTTTGCTTGCAATTAGGAATTGATAATCAAGCGAAAGTGAGAGAACGTCTTAGCAACATTGCTTCGTGGAAAGAGTTTCATAATTGTTATCAAAAAGAAAGTAATATGTAAGATCACAAAATTGGCGGCAGGGAGTAATCCCTACCGCCATCGTGTTTATACCTTGTAAATTATATCCGCATTTACAATTTCCGTTGCACAGTTATGGATATTATTCATCTTTCGAACCCACGACATCATATCAGTTGCTTTGAGATGTTCTGTAACACATTCTTACCCGACTAATTGCTTAACAAGTGTATCGTACATTTCCATTACTCTGACATCTACATCGTGCAGATATGAATTGAGTTTACACTTAGTAAGCAGGATTGTATAAGACGCTGGTTTGTGTTGCTTAATATACTCCTTATGTTTTCTGCCCCAATAGCCTATTTCATAATTTGTATCGGTCGACACAAGATTTGGAATATACACATCGCCTACAAGAGTATAGCTAATGCCTGTAATTTTGTCTGTTATATATTTTTTCATAAAATCACCTATACCTTTCTTTATTTCTCGGTTGAGATTGTTTTAGAATTTCATCAACATTTTTTGGCCTGATTATTCTGCGAAGTTTTCTATAAATATCGTTTAATTTATTTTTCAAGCTTTTTATAGACTCTTATTTTAGAAAATTCCTATATTTATAAAGATTTGTTTCAATTCTTTTTCGCACTTGAAAACAAGCACCATTAGCATATTTCACTGATGAAATTTCTTACCCTATTCAACACCTAAAAATCCTACTTCTGACAATCCAATAAACTTAAAGAAATGAAGCAAAAATTAGAACAACTAAACAATGGAAAGATAACATAGAAGAAATATGATCGTTTGTATTATAATTTGTTCTATAAATGTTCAAAGGAAAAACATAAAAACTTATTGAAATATAGTATAAAAATAACCCATAATGTATGAATTAAGTCATATATTATGGGTTCCTTCTATATTAAATTAATGATACAGTATAATTTCAAGTTATCAGATACCCAAAGCACAGTTAAGCCACTTCAAAGACTTCTATTAATCATTCCCTATCTACCGCAATTATTACATCTTTACTACATCATATAGGATTTTAATTACATCATTTGTGTGCAAAATGATGTAATTGAATCGCAATTAGTCACAATTAAAAAAGAAGAAGTCAAGGGGACACCCAAAACTTCTTGACTCCTTGACCTCTTGACTAAAAACTAAAATAATTATGAAAATGAAACCAACAGAAATAGAAATGAAAGTCCAAATTAAACCGGAAAAGGGTGATTTAAGGGTAAAATATACTGATAATTAATAAATAAAACAAAAAGAAAATGGCTTAAACTCAGTGTTTAAGCCATTTTTGTTGGATGCAGGGACCGGATTTGAACCAGCGACCTCCGGGTTATGAGCCCGACGAGCTACCAAACTGCTCTACCCTGCGATATTCATAAAAACACGCCAATTCCTTTTGGCGTAAGTACAGTATATCAAATATATATATACTTGTCAAGGGCTATATATAAAAAATATAAAAAACTTTTTAAATTATCGTAAAATTGGTGTTTAAATAAGTTTAAAATGACTTTTGAGTAGATAATTTCTTGTTGTTTAAGTTTTTTAATTTTTAAAATTTGAGTGAAATTTAGAAGAGAATTAAAGAATAAATTTAAAATACTAAATATATTATATGAGAATTAATATAAATTAATACATATTAATTGCATTTTTATCTTCACTTTGTTATAATGAAATATAAGTGTTACTACACAATTAATAATGATATTATGGGACAAGGAGTGAGTATTATGTGTAAAAAGTGCGATAAAGAGAAATTTTATATTACAACTGCTATCGCTTACACTTCAAGAAAACCACATATAGGTAACAGTTACGAAATTGTTATGACAGATGCTATTGCAAGATATAAGCGAATGCAGGGCTACGATGTATTCTTCTGTACAGGTACTGACGAACATGGTCAAAAGATTGAAGAATATGCTGAGGCAGCCGGTGTAACTCCTAAGGAATATGTTGATAAGGTTGCCGGAGAAATTAAAGAAATTTGTGACCTATTAAATACAACTTACGATCACTTTATTAGAACAACTGACGAACATCACGAAAAGACAGTTCAAAAGATATTTAAGAAATTATATGACCAAGGTGATATTTATAAGGGCGAATATGAAGGTCTTTACTGTACACCTTGCGAAAGTTTCTGGACAGAAAGCCAGTTAGTTGACGGTAAGTGTCCTGACTGTGGCAGAGAAGTAAAACCTGCTAAGGAAGAAGCATATTTCCTAAAGCTATCTAAGTATCAGAAACAACTAGAGGACTTTATTGAAGAACATCCTAACTTCATTTATCCTGAAAGCCGTAAAAAGGAAATGGTTAATAACTTTATTAAACCGGGTATTCAGGATTTATGTGTTAGCCGTACATCATTTAAGTGGGGTATTCCTGTTGACTTTGACCCTAAGCATGTTATTTATGTATGGATTGATGCACTATCAAACTATATCACTGCTTTAGGTTATGATTGTGGCGAAAATAGCGATAAGTACAGAAAGTACTGGCCTGCTGATGTTCATATTATCGGTAAGGATATTCTAAGATTCCACACAATTTATTGGCCAATTATGCTAATGGCTCTCGGTGAACCACTACCTAAACAGGTATTTGCTCATCCATGGCTACTATTCGGTCAGGACAAAATGAGTAAATCAAGAGGTAATGTTATTTATGCTGATGACCTTGTAAAGCTAATCGGTGTTGATGCAGTTAGATATTACCTGCTATCAGAAATGCCTTATGCATCCGATGGTTCTATCACATATGAAACAATCTTTGAAAGATATAACTCTGACCTAGCTAATACAATCGGTAACTTAGTTAACCGTACAATTGCTATGAACAACAAGTATTTTGACGGTGTTATTCAAGAACCAACTGCTGAAGAAGTTCTTGACTTTGAAATCAAGACTGCTTGTACTGATACAGTTAAAAAGGTTGATGAACTACTAACAACATATAGAGTTGCTGATGCCCTAGAAACTATTGTAGCTTTAGCAAAGAGATGCAACAAGTACATTGACGAAACAATGCCTTGGGCATTAGCTAAGGATGAAGAAAAGAAAGCAAGACTTGGTACAGTACTTTACAACCTACTTGAAGGTATCAGATATATTGCAATTTTACTTTCACCATTTATGCCTGAAACATCAGACAAGATTATGGAACAGCTAAATTGTGACAATAAGGATTACGATACACTTGATTCATTTGGCACATTAAAGCCGGGTGTAAAGGTTAACAAGGCAGTTCCTCTATTTAACAGACTTGATTCTGAAAAGTTACTTGCTGAAATTCACGCAAAGCAAGAAGAAGCAAAGAAGAACGAAAAGAAAACTGCACCAAAGATTGAAGGCCTTGCACAAATCGGTATTGATGACTTTGCAAAGGTAGAACTTCGTGTTGGTGAAATCAAGGCTTGTGAACCTATTAAGAAGTCTAAGAAGTTATTAAAACTAACAGTATTTGACGGTGAAAAGGACAGAACAGTTGCCTCAGGTATTTCTCCTTATTATAAGCCTGATGAACTTGTTGGCAAGAAGATTGTTCTTGTTGCTAACCTAAAACCTGCAAAACTTTGTGGCGTTGAAAGCAACGGTATGATTCTTGCTGCAAGTACCGGTGATGATGTAAAGGTTATCTTCCTAGATAATGAAATTCCTGCAGGTAGCAAAATTTCTTAATTTTACTTAAAGTATTAGAGGTTAGTTCTCCTAACCTCTAATAGTGGAGAATATATGTATAACAATATTTTTGACGGTCATTGTCACTATGATGACGAATGGTTTGATGAAGATAGATATAGTCTTGTGGAAAGTTTACCCGGTAAAGGTGTTTGTGGTGTTGTAACTAACGGTACAGACCTTGAAAATGTGAAAACTGTACTTGACCTTTGCAGTAAATACGACTTTGTGTATGGTACAGTGGGTATTCATCCTGAATGTTTAGAAAATTTACAAGAAAATTATCTTGACAAAGTGGCAGAAATATCTGAAAATAAGAAGATAGTTGCCATTGGTGAAATCGGACTTGATTATCATTGGGATATTCCAAAGGATAAGCAGATAGAGGTTGTAAAATCTCAGCTTAAACTTGCCAATGACCTTGATATGCCGGTAGTCTTTCACGACAGAGAGGCTCATGGCGACAGTATGGAGCTACTGAGAAAGTATAAGCCTAAGGGACTTTTGCACTGTTATAGTGGCAGTACAGAAATGTTAAAGGAATTCCTAAAGCTGGGTATGTACATTTCTCTTGGTGGTGTTGTTACTTTCAAGAATGCCAGAGTGCCTGTAGAAGTAGCAAAGGCAGTTCCGGTTGACAGACTACTGCTAGAAACGGATGCTCCTTACTTAGCTCCTGTGCCTTATAGAGGGAAAAGAAACGACAGTTCATATATCAGTTATATTGCTGAAAAGATTGCTGAAATCAAAAATATGGACACACAAGAGCTAATCAACATTACAACAGAAAATGCCAAAAGAATGTATGGCATTAAATAAGGTATGAATAGTGGTAAAACACATTTATATATACAGAAAAAACTGTAAATAACGAAAAAATCTGCACTTCAAATGAGGTGCAGATTTTTTTACATAAAAACAGGTAAACTGTATTCGTAAAGTATATCATTGGTTTCCATAATAGAGCAATCGTGTTGCAAACAAAAGATTACAACAGCATCTCGCCTATTCCTTGGATAAAGTTCACTATATGTACATTTCTTTAGGAAAGATTGGGTTTCCCTAAGGCTAAGTCCCATACCAAAGCATAGCATAATAACTTTATCCCTACTGGGCTTTTTTGTACCGGAAAAAATCTGGTAGCCATAGTGCTTTTCAATAAGGCTATTGTCTAGGACTTGGCTTTTTGTTAAGCCTTTTTCTTTCAGAAAATAAGCCAAAATTTCCGGTATGCTATCGGGATAAATTTCTTCAATATTTTCAGAGAAATACTCCCCTATATTTTCACCGTTTTCTAAGATTTTAAAAAGATCATCTGTTTTCTTGTTCATAGTAAACCTCTTTTATATCTATATTTTATATGTTATAATATTTTTAGCAAATTATCAAGGGGTATGTAATGGATAAAAGTAAATTACTTCTTTGGCAATTTAGAGAGATTGGTCAGATAAATAAGAACACTGTTGTTGTGTATAATGATTACTTACAAAGACAAATGATTCTGAAAATTTTGCCAAGACAGAACCTTCCTGTTTTGAAGGATATAATGAAAATTAAACACCCTAACTTGATGGAAATATATGATGTTATGGATGACGGTATAAACTGTAATTGCCTATGTGAATTTGTATTTGGCAATAACTTGGATAAAATTGTTTATAACAAAATGGGAGTTGACCCTAAAACTGCTGAAAAGTGGATGGTACAACTTTGTAATGGTGTTGAAACTTTACATCAAAAAAATATTATCCATAGAGATATTACACCAAACAATGTTATGGTGGATATTGACGGAAATATAAAGCTTATTGACTTTAATATTTCTAGGGAGAAAAAGCAAAATGCAACTAGAGATACCACAATTTTAGGTACTGCCGGTTATGCCTCTCCCGAACAATTTGGATTTACCCAAACCGGTTTTGGTACAGATATTTATGCTATGGGTGTACTTCTTAATTTTATGCTAACGGCTAAAATGCCAAATGAAAAACTATGTAGTGGTAAGTACGCATTAATAGTGAAAAAAGCAACCCAAATAAAGGAAGAAGATAGATATTCTTCTGTTGCCGGTTTAAGGTGTGCTATTCAGGGCAAAGGTGGCGAAAAGTTACCTTTGACTGATAGAATAACAACTAATTTGCCTGGATTTAGAAGAAACAAAACTTCACATAAGGTTATCGCTATAATTGGATATATACTTTATTTTATTTTACTATATTGTGCTATTGATGTAACTTTTATCAATGGTGATGTTGATAGTTTAATAAATGGTTTTGTTGCTTGGTCTTTAGTGCCATACATATGTTTCTTTGATGTTGGAAATGTTAGCAGATTTTTAGGTAAAGGCACTCAGCAAAGCAAGAAAACTATTCTAAAAATTATCGGTGTAGCACTTATGATTATAATTCCATGCCTAACACAATATATCGACATAATTATTTAATATGTTAATTTGTATAATATTATACCCTATTTTTTTACATTGGTTGTATGCTAGTAGCATAACAAATAGCTATAATAATAATTTACTATATAGACAGGGAATTCAATTAAGGAGGAATAAAATATGAAAAACCCTGTTAAGAAAATTTTATGTACGGTTATGGCTCTATTGGTTGTGGGAACATCAGGTGTGGTGTTTACCGGTTGTGGAAGTGATAGTGAGGAATATACTACAATAACTTGGGCAACATCTGGTATTGGTAGTTTAGCACCAAAACCAAAGTCAACAAAAGGAAAAATTTCAATAGATAGTGAGGACAGCTATCAAGCTACTATTTCTGAGGTGTCTGTTGATGATTTCAAAAGTTACGTAAATGATTGTAAGAAAAAAGGCTTTGATGTGGATTATACCAGTGTAGATGGTATGTACACTGCTAAGGATAAAAAAGGATATGATTTATCAGTGTATTATCAAGATGATGAAGAAACAATGGATATTATTATAAATGCTCCTGAACAAGAAACAACTGCAGAGAAAACAACAAAGAGTTCTAAGAAAAAGTCAAGTAAAAAGTCAACTTCTTCATCTGACAATGTATCACCGGAATTTAAGAAAATTATGGATACATATGAAGATTTCTTCAACGACTACGTTGACTTTATGAAGAAGTACAATAACTCTACTGATATTGTATCAATGGCAACTGATTATGCTAAATATACAAAAGAATATGCTGAAAAAATGCAAAGTTTTAAAGATGAAAAAACAGACGATTTATCTGTAGCTGATGCAGCATATTATTTAGAAGTAGAGGCTCGTATCACGAAGAAACTTGCAGAAGTTGCTAACTAAAGTAAGCTATTTATAAATTCTCAAAACTTCATTTTCCAAAATTAAAAAAAGACCGACAGTAGCTTAACTGTCGGCCTTTTGTGTTATGGTAGATAAGTTTATTTATATTTATTAACTATCTTTTCATATTTACCGTTACTCATAATCTTCTTTAGACCTGAGTTAAAGGCTTTTACAAATTCTTTTTCTTCACCTTTATTAACCATTAGTGAAAGTGAGTCGGTCTTTTCTTCATTTTCAAAGGTTTTGAATTTTTCACCTTTTTTAATAGCTGATTTAACACTTAATGTATCATCAAAGAAACCTGCAATTTTGTTATTTTTGCAATCAAGATACATTTCCTTTTCTGTAGTGTATTCCTTAACTGTTAGGTTGTACTGTGGTGCAATTTGGTTTGCAAAATCCTCACCGTAACTGTCCTTTATAACACCGATTTTCTGATGAAGTAACTGTTCGTAAGAATTAATATTGCTGTCATCTTTAGTAGTAAAGATAATACCCTTTTGATAGTAACTGTCTGTTGAATCGTAATTACCGTTCTCATTTATTAATTCACTACTTGCAGAAATGTAATCATCCTTTTCTGAATCATTTACATAGTTAATAGTGAAATTTTCTTCCTTACTAATAGCATCTAATAAGTCAACCTCTAAGCCCTTTGCCTTGTTATCTTCAAAATTGCTATAAGGTGAGTTGTTGTCCTTGATTAAAACATTGTATGTTTTTGTATCTTTACAACCGGTAAATATGGCTAGAGAAATTATTATTAAAAGTGAGAGTGAGATAATTTTTTTCATAATATAATCACCTTTCTGTAATATAATTATCATTTAAATGTATATAATTGTCAAGTAGTAATGATTTGAATAATTATTTTCTATGTGATATAATGTGAAAATAAAAATCAAAGGAAGAGTATAATGAGAAACTTTTTTTACAAAATAGCTCAATTTATGAACGGCAGATATGGTCACGATAAGCTAAATATGGCTTTGCTTATCTTTTGGCTTGTACTTCAAATTATTTGGATGTTTACAAGATTTTGGGTTATCGGTATCTTAGATATACTCGTAATTGTGCTAATAGTGTATAGAAGTTTGTCAAAAAATATTCAGAAAAGAATGTACGAAAACCGTAAATTCCTTTCAATTACAAGTGGCATCAGTAAGAAATTTAATCTTATAAAAAGAATGTGGCATGACCGTAAAACCCATAGATATGTAAAATGCCCTTACTGTAAAGCTCAACTTAGAGTAAAGTATCAGCGTGGTAAACACAAAGTCCATTGTCCTAAGTGCAATGAATACTTTGAAAAAAGAATATTATTATAATTTTTAAAAGCCTTATCCTTGTGGATAAGGCTTTTCTGTTATTTTACGATTAGTTCCTTAATTTTGTAAACATTACCGTCCATAATCTGGTATGGTGTATTTACTTTTCCTTTAATTTCAGGACTGATTGATTGATGAATATATAGGCTCTTAATACCTGCTCTTTTACTGCCGTTAATGTCAGCTTTGTAGTCATTACCAATCATTACACATTCCTTTTTGTCAAGTCTGTATTCTTCGATTAGACCGTTGTAGAAACAAGGATTAGGCTTACTTACTTCTCTGTCTGAACTGATAAAAACACCATCAAAATATGGTGTTAGTCCCAGCATATTCATTTCATTCATAGTGAAACTTCTTTGTGCATTTGATAGCAAGAAAATCTTTTTGCCTTTAGCCTTTAGTGTGTCCAGTAAATCAATTACACCGTCATACAGCTTAACATATTTTGTTGAGTAGCAACGGAAGATTGCACATACATTCAGTACTTCTTCATCAGTTACTTCAACATTTTTTAGGTTGAAAAGTTCCTTGAAAACCTTTTCAATCTTAATGTCAACATTATTTTTGTATTCAGGATGAACAGCCTTGATTCTTGCCTTTTCTTCCTTACAAAGACGATTATATTCTTTGTGAAATTCTTTGCCTGTGTATTTAGCACCTTTATAACTGTAAAATAGTGCCATCTTTTCCCACAAATCGTCACTCCACTCATCTGTGTTAATGTCGATTAGTGTTCCGTATAAATCAAAAATGTAGTTTTTAAACATATTATCACCTAAGTGGATTTTAACATAGTAAATAAATATTTGCAATGAAAATTTACTGTGATATAATGAAGTAAATATTTTATTAATGAGGAAAAGCTATGACTAAGAAAGAAATTGCACTTCTTGCAGTAGATGCACTGAAAAAAGAATTTCCTGATGCAATCTGCTCGCTGACATATAAAGACCCACTGCAACTATTAGTTGCCACAAGACTTGCAGCACAATGTACCGATGCAAGAGTAAATATGGTAACACCTGCCCTATTTGAAAAGTATAAATGTGCTGAGGATTTTGCCAATGCAAATGTAGAGGATGTTGAAGAATTAATAAAGTCCTGTGGACTGTATAAGACTAAGGCTAAGTCCCTTGTTGCAATGGGTAAAGCCTTAACAGAACAGTACAACGGTGTTGTGCCTGATACATTGGAAGAACTAATCAAACTTCCCGGTATAGGCAGAAAAACTGCTAACCTTGTAATGGGTGATATTTTCGGTAAACCGGCAGTAGTTGTTGATACTCACTGTATCCGTATTACAAGAAGATTAGGTTTGCATAATGAGAAAGACCCAAAGAAAATAGAGTTTATACTTAGAGATTTACTTCCTCCGGAAGAAAGTAATGACTTTTGCCACAGAATTGTACTTCACGGCAGAAAAACTTGTGACGCAAGAAAGCCTAAGTGTGAACAGTGTTGTATGAAAGATTTTTGTAAAAAGAATATTTAAAAGGAAAACCCTTTGCCACTCGGTAAAGGGTTACTTTTATTAATGAGGAAAATAAAAAACACCTTTCAAAATACAATAAAATGTTGAAGTCTATTGTAAAAATGAAAGGTGATTTAATGGTTAAATTATAAGTGTAAAATACTTGTTGCAATTAAGAAATAAACAACAAGGCTCACTGCGTCAACAATTGTTGTGATAAACGGTGATGCCATAACAGCAGGGTCAAATCCTAACTTGTAAGCAAACATAGGCAAACAACAACCTATGATTTTGGCTACAACAACAGTAATTGCAAGAGTTAAACAAACTACCAATGCAACATAAACAGTAACATCAGGGTTGCCTAGGAGAATTCTGTCAACCAGTATTACCTTTGCAAAAGCAGCAAGGGAAAGAGCAACACCACACATTAGGGCAACTCTAACTTCTTTCCATATGACTTTTACAAGGTCTTTAAACTGTATTTCATGTAGTGACAATGCACGAATAATTGTAACTGAGGACTGACTACCTGAGTTACCACCTGTATCCATAAGCATTGGAATAAATGCAGTCAGTACAACAGAAGAAGCCAAAGCGTCTTCGAATGAACTGATAATCATACCTGTAAATGTGGCAGAAATCATCAGTAACAGTAGCCAAGGAATACGGCTTTTCCATGTTTCGAAAATACCTATCTTTAGGTATGGTGTATCGGTATTAGGTGTGATAGCAGCCATTTTCTGAATATCCTCGGTAGCCTCTTCTTGCATAACATCAACGGCATCATCAACTGTGATAATACCAACAAGACGATTTTCTTTATCAACTACCGGTACTGCTAGGAAGTCATATTTCTTAATAATACTTGCTACTTCTTCCTGGTCGGTTAGTGTCATAACAGAGATAACATTGGTGTCCATAAGTTCAGAAACCTTTGTATCATCATCAGCAAGTAGCAAATCTTTAATAGTGATAATACCGATAAGTTTACTTAGATTATCGGCAACATAACAAGTGTAGATAGTTTCTTTATCAACACCTGTTCTTCTGATTCTTTTGATTGCCTCTTCGGCAGTCATACTAGGTCGCAAAATAACAAGCTCAGTTGTCATAATTGAACCGGCTGAATCCTCTGGAAATTTCAGCAACATATTAATTTGTTTTCTTTCTTCCGGAGAACTTTGACGAAGAATACGCTTAACTACATTAGCAGGCATTTCTTCAATCATATCAACCATATCATCAAGGAACATATCGTCCAAAACTTCTTTAAGCTCAGTATCACTTAGTGAATGAATAAGAAACTTTTGGGTTTCGTCATCCATTTCTACGAAAGTATCGGCAGCAATATCTTTTGGCAATAGTCTGTAGAGAAGTGGCATTTTCTCATCTTGAAGTTCTTCAAAAATTGCGGCAATATCCACAGGATTCATTGTTGTAAGTATGTCACGCAATGTTGCATACTTCTTGCTCTTTAGCAGAGTTTCAATAGTATCTTGCAAAGTAACAGTACTTGTTGTTTCCATGGGGAAAACTCCTTTCTTATTTAAATTTTAGTCAAAGTAAAGAATCTTTCCCCGAAAAAATCTAAAAGAAATCTATGAACCCTAGAAGTCCACAGAACATCTTTGTGCTTTTCCCGGGAACCGAGCCTAAACTACCTCCAGCGTCCACGATTTCACCTCAATTACATAAAAATTTGCCCAATAGGGCTATTATTATTGTACACCTTATAAAACAATCTTGTCAATGAAAAATTATGTTAAAAACAAAAGAAAAACCACTTGCATAAATACAAGTGGTTTAAGTAAATAGCTATATGAAATTAGCAGAAGAAAACATCCATTTCTTTTGCTTCGCCATCGGCAACAAAATATGCTTTCTGATCCTCAGGCTTTAGATATACAGTGATTTCCTTTGCGTCTTTACCATTAACAATTTTAACATTGTTGATAACATCTTCAAGAGCAACTTTAGCACCGTTATATTCAACAAATACCTTTACAGCAGTTTCTACCTTAGCAGGAGTTTCTGCCTTCTTAGCTGAAGGAACTCTCTTTGAAGGAGTCTTTTCTGTAATCTTCTTTGTAGGTGTCTTAGTTGTAGTTTTCTTAGTAGCTGTTTTCTTTGTAGTAGTCTTTTTAGCAGTAGTTTTCTTTGCAGGTGCTTTTTCTGCAACCTTTTCTACTTTCTTTTCTTCTACCTTTTCAGCTTTCTTAGGTTCAGCCTTAACTTCTGCAGTTGTAGCCTTTGGTGCAACCTTAGTTTCAACTGTCTTTGTTTCTACTTTCTTAGTAGCTTCTGCCTTAACAGGAGCAGTTACCTTTTCAGTAGCCTTAGTAGCAACTGTAGCTACCTTTTCTGTTTTTGCGTCAGCCTTTGCAGTAGTTGTAGTAGCCTTTACTGCCTTAGAGGCTGTAGTCTTTTTTGTTGCCATTATGAAAAACCTTCTTTCAATATATACGGCAGTAATATGCCTTATGTTAAAATTATAAGATTTTTACAATGTTAAGTCAATTTATTGTGGCAAAATTCGGAAATCTGTACAGATATGTTGTTTTGTAAAATATTCGTTTGCACAATTGTTACAAAAGATTTTGTCGATTTCAGTAGTTATCAACAAAAATCTTTCATTTATTATTCATACTGCAACAAATTTAAGGTGAAATTTAGGCGGCTTTAACGAAAAATTGCAAATCTATTGTAAAAATTATATAATAGTAGTGAAATGTAAAAGATAAGTCCCATATTTGGGACAGTGAATGTGATATTATATAGGAGATGAAGTAGTGGAAGAAAAGCTACAACGGTTACTTGAAGATGCAAGTAAGGATGAAAACTTAAGAAATAGGCTGCTGGAAACCAGAAATTCAGAGGACCCTATGAAGTGTTTTTGTGACACTTGTATTAGCCTTGGATATGAAATTTATCTTGGTGAACTTTTTGCTTACGGTCAGGAAATGAATGACTCTAAGATGCGTTCCGTAAATGGTGGTGGTGTTTGTTCTATTGACGGATGGGACGATGCCTATGATATGTTTTTTGCATCATTGGAGGGTATGAAATGATAAGCAATTTCTTAACTGTAGGTCAGCAAGTAGTGGTTTTGTTTATACTTATCGGTGTTGGCTTTGTATGCAAAAAAGCTACGCTGATAAGTGACAAAGCTATAAAAAGTTTAACAAATCTTGCCCTTTATGTGGCAACACCTTGTGTTATTATTGTGTCATTCCAAAATTGCGAATTTACAAGTGATAAGTTGGTTAATATGCTTGTTATGATTTTGTCCGTTGCAATAATTCATATTGGCAGTATAGTGATTTGTACTCTTATTTTTAGGAACAAAGATGAAGCAAAGAAGGTTGTCCTTAGGGTTGGCAGTATTTTTTCTAATTGTGGGTTTATGAGTTTGCCACTTCAAAAGGCAATTTTAGGAAATGACGGTGTGTTTTACGGTGCAATTTATGTTGCAGTATTTAACATATTTATTTGGACCTATGGGCTTGTTGCAATGAGTGGTGACAAAAAGGAACTTAGCCTTAAAAAGCTGATTACCAATCCCGGTATTGTAGGTGTTGTTATTGCAATTTTACTTTGGGTTTTCCATATTCAGTTGCCAACTATTCTTTATTCACCTATTGATTATTTAGGTGCGTTAAACACTCCTATACCTATGATTATCATTGGTTGTCAACTTGCAAATACTTCACTAAAAAGTATGTTTACCGATAAGTACAGTTATCTCTGTATAGGTGTAAGGTTAGTGGCAATACCTATAGTTTCCTTATTCTTGCTTCATCTCTTTGGTGTAAGGGGCAATATGCTTGTGGCAACAGTTATTGCAACTTCAGCACCATCAGCAGCTACAACTACAATGTTTGCTACAAAGTATGACAGAGATGTACCACTTTCTGTTAGCTTGGTTTCTGCTACAACACTTGCATCTATTGTAACAATGCCAACTATTGTTGCTATTTCACAGATGTTTGCATAAGGGGATGTTTCTATGGCAAGAAGTGAAAATCATAGGCAAAAGCTACTGTATCTTCTTAAGATGTTTTATGAAAAAACAGATGAAGACCATGGTATGAATGTTTATGAAATTATTGATTATTTAGAGAAAAATGATATTGAGGTAGAGAGAAAGACAGTTTATAGAGATATAAAGACTTTGCAAGAATTTGGCATTGATATTAATAAGTATAAAAGCAAAGATGTTTCCTATAAATTACTTGGCAGAACCTTTGAATTGCCTGAATTAAAGCTACTTGTGGATTCTATTCAAAGCAGTAAATATATTACTGAGAAGAAAAGTGTTCAGCTAATTAAAAAGTTGGAAAGTCTGACTTCCGAATATGAGGGTAAAGAACTTCAAAGACAGGTTGTTGTAGCTAATCGTGTAAAGTCTATGAATGAGAAAATTTACCACAATACAGACAATATCTACAAGGCTATTAATGAAGGTAAAAAAATTACTTTTAATTATTACCATTGGGTAGTTGACTTTAATACAAAGTCAAAGGCACTTCTAAGGAAGAAAGATAAACTGTACAAGATTTCACCATTGTTTTTAGCTATTGATGATGAAAATTATTATCTGATTGGTTACGACAGTAAGGATAAAAAGATAAAGCATTATCGTGTTGACAAGATGGCACAAATAGAAGTCCTTGATGAAAAAATTGATAGTAAAGGCATAGAGAGAAAGTGTGATCCTGCTACATATGCCAAAAAGGTTTTTGGTATGTTCGGTGGTGATGAAGTAGAGGTTAAACTTATGTTCAGAAACGACCTTATCGGTGTTGTTATGGATAGATTTGGCAAGAATGTTTTTATCCTAAAGGCTGATGAGGAAAGTTTCTTTGTAACTACTAAGGTGGATTTAAGCCCACAGTTCTTTGGTTGGCTATTTGGCTTTGGGGATAGTGTAAAGATTATTTCACCACAATTTGTAGCTGATGAATATGCTAAGAAGCTTGCTGATGTAAATAATCTTTATAATCATAAATAAACTTTCATATTTTTTTCAAAAAATCCCTTAAAACAAAAGATAAGTCCCATTTTTGGGACAGTTAATATGTTATTATATATTTGTCTTAAAGAGGTATAGTTTTAGGGGGATTACAATGATTTTAAATTTATGTTTATTTATATTTTTCGGATATGCAGGTAGAGCAATATACAAGATGATAAAGGCTAAACCGAAATACAGAAGAAAATATGTAATGAATACACCTTACGGCAAGGTGAAAGTTATATATGATGAAAAGTAGTTTTTACATTGGTGTTAATTTTATTTGCACATAAATATTTGAATCTTTCAAAAGAAAATCACCTATCCCTTTGGGTAGGTGATTTTCCTATATAAATAAGTTTTCAAGTAGCTTTTTACCGGTTTGGGTTTTAAAGATTTTTTCCTTAATTTTCATTGCTGAGTCTTTGCTTAAATTATCCTCACAAATATTTACCAAAAAATCTGACTCAACAAGTATTTGATAGTCCATACTATCAATGTTACTGTATGTATGGTGATGAGCAATAAGGAACTTTACCCTATCAATTACATTGTCTGTAAAGTTAAGCTTTCTCAGCATTTTTTCTGCTTCATCAGGACCTAGCTTTTCTTGAATTTTGCCGTCATTTCTTGAATAAAGCTCCTCACCTTTTTTGATGCCAATATCGTGGGTTAATGCTGATGCTTCAAGAATAAACATAGTTTCTTTGTCTAGGTTTTCTTCTTCACCTATTAATTTTGCAAATGAATGAACCTTAATAAAGTGGTTAATTCGCTTTTGGTCACCTTTAAAGTAACTTGTCATTTCTAAGAAAAGTTTATTTATCATTTTTAACCATCCTTTTCACATAGGCAAAAGCCTCATCTTCACCTTTATCGGCAAGTAGTCTCAGCATTATTTCTAAGTCCTTTGCAGTCTGAGGGTGCATATGGTACCTAGCTTGACCTTTTAAGAAATAATCCAGAGGGTGGTGGTTTGTATAGTTTTTGCCGTTATATGTTTTGCTGGCTGCAACTCTGTCACAGAACATTTCTGCTAAATATCTCTTTGGCATTTCTACCGGCTCAACCTTTTTTGTCTTTAAGTTTATATCTGTCCAATATTCATAATGATGCTTGTTTCTGCCTTTGTGGTGCATCCAAGCCATTGAGTAGCCATAAACTTCCCTTTCTTTTTCGTTAGGACTTCTAGTACCTAAGTAAAATTTTGCACCGGGAATAAACTCTGTTGGACTGTACTTTGATAGGTCATGCCCTAGCCCTTGCCAAAAGATTCCTGCCTTAAAACAATTTCTTATTACCTTGTGTCTGTGCTTTGTTATTGTCTTAAAATGTCCTAGTGGATGTGCCATCGTTTCATTTCCTTCCCATTGTTATGATTTTATTATATCACAAAATGAAATAATTACAAAATACTGAAATTGGTTTACAAAACCGTAACTTTATTGTATTATAATAGATATAAGTATAAAGGAGAGTTTTATGAAGAAATATGTAAAGAATAGTTTTGGCAGATACGGTGGAGTTATCGTTCTTGTTGTGTTCTTTGTTCTTCTGATTTCTCTATCTGTTGGTGGAGCTTTGTATGTTTTTTATGGTGACAGTTGGTTTGGCAGAAACCAAGCTGATGTAGTACAGACTGCTAATCAGGATTATGGTACTTGTGTCTTTAGCATAGAAACAAAGTCTATCAAGGTAAAATCTAATGAACGAAAAACAATTAAGATAAAGTCCAATGATGAAAATGCCTCAAAGGCTATTAAATGGACAAGTAGCGATAAGAATACAGCTTTTGTTGACCAAGGCGGTACAGTAATCGGTCTGAAAAAAGGCAAGGTAAAGATTACTGCAACTGCCGGATATTACAGTTCAACCTGTGATGTTCAGGTTACAAGCAACCCTACAGAAGTTTCTAAGGGCTATTCCACAGCTTTTACTGCTAATGAAGTAACTTTAAAGAAAAATAAAAATGACGGTAGTGGCAGAAATCTATATTCTATTGATGTTAATAGAAAGAAAAACTGTGTTACTGTCTATACTTACGATAAAGACGGTAAATACACAGTTCCTGTAAGGGCAATGATTTGTTCTTGTGGTGATGGTGATAATACACCAAAGGGTACATTCTCTATTTTTGTAAAGAATAGATGGCATCCACTTTTCGGTGATGTTTACGGTCAGTATGTAACAGGCTTTAATAACGATATTCTGTTCCATTCAGTTCCATATGAAAAGATGAATCAACCTGAAACTGTAGAAGTTCAGGACTATAACGGTCTTGGCACAAGTATTTCTATGGGTTGTGTTCGTCTTGCAGTGGCCGATGCTAAGTGGATTTATGAGAACTGTGACTTTGGTACAACTGTCAGAGTTTATGAAAGTGACAAAGATGGTCCGTTAGGTACACCTAATTCAATGAAGATTAACGAAAACAAAACAGTTTATTGGGACCCTACAGATAATGATAAGGACAATCCTTATTACAGTAAAGCACCGACATTTACAGGTGCTGATAATGTTACTGTTGAGCTAGGTGAATACTTTGACTCAATGAAGAATGTTTCTGCAAAGGATACAAGTGGTAGCAGTATTGATAAAAGTAATATTAAGGTCGATGGTAAGGTAAATACCGATAAAGCAGGGGATTACCTGATTATTTATACTGTTTCTGATGATATGGGCAGAAGTACAACTCAGTATAGAGTAGTAACAGTAAAGTAAGTTAATATTAAAAAGATAGTTAATATCAAACTAAACACCTAGCAATTTTGCTAGGTGTTTTTTGTAGGCTATATTGTGCAAATTTGTTTATGGTAATTTAGCATATTGCATAAAAGTGTTCAGATAAATTAGGGGGTCTGACAAAAAAAGTACCAAATTTTAGTTAATTTTACCCTATATTTTAGAATTGAGATAGTGTATAATATATCTATAAATATGTTACCTGTTTTAGGGACTAAAATATAGGAGGTAGAACTATGAAAAAATTATTATCAATTACTTCACTGTGTTTAGCACTTTTGATGATTTCTTTTTCAACTGTTTTTGCAGTGGATAACAGTACACCATCAAACAGTGATAAATCACAAAATGTTGCAGAAACTAAAAACAATACAGAACCAACTACTGTTAGAATGGGTTGGGAAGTAGTATATAATCTAAAGAATGTTGAATCTTCCAACACGACTAATGATGCTTGGTTAAGTTACAGAACAACAATTACTCCAAAGTTAGGTTATGCTATTACTAAGGTTACTGCTACAATAGACGGTAAAGATGTTGGTGCTATTACAAGCGAAAATGGTATCTACACAATAAATATTGAACAAGTAACCGGCAAACTAACTATTACTGCTGAGGCAGAACCTGTGATAGTTGACACACCAAAAGAAATACAAAACCTTTCTCCAAAAACTAATTTTACTGTTGCTAACTTAGGCAAGGTTGGCAATTACAATTTGTATTATAATGTAACTCAGTATTATCAATTCTTAGATTATAATGTTACAATGGGTGACTATGTGTTTGATTGTTTTGCACAACAAAGTCCCTATGATTTAGGTCTATATGTTGTTGGTAATGGCAAAGCTTATACTTTAATTGATGCATACAATGAATTAAAAATTGATATGGATACTGTGTATTCACTAATCAAGAGTAATGAAATTCATTACAACTTTACTGTCGGAAAGTCAATTCCGGATGTTACAACACAACCATCAGAAAATCATAATGTTTATTACTATTTAAAGGGTGCAACTTCTTCTAATAATGAAACAACAGTAGGCAACCATTATAATACAGTTATTAAACCGAACTCACCTTATGAAATTGACTATGTTGTAGTTACTGTAAATAATAAGGAAAAAGAAGTTACTAAGAACTCAGATGGTTCTTATACTGTTGACCTTGATAATGTAGATGGTGACATTAATATTTTTGCCAGTGCAACAAGAGAAAAAGCTACAGAATTTTCTACTGCTCGTGTAGGTTGGCATGTAGATTATAATTTAAGCAATGTTGAGTCATCTAATACAACTGATGATGCTTGGATGAATTATAGAACTGTTATTACTCCAAAGACTGGTTATGTTATTACAAATATCAGTGCAAAAATTCATGGTAAAGATGTTGGTAAGATTACAAAGAAAAATGGTACATATGAAATCTTTGTAGAGTATTTACAAGGAGGTCCATTAGTTATTAAGGCAGAAGCAAAAAGTGTTAAAATAGATACACCAAAAGAAATTGATAAACTATGTCCAAATTGGATTTTATCAGTTGCTAACTTAGGCAAGGTTGGTAAATACGATTTGTATTATAAAATTTCAGATTATTATAATTTCTCAAATAAGAATATAAGAATGGGTAATTATATGTTTAATTGTTATCAGCAACATACACCATATGATTTAGGTCTGTATGTTGTTGGTAATGGTAAGGCTTATACATTAAAAGACGCTTATGATAAGCTAAATATTAATATGGATGCAGTATATTCATTAATTAATAAAACTAACCTACATTACAACTTTACTGTCGTTAAGATAGCACAAGAAAAACTTTCTGCAACTAATGTTAGCCTAAAGTCAGGTGCTACAAAGACTATTAAGGTTCTTAACGGTAAGGTTAAAAGCTACAAGGTAACTAATAATAAGGTAGCTAAGGTTAACAGTAAGGGTGTTGTTACTGCTCTAAACAAAGGCAAAACAACAATGATTGTAACTCTTAAGGACGGTAATAAGTTAAACTGCAAAGTAAATGTTACTACTGCACCTAAACTTTCAAAACCTACTGTAAATGTTAAGGTAGGTAAGACAGTTAAGGTTAAGGCTTTAGGCAAGGCTAAGAATATTGCACTTAAATGGACTGTTAGTAATAAAAATGTAAATACTAGCATTGCAAAAAAGATTAGTGCAAGTGTACTTAATATTAAGGGTGTAAAGAAAGGCAAAACTACTCTAAAGGTAAAAGTAAATAATGTAAAAACACTAACATTAAAAGTTAATGTAAAGTAAAAAAATAAACCCCACTTAAAAGTGGGGTTTTGTTATGTCTTTTTGTATGGTGAAAATAAAATAATTAAAATAATAAAGTAGAATTTATAGATAAATAAAAACTATTGGACAAATAGTAGAATTATTGATATAATAATCGGATAAATAAATTTGACAAAAGAAAAATGCCTACCCTATTGGATAGACACTTGTTGATGTTGGCGTCTTCCTATTTTCACAGGCCGCTTCCAGCCAACTATCTTCGGCACTACTGAGCTTAACTTCTGTGTTCGGGATGGGAACAGGTGGACCCTCAGCGTCATCGACACCAACTATTTTCTTTTTGTTTTGTCGTCTCTCTCAACGACAAGATAGATTATATCACCCTTTTCTGAAAAATGCAAGTGTTTTTTCAAAAAAAATTAAAAAAATTTTGAAAAACTTTGAAAACCCCATTAAATAGCCATTTTTAGACGATTGACTACAAGGTATAATTGGAGTAAAATATAATCATATTAAAAGGAAGTAAGGGATTTGTATGAAAAAAACAAAAAAAGCTGCTTTTATGTTATCATCACTTTCTATTTATAAAGGTGTGCTAACAAGAAGTGTACCAAGTGCTTTTTATAAGTTATTGCTTTCTGTTGATGAAGAACCTGAAATATTCCTAAATGCTTACGGTGACTTCTACAGATTACTATGTGACAGAAACGCATCTAACTCATTAAGCTACACTATGACAGAGGCTGCTTTGTTTGACGAAAACTATTTTACAAGAACAGCAACTGCCGATAAGGTTAGTGAAATGTCAGAAGATGAGAAGAAAGCAGTAGTCAGAGATATTGATGCAATTCTTTTTGCATCACAGATTACTCCTGAGGATGTTATTAATGACTATAAATATAAGGAAGAAATTGATGATATTATTGATTGCCTTCCTAAGTGGCATTGTGGTACTCCATCAGAAGAATTTGTTGACTTTAACGATAACCTAGACAAGATTGCAAAGTTCCACAGAGAAAAGGGTTGTGGTATGTTTGCCAGATACCGTTCATTCGTATGGAGAGATAAGGGTATCGAACCTATTATTAATGATGACAAGGTAAGAATTTCTGACCTTGTTGATTATGAATATCAGAGAGACCTTGTTGTTGAGAACACAAGAGCCTTTATTGAGGGCAGAAACGCCAATAACTGCCTACTTTATGGTGATATGGGTACAGGTAAGAGTACAACAGTAAAAGCTACTGTAAACGAATTTAGACGCTATGGACTAAGAATTGTTGAAATTCCTAAGGAAAAGCTAATGGAATTTCCACTACTTATTGATGCTATCGCTCAAGTACCAATGAAGTTCATTATCTTTATTGATGACCTTTCATTCCAAAGACAGGATGAATGTTACACAAGCCTAAAGGCTGTTCTTGAGGGTGGTGTTGCAGCACTTCCAAAGAATGCGCTTATTTATGCAACAAGTAACAGAAGACACCTTGTTAAGGAGAACTTTGAAGACAGAGATTGTAACGATGTTAACCGTAGAGATAATATGCAGGAAACACTTTCTCTATCAGATAGATTTGGTCTTGCAGTTGGTTATTATGTTCCTGACAAGAGAAGATTTTTACATATTGTTGAAGAACTTGCAAAGGCTCATCATATTGATATGGATCAGGAACAGTTATTCCTACAGGCAGAATCTTTTGCTACACAGAGGGCAACTCGTTCTCCAAGAACTGCTCAGCAGTTTATTAAATCATTACTATAAAGGAAAATATAATGAGAATAGTGAAAACAACCATATGTGCATTGCTTTTACTTTGCACATTGATTTTTACTGTTGGTTGCAACAGTGGTGACAGCTCCTATCCCATTACAATAGGAAATACTACCTTTAATTCTAAGCCTGAAAAAGTTGCAGTATTAAGCCCTAATGTGGCTGATATTGTTTGTCAGCTTGGTATGGAAAAGAATATTACTTTAATTAGCAGTGATGTTGTTACAGATAGCATTAAGGATAAGAAAACTTGTGGTAATGCTATTGAACCTGATACAAAGAAAATTATAGAAAACGATATTGAAGTTGTACTGGCTGATGACAATATGTCCGATGGTGCTATAAAGGCACTTGAAGACAATGATGTTAAGGTTGTACAGTTCCATTACGGAAATACCGGTGAAGATATACTGACAACATATACTTCTGTCGGTGCAATTCTAAATGGTGAAACAGGTAAAACTCAGGGCAACAAGGCTTATACCAAGCTTATGAATACTCTTAAGAGTTATAAGGCTGAGTTTAGCAAAAAGCATAGTAAGGACAAGCTACTTTTCCTTGAGGGTACAGGTCCATATGTTTCTGTAATTAAGGAAAGTTGGTACGGTAAGCTACTTGCCTTTACCGGTACTGATGTTGTTACTAAGGATGTTAATAATTCAACTTATGATGTTAATATGATAGATAGTCTAAACCCTAAGTACCTGGTTTGTAATAATGATACATATAAGAGTTTAGAGAATAAAGGTACACTTAAAAAGTGTGATTTTAACAAGTCTAACGGTCATATTATTATTGAAAAGGACAAGCTAAAGTTACAAGGCAAAACTGCCATAGAAAATGTGGAAAAAATCTTGCAGACTATTGATAAGAGTACCTTTGAAAAGATAAAGTCTACTCCTACAACTACTGTAGAAAAGACTACTAAGGGTACTGCCTCTACAACTGTAAGTAAAGTAACCACAACAGTGGCAACTACAACTGTACCTACAACAACTAAGCCTAAAGAAAAGTATCCACTACAGTCAAAGTACAAGGTTAAGTTTACCGATAGTGCTATCAAAACAATGACACTACAGTCACAGAACGACTACAACAAGGCTATGCAAGAAAGACTTACGGATTTAGGTTATCTTGCAAGTGGCAATGCTACAGGTTACTTTGGTGATATGACAAAGACAGCACTTGAAACATTCCAAAAGAATAACGGTCTAAGTGCTACCGGTACTGTTGACAGCAAAACATTACAAGTAATGTTTAGTTCTTCAGCTAAGAAAGTTTAATAAGTTTTATAAAAAATGCTCAAGTAAGTTTTATCCTACTTGAGCATTTCTCTTATACATAATTTTTAATATCTAAAAGTGAATCACAAAGTGCAAATAACTTTGGCTTTATACTTTCATCACAAGGTGTTAGGTCAGGGACAACAATAGTTTTGCAATTTGCATTAATTGCAGACAATGCACCGTTTGGTGAGTCCTCTACTGCAATACATTCGTCCGGTTTAAGCCCCAGCTTTTCACTTGCTAATAGGTAAATATCCGGTGCAGGCTTTGAATTTTTAACCATTGGACCACATACACAAGTATCAAAATACTGAAACAAATTAACCCTTGATAAATGGTCTTTTGCCCTTTCTAAAGGAGAAGATGTTGCAAGGGCTATTTTTATACCCTTTTCTTTTAGATAAGGTAAAAGTATGTCAGCACCTTTCTTCATTTCAACACCATTTTCATTTACAAAGTTATCCATTAGTTCAATTCTCTTTGCCTTAACTGTTGGATAATCAAAATCTTCACCGAAAAATGACTTTAGCTTTGCCTCAGCCTTTTTACCGGTTAATGAGCGTAAAGCAAGTACATGGCTTTCTGTTGCCGGATAGTTAAAGTAGTGTAGTGCCTCTAACCAAAAACGCTGATAAAGAATTTCTGAGTTTAGCAGTACACCATCCATATCAAAAATTGCACCTTTAATTTTCATCTTTCTTACTCCTTAAATTAACAAGAATAATACCTATTGATATTAACACAACAGACACAATGTTGTAAAGGTTAATAATATCTTCACCTAACAGAATACCACTCCATATTGTGCCGAAAATTGGGATTAGCAGGTTGAAAATAAGAATCTTGGATACAGGGTTGTATTTTAATAAAGCTGTCCACAGGGTAAATGAGGCAGCAGAAACAATACCTAAGTAAATCAGTAGCAGATATATTGTAATGTTTGAAAAGTCAAGATAACCACCAAACAATGCACCTACAATAATAAGTCCACCACCACCAATAAGTAGGTGATAGGCTGAAACAGTCATTGGGTCTCTGCCTTTGCTAATTTTTTTGCAATAAATATTGCCACCGGTTGCTGCAATTGTGGAGAATACCACAAAGCCTTCTCCTAAAAGAGTAAACCCACCGGTAGTAAGTCCATCAAGGTTGATGACAATAACACCTATAAAACCGATAATGCAACCTAAAATCTTTTTAACATTTAGCTTGTCCGATGTGAAAAAGATTGGTGAAATCAGCACACCGATAAATGAACCTAGGGAAGTGATTACTGAGGTTTTTGTACCGGTGGTGTTGGAAAGTCCTATGTATGAAAATAGATATTGCAAGAATATCTGTAGGAAACCCATAATTGATATTGGAAGAATATCTTTTCTGCTGGGCTTTACAAATTTCTTTTGTAATATAATTGCCACAATAAGTACCATTACACCGGCAATAAAGAACCTATATCCGGCAAAAAGTACCTTGGATGGGTAGTCACTTGTTGGAATTGAAAATATTTCATAGCACTTTTTAATTACGGGAAAAGCAGTGCCCCACAATGTTACACATAGTAGGGCAATTAAAGGTGCTATTATTTTGTTACTGAAAAATTTTTTTGAATTCATAATTATCTCTTTGCTAAGTTGTAATTTTTCTTTTTGAATAATGAAATATATACTAAAACTTCTGCGAATGCAATAATAGCAATTAGTGTTAGGTAAGCAGGTAAACTCATTAATGTTGTTCTTTCAGTATAAAACAAACCGAATTTTAGGTCACCGTTAATAGGCTTACCGTTAATTTTTAATTCACCCGGCAAGCAGTCAATCTGTGAACTGTCTGAGTAGTTGAACTCTTGATAATCAGAGTCAGCTCCTAAACCTTTAATTGTTAAGGTGAATTTCTCGTTATGAGTAGGTGAGTATGTTTTAGGTAGCTTTAATATAACATTCTTTGTCTTTTCAAATGTATAATAGCTGGAATAAGTCTTTTCTGCAATAACCTTCTTTTTACTATTTTTTAGTGTAATTTTATATTTAGAAGAAGGATTGTTAGGATGAGCAATACTGAAAAATGATAATTTATTAAAGTCACTGTCAGCATAGAATGTTTGTTTAAGTACCTTGTTGTGTTCGGAAACATTATCAATTTCATTACTTACGGAAGCAAAGTTCTCAATCTTTGGAGTTTTTCTTATTATTTGACTATATGAAACATAATAAATGTTTGAAAGTAATAAAGCAATAAACAAAGTTGCAATTGTTATGTAGGCTGTCTTGTAACATTTTTTTGTGGTTAGTTCAGGTACAGTGAATTTGTTTTCAATTGAAATTCCACCCATACTAGCCATTGCAATAATAATCGGTACGAAAGGCAATGCGTAATTAATCTTTACTTCCCATATCATATAGAAAACCAATGCACCCAGTAAAGTAATTGCAAGTAGTAAATCTTTCTTTGAGGATTTGTTTCTAAATAGCTTATATAAATAAACCATAATAAGAATGTTAAAGGCTAACCATAACATCTGACAATACATTATTAGCATATGTTTCTTTGGTCCGTAAATATAGTCATTAAAACTTCTATATGTGTTACTGCCTTTTTGTCTTGTATAGTAACCTACAGAACCTTCACTCCACATAAGGCTACTTTTCTCGTATTGATGTTTAAACAAAGTTAGTGGTGTGTAGATATTAAGAGTATTCTTAATATCCTTAATAGAGTCCTTGTTGATTTCTTCTGTGGAGTTCATTGCTTCATGCTTGTTTTTGTACTGTAAGTCATAAGCACCATCACCCTTAAGACTCATAGCAATCCAGTGAGTAATAGGGAACTGCTTGTTGCTACCTGTGTAATAGTGGTTGTCAATTCCTTTACAAACAAGGAATGATGTACAAGCTACTACTGCACAAATTGCAAGTGAAAAGGCTGATTTTAGCAATTTCTTTTTGTCTTTAAATGCCCAGAAGAACATACAGATAATACCGGCTAAAGAAATAAAGATAACAACCGGTCTAACCTTGTAACCTACAACACTTAGCACACCTATAATAGCTGAATTAATGATTATAGATTTCCGTGTTGTAGCTTTGATTAGGTTTGCACCACATAGGAAGATACCACCGATAAAAGGCATACATATTGTTGCAGTATATACCCATGAGGATGAGAACTGAACAGATGGTAGCAGTACACTTAGTAGTAGGAACTTAGTAGCTGTTACTTTTTTGCCTGTAAATTTAACAATAGCAAAGTAGAAAAGAACAGTTGCTCCTATAATACATAGTGAATTAAAAATTCTGCCAACCCAAAGGAGATTGTCCTGTCCTACAAAGAAAAATGCTTTAAATAGATAATATAGAATAAGAACAACTGCATTGTTGTTGCTATATTTTCCGAAGTATCTATCATTTCCATCTATTATGTTAATATCTCCTCTAGCCATTTTAATTGCATAATCCTGAACATAGAATGAGTCAGAGCTAGGAATAGTCGGAAATAAAAATATATTTGCTATAGTTGTTATACTGTAAATTGCTATTAGCACAATTGCAAGGATTGTCAATCCCTTATCTGAAAGTTTATTGATTAACTTGAAAAGTGCCATAATGCCGACTACCATCAATATACCACCAAGAGCAATTAATGAGTAAACTAATAATTGTGAAGTTGTATTGTTAGGATTTTTAGTTAAAAATAATGCTATTTTGTTATTAGCTATAATAGACGAAATGTTGAGTAAAATGAGAATGCCTAAAACAATAGAAATTAGTTTAGCAAAAAAGTTTGTAAACTTTGTCATTGAATTCCTCCTATAAAAACTATAAATCCTTATATAAAAAGGTTATTAATCATTATACTGCTTTTTCTTAGAAAAGCCAAAATAAAGAAATGCTGTTATAACTTCTATCAAGACAATTCCTACACAAAAAGCACAGTATCTTTTTGGTGAAAGAAGTGAACCTTTATGAATTTCAGAAACAGTAAGCCTTAGGTCACCTTTTACAAGTTTACCGTTAGTTCTTAGGTTACCCCTTATAGGGTCAATGTCATCACCATGGCTATAACCAAAGTTAAATGCTTCTATAGTACCGGAAATACCCTTAACTGTTATCTTAAACTTTTCTTCACCTGATGGTGTGTACTTTTTAGGTAATTTCAGTTTTATATCGGAAATACGCTTTGTGTAGTCTTTACTGTCAACCAGCTTTGTGGTAATAGTTTTGTTTTTGCCATTCTTCAAAGTTATCTTGTACTTACTGTTGCTTGTAGCAAGGTTGTTTTTGCAAGCTACATTTAGGTAAACTCTGTTGAACTTTTCTTTGGTGTAAAACTCTTGAGTAACTGTTCTCTTTCTTGTTGCAATCTTTTTGATTAAACAGTTGTGAGTTGACTTAACCATTAGTTTCCTGTCGCTTACCTTCATAACATTGTCAGTAAAGAAAGGTGCACCGATAAACATAAGTACAATTGAGAAAATTGCTACAGCAGAGTAAGAAATTCTACCAATGTTCTTAACCTTAGCATTTGACATAGCAAAAGCATTTTCAATACTTTCACCACCTAAAGTAGCCATACCTATAATAAAGAATACAAATGGTACTGCATAGGCAATTTTTACTTTCCATATCATATAGAAACCATAACTACCTAGCAAAGTAAGAATCTGTAGTAGTCCGTATTTACTTTCTTTGTTAAAGATAAATCTTATTATGTAAATTAGTGTAAGTATGTGGAGAGATAGCCACAACATCTGAGTATATAGACACATTAAGTCACTTTTTGAGCCATATAACCATTTGCTTAGTGGTGTGTATTTTTCAGCAGAACCGATTAATCGAGATTGATATTCCAGTGAACCTACTGCCCATATACTGCCATTCTTAATATATAGATGGCTGATAAATGAACCGGCATTGTAATTGCTTAGTCTTTCTTTGATATGTTTATTTACATTAGCTTTTATTTCGTCTGTGTTAGAAAGCCTCATATTCTCTTTTACCAACTGTGGGTCATACATACCGTTTTTAGTAAGACCCATAGCTACCCAGTGAGTAAGAGGAAAGTTGCCGTTACTACCTGTATAGTAGTGGTTGTTAAGTGCCTTAGTAGTTACAAATGAACCTAAAGCAAAAACTGCACAAATACCAACCATTATAGCTGACTTCATTAAACGCTTTTTGTCCTTAACAGTCCATAGGAATAAGCATATAAAACCGGCAATAGATAGGATAAGTACAACCGGTCTGATGTTGTAACCAACAATACTCAAAACACCGATTATTGCTGAATTAATGATAATTGATTTTTTTGATTGATTCTTAATAAGGTTTGTACCACATAACATTATACCACCTATAAAAGGTAAGCAGATAGTGGCAGTATATACCCAAGAAGTCATAAAAATCATTGGTACAAACAGTAGGTTTAGCAAAACAAATTTTGCACCGGTGGTTTCTCTTTTTGATAGTTTCTGTATTGCAAAGTAGAACAGTACCAAGCTACCCGTAATACAAGTTGCATTAAACAATCTGCCAACCTGAAGTAGGTCGGTAATTCCAAGTGAACAAGCTATTTTATATATAAAATATAGCAGAATAATCAGTGGATTGTTGTTACTGTATTTTCTAAAGTATGCTGAATTGCCATTGATTATATCCTTAGTGCCATGAGCCATACCCACTGCTTGGTCGTGTACATAAAAGCTGTCGGTCATTGGAATTGTAGGGAAAAGGTAGGTAATAGCTACAGTAGATATACCGTAAATTACAAACAATGCTATTGTGAAAATCAACAGTCCCTTTTTTGATAGCTTGTTAATAAGTCTAAACAATCCCAGTATTGTGCATGTGATAATCACACCACCTACTGCAATTGAGGTAAATAACCAGAACAACTCTTTACCGTTTTGACTTGTTGATGAAAAGTATTTTCCGTATTCCGGATAAGAGATAATAATTCCTGAAATGGTGATGCAAATAAGTATCCCCATAAGAATAGCAAATACTTTGCTTAAGTAATTTGAAAATTTCTTCATTTTATAACTTCCTATCTTTTTTGTCAAAAAACAACATTAATATACACCTTTTTAAGGGAAAAATCAACTGTACTGAAATTAATAGGTGAATTATAGGGAAATAAAAATTTTGTTCTATCCCCATATATAACACGATTTAGATAGGCTAAAAGTTGCATTAATTTTGAAGTTTAGAGTATTAGCTAAGAGAAGCTAAAAGTTTAGTCCATAGGTTGGATATATTTCACAAAAAATTATTTTATTAAAAATTATTTTATTTTTCAACCAATAAAATAATTTTTAATTTCTAAATATAGTAGAAAAAGCCTTCCCGTTCGGGAAGGCTTTTTCAAAACTTAGGAGATTGTAATTGTAAAATTATTTTAAGTAAGTTAGATCTGTGTCACCAATTGCACCGTTAACTTCACTGCTTGAGTTTTGTAGAACATAAACTCTCATGTTACCCTGGCCACTTGCACCACTTGTTGAAAGTGTGCCACCTGTAACAACTTTCTTGTCACCTGTAACTGCATCAATATATGTGCCATTTGGTAGACCCTTAAATGTTGCGTCGCCACTGATTGTTACACAAGCAAGTGAATCAACGCTAGAATTTGTATATCTTCTGATGTAAGCCATATTGCCATCTACATAATTGCTATCAGTTGTGTACTGACCTTTTTGTAGGGCAGGAACTGCTCTTCTAATCTGATTTAGCTTTTCTAGGTGCTTTGAAAGAGGAGCATCTAATGTAGAAGCTACTGCACCGGAAGCTGTATATTTACCGTAGTCGTTTGCTGTAACTGAACCTTCTAGGTGGTCACCGAAGTAAGCACGACCTGTCTTGTCTAGTGGAGCGTTAGGACCAACATCAATTGGAACATCTTTCTTGAATTCAATTTCTGAACCATAGTAGATACATGGGATACCACGGAATGTGAACATTAAGTCCATATTTTCTGCCCAAGCAGAAGCACCACCTTGGTAACGAGTCTTTTCCTGACCGTCAGGACCGTAGTCGTGAGAGTCAACATATGTAACTGCCCATGTTGCATCATTGTATAGTGAGTCTTCGCCCTTAGCAGCACCGAATGCTGAACTTGCATCCTTAAATGCCCAGTGCATAGGGAAGTCGATTGTACTTGTGCCGTTTGCCTTGCTGTAGTCCGGTGTGTGATAAGATAAACCATTTAGGTAAACATTGTCACTTGTTTGGTCGAAACTTCTGTTTTGGTGAGCTTGGAAGTGCTTTACAGAGTTATCATAGTTAGATTTCCAGTCAGAGTTGCTCCAGTTGTTCTGCCAAGCACTTTCTGTTTCGCTCCATGTATAGAAGAAACATGAGTCTGAAGAACCACCTTCATTATAAGCACCATGGTATCTGGCACAAACTTCACCAAATAGGTGGAAATTCTTGTACTGGTTAAATACAGGGAAGAATGCGTGGTTTAGTGTCCAACGGTTAATGTGCTTTTCTGTATCCATTCTGAATGCGTCAACACCCATATCTAGGTACTTTGAATAAGCATCTGTAAGATACTTTACAACGGCTGGATTTTCTGTATTAATATCAACACAGTCACCTGCCATCTGACCTGTTTGTTCTGTGTATGAACCGTAGCTTAATGACTTATCATGGTGATAGTTGTGTGCTGTATCATTAACATCTTCCTTCATAACTGCAAGTCTTGACTGATACTGATCAGCAGGTAACATACTGCTATATCCTGAATAGTTTTTAGCTAGAGTAGAATCGGGAATAACTTTCATACAGTCTGATGAACCTAGATTGCTATAGTCCTTAGTAAACATTGGGGCTAGGTTAGCTTCACCAAAGTTACCTGAGTGGTTAAGTACAACGTCCTGAATAATCTTTAAACCTTTTTCGTGAGCGGCATCAATTAGGTCCTGATATGAAGTATCATCACTTTCATATCTAGGGTCAACCTTTGTAAAGTCAAATGCGTGGTAGCCATGGTAGTCATAGCCTGATGCATTTTCTACAACAGGTGTAATCCAAATTGCTGAGAAACCAAGAGCCTTGATGTAGTCTAGCTTTTGGATAAGACCTTTAAAGTCACCTCTCCATGCTGGGTCTGTGTCTGGGTTGTTAGCCTGACCGTCATCCCAACAGTGAACATTGTTGCTCTCGTCGCCATCGTAAAATCTTGTTGTAATTACGAAGTAGATAGAGTCTTCTCTAAGGTCTGTTCTTTCATATTCTGTATCTGATGGTTGTTTGTTGTACCAACGGTTACCTTTGTACCAAAATTCGTTAGTACCACTGTTTGTGTTTCTTGTAAGTTCTTTACCTTGAGTACCATCACTTTCGATGAACTGTAGGTTAATTTTAGAAACACTTGAGAAAGTGTATCTGTAGTAGTTATTACCCTCACTCGTCATTTTAACACCGGGATACTCTGTAGAAATATTTTCTGGAAGTGCATTCCAGTAGTAAACGCTTGGAGTTCCCTTCTCTGTGTAGTAGTGAACAGTAATACCTGTTGCACCGGTTGATTCCTTATCTGTCTGTGCAGCAGATGCAGAAACTACAAGTGCTGACATAGCCAAAGTTAGAACCATTAAGATTGCGACTAATTTTTTCATTGGCGTTATCTCCTTTTTTATATTTCGTTATTCTAATTATAAACAGAAAAACTATGATTATATTTCTACAAAAGAATTATAGTCATAGCTAGGTATCCAATAATTTACTATTAAATTTGTCTATTATTCATAATATGTGAATTGATTATGAATAAAGTATTTCTAAAGGATATATTCTTTAATAATTTTTGCAACACCACAGTCATTATTACTGACTGTTACAAGATTTGCATAGTCTGAAACGCCCTCTTTGCTATTTTTCATAGCAACACCAAGACCTGCTTCTTTTAGCATTTCAATATCATTAAAGCTGTCACCCATTGCAACCATCTTTTCAATCGGAATACCTGAGATTTTTGCTAGGTTGTGAAGTCCCTCACCCTTGTTTACATTTTGTGGTGTAATCTCTAGAAAGTAAGGTTCACTTAGGAATACATGAAGCTTTGGTTCAAGTGTATCGTGAATGTTGTCATAGTTTGCACCGATAACCTTTGGGTTATCAACAAGTAGTAACTTGTTCATTTCGGTATCAAGTGTTAAAAAGTCCTCATGATATTCAAAAGGTAGATGAACAACATTAGCTTCGGTTCTTGACCAATCATTTAGTGCATGACCGGCAATAATCTTGTGATCAAGTGGAGAAGAAACTGTAATTGTTGTACCCTTTACTAAGTCAAAGACTTTCTGTAAATATTCTTTTGGGAAAGCCTTGTTGTAAAGAACCTTGTCATTCTTTACATCATAAATTCTGCCACCGTTATAGGAAAGTACATATCCACCGTACTTTTCCAGGTGTAAATCCTTAACAAATGGCAATGCACCACTTGCAGGTCTGCCGGTACAAATAGCAACAGTTTTGCCTTGTTCCTGCATTTCTATAATCGCATCAACATTTTCTTCTGGAATCACCTTGTCATCATTTAACAAAGTACCGTCCATATCAAGTGCTATTAAATCATATTTCATAATTATCACCATCACGATTTTAGCACATTTATACTACACTGTAAATATAGTTAGAAATAGAAAAAAGACCTTACTTAAAAGGTCTTTTTGTATGTAATTATTAAATTTTGTTTACTGTGAAATTGCATCCTTCATAGACTTAACATATTCTGCAACATAAGGGACGCAGTCCTTGCCGTACTTTGCACAAATTCTTACAATAGCAGAACCAACAATTACACCGTCAGCATTTTTTGTCATTTCCTTTGCCTGTTTAGGAGTTGAAATACCGAAACCGACTGCACAAGGAATATCCTTAACCGATTTTACAAGGTCAATCATTTCACCGATATTTGTTGTAATGTTCTGTCTTACACCTGTAACACCTAGGGAAGATACACAGTACATAAAGCCTGATGCGTCCTTAGCAATCATTTTGATTCTGTCGTGACTTGTTGGTGCAACAAATGAAATATATTCAACACCATACTTTTCACAATAAGGTTTTATAACATCTCTTTCTTCATATGGAACATCAGGAATAATCAGTGCATCAACACCAACTTGCTTACAGTTAGCAAGGAACTTGTCGGTATCATAAGCATAAACAGTATTTGCATATGTCATAAGTGCAACTGCACAAGAAAGTTTATCTCTTACTTTTGCTACCATCTGAAAGATTTTGTCTGTTGTTGTGCCTGCTGCTAACGCTCTAATGTCAGCCTCTTGAATAACAACACCCTCAGCTACAGGGTCAGAGAAAGGAATACCAATTTCAATAATATCAGCACCGTTCTTGTCCATTTCAATAAGTAGTTGTTCTGTAACTTCAAGGCAAGGGTCACCGGCAGTTACAAAAGGGATAAATGCTTTGCCGTTCTTAAATGCATCTGTAATTTTACTCATAAATCTCAACTCCTCTGTATCTTGCGATTGCTGCAACATCTTTATCTCCTCTACCTGATAGGTTTACAACAATGATTTTGTCTTTGTCCATAGTTGGAGCAAGTTTCATTGCATAAGCAACTGCATGAGAGGATTCAATAGCAGGGATAATACCCTCGGTTCTTGATAAATATTCAAAAGCATTTACTGCTTCATCATCTGTAATAGCAACATATTCTGCTCTGCCAATATCATGTAGATATGCGTGTTCAGGACCAACACCCGGATAGTCAAGACCGGCAGAAATTGAATATACCGGTGCAATCTGACCGTATTCATTCTGACAGAAATAACTGTGCATACCGTGGAAAATACCGTCTCTGCCTGTTGAAATTGTAGCAGCAGTTTTGTCTGTGTCAATACCCTTACCGGCAGCTTCACAACCGATGAGTCTTACTTCTTTATTTGGGATAAATTCGTGGAATGCACCGATAGCATTACTGCCACCACCAACACAAGCCATAACTACATCAGGAAGTCTGCCTTCCTTTTCCATAATCTGACTTTTGATTTCTTTACCGATAACACTCTGGAAATCTCTTACAATAGTTGGGAATGGGTGAGGACCCATAACTGAACCAAGTACATAGTGAGTATCACTCATTCTGTTAGTCCATTCTCTGAAGGTTTCGTTTACTGCATCTTTTAGTGTCATTGTGCCACTTGTTACTGCGTGAACCTTTGCACCAAGAAGTTCCATTCTAAATACATTTAGTGCCTGACGGTCTGTGTCCTCTTTACCCATAAAGATTTCACATTCCATACCCATAAGTGCTGCTGCAGTAGCAGTAGCAACACCATGCTGACCTGCACCTGTTTCGGCAATTACTCTTGTTTTGCCCATTTTCTTAGCAAGTAATACCTGTGCTAAAGCATTGTTTAGCTTGTGACTGCCTGTGTGGTTAAGGTCCTCTCTCTTTAAGTAGATTTTAGCACCACCAAGGTCCTTAGTCATCTTTTCTGCATAATAAAGACGAGATGGACGACCAACATATTCTCTAAGCAGTTCGTTTAGTTCGTCGTTAAATTCTTTATCATTTTTGTATTTATTATAAGCATCCTCTAGTTCCATAATGGCATTCATTAGTGTTTCAGGAATAAACTGACCACCATGTCTGCCAAATCTTCCGTTTGACATATTAATTCTCCTTTTTCTTATTTATGTAATGGTTCACCGTTAAGCTCAGTAAGAGCCTTTGATTTATCTTCACTTCTCATAAGTGTTTCACCAATTAAAACAGCATTTACATTAGCTTTCTTTAGGTTAGCAATGTCTGTGCTTGTTTTGATACCACTTTCTCCAACAAATAAAGTATTTTCCGGAACAAGCTTTCTTAGGTTGATACAGTTGTTAATATCAACTGTAAAGTCCTTTAGGTTACGGTTGTTAACACCGATAATTTTTGCACCACAGTTTAGTGCCATTTTTACTTCTTCTTCTGTATGAGCCTCAACTAAAGCCGATAGTCCAAGAGAAGTTGCAATATCTAAGTATTCCTTAATTTCTTCTTCGGTAAGAATGGCACATATTAGTAGTATAGCAGATGCACCGATTACCTTTGCCTCATAAATCTGATAGGCACATACTGTAAAATCTTTTCTTAAAATAGGAATAGAAACTTCCTTGCTGATTTCTTCAAGATACAGATTCTTGCCTTTAAAATATTTTGGTTCGGTTAAGCAGGAAATTGCTGATGCACCGGCCTTTTCATAGTCTTTGGCAATTTCCTTATAAGGAAATTTTTCTGCAATAATACCTTTGCTGGGACTTGCTTTCTTTACTTCACATATGTAGGATAGTCCTTCCTTTGCTAAAGCTTTTTCAAATGGAAAACCTGTGTTACTGTCCATCTTTCGGGCTTTACTTTTGATTTCTTCAAAAGGTACAACCTTTTCTTGCTCAATATATCTCTTCTTTGTATATTCTGCAATTTCGTTAAGTATTGTCATATCTGTCTCACTTATTCATTAGTTAAAGCAACAAATGCTTCCTTAGTAGCAAAAGCCTTGCCACTGTCAATAATTTCTTTTGCATAGTCAACACCGGACTTAATAGAGTCTGCCTTACCGGCAACATAAAATGCAATACCTGAGTTTAGCAGTACAATATCTCTCTTTGCACCCTTTTCTTTGCCTGTAAGAATGTCCAAAGTGATTTCGGCATTTTCTTTGCCGTTACCACCGATTAGGTCATCCATTGGGTAAGTCTTTAGTCCCACTTCTTCCGGTGTAATATAGTAAGAATATACCTTACCGTCACGAATTTCTGAACAATAAGTTTTTGTTGTAACAGTAGCCTCATCCATACCGTCTAAACCGTAAATAACCATACCTTTCTTAACACCTAGGTTAATAAGAGTGTGTGCTAATGGCTCACATAAATCTTGACTAAACACACCCATAACTTGCATTGATGCACTTGCAGGGTTTGTTAAAGGTCCAAGAATATTGAAAATGTTTCTAATGCCGATTTCTTTTCTTGGCTTAGCAACATACTTCATTGACTTGTGATAACACTGTGCAAACATAAAGCACATACCACATTGATTTAGTACTTCTTCACTTCTTTCAGGTGTAATGTTAAGGTTTACACCTAAGTTTTCAAGACAATCGGCAGCACCTGACTTACTGCTCATTGAGCGGTTACCGTGTTTTGCAACAGGAACACCACCGGCAGAAATAACAAATGCCGAAGTAGTGGAAATGTTGAATGTGCCTGTACCATCACCACCTGTACCTACAATTTCCATAACCTTTACTTTAGGGTTAATGTGTAGAGCCTTTTCTCTCATAACTGTTGCACAAGCTGTGATTTCGTCAATAGTTTCACCTTTCATCATAAGTGCTGTTAAGAATGCACCGATTTGTGCTTCAGTAGCTTCACCATTCATAATTTCGTTCATTACTTGCTTTGTTGTATCTATATCAAGATTTTCTCTTTTACTTAGTTTTACAATTGCTTCTTTAATCATTTTTTACATCCTTACTTTATGTCTAAAAAGTTTTCCAGAAGTTTCTTGCCATCAACTGTCAATATGCTTTCAGGGTGGAACTGTAGTCCGTAGATTTCATAATCTCTGTGTTTTACTGCCATTATTTCACCCATATCATCAGTTGAAGTAACAATTAATTCTTGTGGTAAAGTTTCTTTCTTGGCAATTAGTGAATGGTATCTTGCACCTACCATTTTGTCACCCATACCATTAAAGATTTTGCAAGTTGGGTCAATGTTTAGTGTGCTTTTCTTGCCATGCATTAGCTTTTTAGCATGAGTGATTTCTGCACCGAAAACTTCACAAATTGCTTGATGACCAAGGCATACACCTAAGATTGGTTTCTTTCCTTTAAAGTATCTTATTACATCTTCACAGATACCGGCATCCTTTGGATAGCCCGGACCGGGAGAAATAATAATATGGCTTGGATTTAGCTTTTCAATTTCTTCCACAGTCATTGCATCATTTCTGATAACCTTAATGTCTGGATTTACACTACCGGCAAGTTGAACAAGATTGTAAGAAAAACTATCGTAGTTATCAATTAGTAAAATCATACTTCTTCAACCTCCCCGGCATTCTTAATTGCATTCATTACTGCAAGTGCTTTGTTGTAGCTTTCCATATATTCATTGTGTGGGATACTGTCTGCTACAATACCACCACCGGCTTGAACATAAACTTTGTCTTTTATCTTTGATGCCATTCTGATTGCTATGCAAGTATCCATATTACCGTTAAAGTCAATGTATCCGATAGCACCACCATAAACACCTCTTGGACATTTCTCAAGTTCTTCAATAATCTCACAAGCTCTAACCTTTGGTGCACCTGAAAGTGTACCGGCAGGAAGTACTGCCTCAATAGCATCAAATGAATCCGCTGTATCAAGTGCATCACTTTGTACTTCTGAGCAAATGTGCATAATCTTTGAGTATCTTAAAACTTTCATATACTCTGTAACTGTAACAGAATTGAATTTTGAGATTTTACCAATATCGTTTCTGCCTAGGTCAACCAGCATATTGTGTTCTGAAAGCTCCTTTTCGTCTTGTAGTAGGTCTTTCTCTAGGGCAATATCCTCTTCTTCTGTTTTGCCTCTAGGTCTTGAACCGGCAATAGGGAATGTTGTCATTCTGCCGTTTTGGTATCTTACCAATGTTTCAGGTGAAGTTGAAATAATTTCATTTTCGCCGATTTTCATAAATACCATATAAGGGCTAGGGTTTGTAACTCTAAGTACTCTGTAAGCGTTTAGTAGGCTACCCTCATATTTTGTTTCAAATCTTCTGCTGATAACTGCTTGGAAAATATCCCCGTCAAAGATATATTCCTTAGTTTTGTTTACTGTATCGGCATATTCTTCTTCGGTGAAGTTTGACTTAAACTCAACATCTTTGTAAGAAGTCAACTTGCTTACAGGTGTTGGGTCGTTAATCATTTTAACGATTTCATCAATATCATTAATAGCCTTATTGTACTGATTTTCAAGGTCATTGGTTTTCATATTTACAATAACAGTGATTTTCTGTTTTAGGTGGTCATAAGCAATGATTTTGTCGCAAAGCATAACATCAAAGTCGTTAAATTCACTTGACTTTAGCTTTAGTGTTGGTTCGGCATAACCAATCATTGAGTAACCGTAGTAACCCACCAAACCACCTGTGAAAGGAGGATTACCCTTGATTGTAGGTGTTTTGTAGTGACTTAGGTATTCTCTTAATACTGTTAGAGGTTTCTTGGTTTCCACAACCTTAGCACCCTCACCTTCAATAGTAACAACACCGTCTTTACAGTAAAGTCTTGCCTTTGGGTCAAAGCCAAAGAAACTGTACCTTGCCCACTTTTCTCCACCTTCGATACTTTCCAACAGATAGTAGTTCTTGTATTTGTCTGCTATTTTTCTTAATAATGTAATAGGAGTGATAACATCAGCATAAATTTCCTTGCTAACAGGAATAACATCATATTCTTTATACTGTGCTACCTCATCAAAACTTGGTGAATACATAGGTTTCTCCTTTCTTTTTAGTAAAAATTATAATAAAAAAAGCCCTTGTCCCTAGATAAAGGGACAAAAGCTGTAATAAACTTCTGTGGTGCCACCCAAATTGGTACAATAGTACCCACTTTACATATGCTAACACATACTCCTTGTTGTAACGGTCAAGGTTTCCGTCAGTACCTACTTTATATAAATATTTCAGTCTGCCCTCTTGAGTCCATTCCAAATGATTTTAATTATTGTCTTGCACCGGCCGACAACTCTCTAAAAATCTCCATCAAATGTACTTACTCTCAATCAACGGTTTGTGACAAATTATTTAACTACTAAAATTATAAAGCTAAATTAAAAATATGTCAAGAGAAAATTGACACTAATTTTTATTATGATATAATTTATTAACGAGAATGTATTTTATTTTTTGTGGAAGAGAAGTGGAGTTTTTGAAAATTAATAAAAAATATAAAGGTGTTATCTATATTATATTGTCAGCATTTTGCTTTGCCTTTATGAATTTCTTTGTAAAATTGTCAGGTGACTTGCCAACAGGTGAAAAGGCATTTTTCCGTAACTTTGTAGCATTTTTCTTTGCTTTGTTTATGGTATTAAAGGACAGAAAAAGTTTTCACTTTAACCCTAAAAACTTAGGCCCGTTACTTTTAAGGTCACTTTTTGGGGTGTTTGGAATTTTGTGTAACTTCTATGCTATTGACCATTTGGTACTTAGTGACGCCTCAATCCTTAACAAAATGTCACCGTTCTTTGTAATTATCTTTTCATTTATAATATTAAAAGAAAGGTTAACTTTGCCACAAGGTTTAATTGTGTTTGGTGCATTTATCGGTGCATTGTTTGTAATTAAACCTGATTTTTCAAATGCAGAATGGTTCCCATCTTTGGCAGGATTTATTGGTGGTGCTTGTGCCGGCTTTGCTTATACAATGGTTAGACTTCTTGGCACAAGAGGTGAGAAAGGTAGCTTTATAGTACTGTTTTTCTCAGGATTTAGTACAGTTGTATTATTGCCTTTAATGCTAATGGACTTTAAGATGTTTACACCGTTTCAGTTCTTTGCTTTAATAATGGCCGGAATTTCTGCTGCCGGTGGACAGTTTGGTATTACAGCAGCTTATACTTATGCACCTGCTAAGGAAGTTTCTGTTTATGATTATAGCCAAATTATTTTTGCTGCCGGTTTAGGATTCATTGTTTTCGGTGATGTACCGGATGTTTATTCATTTATCGGCTATGGTATAATTATCCTAATGGCAATTATTATGTTTGCTTATAACAATAATTTGTGGATGTTTAAAAACAGAAAAGCTAAATAGAAAATTATAATAAAGCTGACCTCCAACTAGGAGGTCAATTTTATTTTCTGGGTATTTAATAATGAAAGGTAGGTTAGTGGTGAATGTGCAAACATAGCACAAGAGTTGTTTGCGTTACCTTGAGAAAGTAACATGGGTACATCAATACCACTTGAAAGAAATTCGGTAAGTGGTGCAAATTCCGATAGCTTTGTGGCAAGTAGTGTTATACCGGCAGAAAAACTTTCTTTGTCATTAAAAATATCACAAATAATTTGAAAGTATTTGTATAGGGTGATATATTCTTCATCTACTAAATATCCTTTGTGGTAGTATTCATAAGGGTTACTTGCCAGGTGTAATGTGGTATCAATAAAGTTATCCACACTTTCGTTGCAATCTTTGAAAGAAACAAAGTTACTGCCGGAAAGTTCATTGAAAGATTTTTTCAGCTTTTTGTAGTTAATATCCCTTAATTTAAATTTAATTGTGTTGCCGTAACGGTTATAACCCCATTCTCTGAGAGGACAATGGGTAATAAAGTCATCTTCGTACACAAAGTTATATATATCGGAAAACCTATGACTGTATGTGTCATCCTTTGAAGTAACATTAGGACAAGCAAAGGTATAGGCAAATACATTTTCTCTGCCGTCTTTGATTAATTCCGATGCTAGTAAATTTGCCAATGCACCACCACGGGAATGACCGGTAAAAATAATGTTGTTTGTTGTGTTAATGTATTTCTTAATAAGTGGCTTTAAAAATCCTATTGTGTCGTAATAACCTTGATGGGTGTCCTCAAGTCCTGTACGAAAATTATTGTACCATTCTTCACCTAAAGTACCTCGGATAACAATAAAAACATTGTTATCCCTTTTTGCTATAGCAATTGATGCAGTATTTTCTTGTGGTTTAAAGTACAGAAGTTCTATGTCAGTAAACTCAGTATCTAAAAATGCATTTTTCATACATTCTTCATCATAACTGCAACAACAGAAAGTGCAACATAACCTGGCTAAGTTAAGGTCAAGTGTTTTAGATTTTAAGTATTCATCACTGTAAATTACGGGAATAGTAATTTCTTTCTTAAAGTATTCATCAGTAAATTTAACATTATACTTGCTTAAAGTTTCTATCATAATCATCACCACTAAAAGTATGCCCTGTATTGTGTATATTTTTCATAAAATGTATATTTTTTAATATTTATTCTTGACTTTATTTGCCCTTAGTTGTATATTAGTTTATAGAGTTAGCACTCTAAAGTTGAGAGTGCTAAAAATTATTTAAAAGAGGATTGATTAAAGTGGCTAAGAAACAGTTTAAATCAGAGTCAAAAAGACTACTTGATCTTATGATTAATTCAATTTATACAAACAGAGATATTTTTCTAAGAGAAATTATTTCTAACGCAAGTGATGCCATTGACAAACTTTGTTTTAAGAGTTTAACTGACCAAAATGTTGGTATGAGTAGAGAAGATTTCAAAATTGAAATCGGTACAGATAAAGAAAACCGTACAATTACGGTTAGTGATAATGGTATCGGTATGGATGAAGATGATTTGGAAAATAACCTAGGTGTTATTGCTTCTTCAGGTTCATATAAGTTTAAGCAAGAAATGGACAAGGACGATAAGGAAGACATTGATATTATCGGTCAGTTCGGTGTAGGTTTCTATTCTGCATTTATGGTAGCTAAGGAAATTACAGTTATCACTAAGAAGTACGGTAGTGACAAGGCTTATAAGTGGCAGTCAACAGGTGCTGACGGTTACACAATTGAAGAATGTGCCAAAGACACAGTTGGCACACAGATTATTATGAAGTTAAAGGATAACACAGATGAAGAAAACTATGATGAGTACCTAGAACAGTACAAGTTATCTTCATTGATTAAGAAGTATAGTGACTATATCCACTATCCAATTGAAATGGAAATGAAGAAGTCCAGAGTAAAGGAAGACAGTAAGGATAAGGAACATCCTGAGTATGAGGATTACTATGAAAAGGAAACTCTAAACTCAATGGTTCCAATTTGGCAAAAGCCTAAGAAGGATGTTACAGAAGAAGAGTACAATAACTTCTATATGGAAAAGTTTATGGACTATAACCCACCACTAAAGGTTATTACAACTTCAGTTGAGGGTGTTGTAACATACAAGGCTATGCTGTTCATTCCATCAAAAACTCCATTTAACTACTTTACTAAGGAATACAAGAAAGGTTTGCAACTTTATTCTTCAGGTGTTCTAATTATGGATAACTGTGAGGACTTGTTACCTGAACATTTCCGTTTTGTAAAGGGTGTTGTTGATTCTCCTGATGTATCTCTAAATATTTCAAGAGAAATGCTACAGCAGGATAGAGTTCTAAAGCAGATGGAAAAGACTCTTGAAAAGAAGATTAAGAACGAACTTGCATCAATGCTAAAGAAAGATAGAGAGAATTACGAAAAGTTCTATTCAGCATTTGGTGTTCAGCTAAAGTACGGTTGTGTTGCCGATTACGGTATGCATAAAGGTGAACTACAAGACCTATTGATGTTCTATTCTGCTAAGGAAAAGAAGAACATTACTCTAAAAGAGTATGTTGAAAATATGAAAGAAGATCAGAAGTATATTTACTATGCTACAGGTGAAAGCATTGAGTCTATTGACAGACTACCTGTACTTGAACTTCTAAAGGAAAATGACTACGATATTCTTTATATGACTGATGAAGTTGATGAATTCTGTATGCAGTCACTTAGAGAATACGGTGAAAAGGAAATTCGTTCAGTTCTTAACGATGACCTTGGTTTACCTGAAGAAAACAAGGAAGAAACTGAAGAAGAAAAGTCACAGAGCGAAGGTACAATCAACTTTATGAAAGAAACTCTCGGTGACAAGGTTGCTGATGTTGTTGTAAGTAAAAAGCTAAAGAATTACCCTGTTGTACTAACTGCTAAGGGTGGAGTTAGCTTTGAAATGGAAAAGTACTTTGCTCAGATGAACCCTGAGGGTGGTATGAAAGCACAGAGAGTTCTTGAGATTAACCCTAACAGTGACAGTATCAAGGCTATGATGGGTTACATTGATGCCGATATGGAAAAGGCAAAGTCCTACTGTAAGCTACTTCTTGCACAGGCTGAACTAATGGCAGGTCTTGAAATTGAAAATACTGCCGAATATAGTGAACTTGTACTATCATTGATGAAGTAATTTTTGAAAAATAAAAATAAATTTTTAAACTACCTTGATTTTTGCCAAAATTAGGGTAGTTTTTTTGCTATTTAACCTTAATTTATCTTGAAGTATTACCTTTCCCGTGATACAATAAACAGAGGAGTTGGGTAATATGTTCACTTGTCCTATTTGTAAGGAAAGTTTACAGTTAAATGGAAAATCTCTTGTATGTGAAAATAACCATTGTTTTGATTATGCAAAGCAAGGCTATGTAAACCTTTTGCCGGTTCAGCAAAAGAAAAGTTTACATCCGGGAGATAATAAAGAAATGCTACTTGCAAGAAAGAATTTCTTGTCAAATGGTCATTATGAGAAAATTTTAGATAAAGTTGCAAGTTTGATTAAAGAGTATTGCAGTTCTTTTGATTGCTACTTGGATTGTGGTTGTGGAGAAGGCTACTATACTTGTGGTATTGAGGAAAGAACAAATTTTGCTAATGTTATCGGCACAGATATTGCTAAAGATGCAGTGAGAATGTGTTGTAGCAGAAGTAAAGATATTAACTGGGCAGTTGCCACTGCATCCCATCTACCTATAAAGAATAACAGCGTAGATGCAATTACGGCAATATTCTCACTTTTAGTACCGGAAGAATATAGTAGGGTGCTAAAAAGTGGTGGTATAGTGGTAGAAGTTACTGCCGGTAATAATCACTTAATTGAATTGAAACAGCAGATTTATGATACTGTTTTCAAACAAGATAAGCATCAAAAAGATGTTGGTGATATTTTTGATACATTGTATCAAGGTAACATAGATTTTAAACTTCATATAGAAGGTGATGATTTAAAAAATTTGCTTATTATGACACCACATATTAATAGAATAAAGGAAGAGAAGAAATCAAGGCTATTTTCTCTTAACTCGTTGGACTTAACAGTTGACTGTCAGGTCAGAGTTTTGAAAAAGCCATAAAAGAAGTGAGGTACAAGGATTATGAGACAAACAAAAATCATTTGCACTATTGGCCCTGCATGTAACAACAAGGAAACTATCCTAAAGATGATTGATGCAGGTATGGATGTTGCCCGTTTCAATATGTCACATGGTGACTATGGGGAACTTGAAAAAACTTTTGCTACTGTAAAAGAAGCTATTGCTGAAAGTGGCAAGAATGTGGCACTTCTTTTGGATACAAAAGGTCCTGAAGTAAGAATCGGTCACATTGATGGTGGCAAAACAGAAATCGTTGAAGGTCAAGACTTTACTTTCTTTAGAGATGAAGTTGTTGGTAACAACGAGGGTGTTTCTATTAGTTATCCTAAACTTATTAAGAAGCTAATGAAATACAACAAGGCAAAAGGTTTGAAGCTGCTTCTTGATGACGGTAAAATTGCTATGCAAGTCAAGAAAGTACTGGAGGACAGAATTGTTTGTAAGGTTCTTGTCGGTGGTGAACTTGGTTCTCGTAAGAGTATCAATATTCCTGATTACAACATTGATATGCCTTATGTTAGTAAGAAAGACAGAGAAGATATTGATTTTGGTATCAAAATGGGTATCAATGTTATTGCAGCATCATTTGTCAGAAACGGTGATGATGTTCGTACATTAAGAGATTATGTTGAGTCTATCGGTGGTGAACATATCGGTATTATCTCAAAGATTGAGTGTCAGTCCGGTGTTGATGATATTGATGAAATCCTTGATGAATCCGACGGTATTATGGTAGCAAGAGGTGATATGGGTGTTGAAATTCCATTTATGGAAATTCCTGAAATCCAGAAGGCGCTTATCTTTAAGACTGTTTTAAGAGGTAAGTTTGTTATTACTGCTACTCAGATGTTAGAAAGTATGACTACTTGTCCTAGACCTACAAGAGCAGAAATCTCCGATGTAGCTAATGCAGTTTATGACGGTACTTCAGCAGTTATGCTTAGTGGTGAATCTGCTGCCGGTATGTATCCTGTAGAAAGTGTTCAGGCTTTGTCATCTATCTGTGAAGAAGCTGAAGCACATAGAGAGTTCTCTAACCTAGAGTCTTTAATTCAGACATATGAAATCGGTTCTTCACTTCGTCAGAATCTATGTTACAGTGCAAAGCAGATTGCCGAAAACATTGGTGCAAAGGCAATTATCGTAGAGTCAGCAACAGGTCATGTGCCAAGAATTATGGCTCACTTTAGACCAAAGTGTCCTATTATTGCAGTTGTTACTGATGAAACAGTATGCAAGAAACTTTGCCTATATTGGGGTATTGTTCCTATTCTTTGTGATGAGAAAAAGACTATTGAAGAAATCACAAATCAAAGTAAAAAGAAAGCACTAGAAACAGGTCTTGTTAAGAAAGGTGACACAGTTATTGTTCTTACTTCAACTCGTGCATTAAACAGAGCAGGTACTGACACTCTAGTTATAAGAGATATTTAAGTATGAATAATATAGTTTTGATAGGTATGCCAGGCAGTGGTAAAAGTACAATAGGGATAATCCTTGCAAAGAGGCTTGGATACGACTTTGTCGATACTGATAACTTAATCAGCGACAGAGAAAAAACTACATTACAAGATATTATTGACAAAAAAGGTGTTAGCGAATTTTTGAAGATTGAGGGTATTGTCGGTGAAGAACTAAACATTGACAACACAGTTATTGCGACAGGTGGTTCAATGGTTTTTTCCGATAGTGCTATGAAAAATCTTTTAGATGGCAGCAAGTGTGTGTTTATTGATGTTCCTTTACCTGAGATTAAACGCAGAGTAAAGAACATTGATACAAGAGGTATCGCTATGGGAAAGGATGATACCCTTGATACTTTGTATGAGAAGCGTATGCCAAAGTACAGAGAATATGCCGACATTACTGTTGAAGTTAAGCAGAACAGCAAGATTGATAATGTTGTCAGCAAAATACTTGATAAGCTAAAATAATTTTCATCCCTGCAACAAGGAAGTTGCAGGGATTTTTTGTTTTCTATAGTGTTTTAATTTTCATAATTTGAATATGAAACTAGATTTGTAAAAATGTACAATAGGTATAGTAAGCTATGACTAACTTATTTAATAATATGCTGAAAATCAGTCTATATGGGAAAAAATCAGCTTTTATTGTTGACATTAGCATTAGCTAACTATATAATTAAGTGTAGGTTAGCTGGTACTAACCTTTTATTTAGACTTATAGGTTAGTCTAAACTAATTTAAATTAGTCTAAGCTAATCGCAAAAACCATATGAATTAGAGGGATGATTATGATGCCATTAACATTTCTAAACCCAGGTGAACAGAACATTATCAAAAGAGTAGGTGGCACACCTGAAATGAAGAAACATCTTGCTGACCTAGGATTTGTAGTAGGTGGTAATGTTACAGTAATTAACTCAGTAGGTGGTAACATTATCGTTAATGTTAAGGAAACAAGAGTAGCCATCAGTAAAGAAATGGCTCAAAAAATTATGGTCTAATATTTTTAATAATAAATATACATTTATTAGCGAGGAGGAAAAGTATGAACACATTGCGTCAGGCTAAAGTAGGCGACACAGTAAAGGTAAAGAAACTCCATGGTGAAGGTGCTGTAAAGCGTAGAATTATGGATATGGGCATTACCAAAGGTGTAGATGTAAAAATTCGCAAGGTTGCTCCACTTGGCGATCCTGTTGAAGTTACTGTTCGTGGTTATGAGCTTTCTCTAAGAAAAGCTGATGCCGAAATGATTGAAGTAGAATAATTTTTTACATAATAGTTAGCTTTTGCTTACTATGATTATGAAAGAGAGGAAATTACACAATGGATTTGAGAATTGCCCTTGCCGGTAACCCAAACTGTGGTAAAACAACATTGTTTAATGCCTTAACCGGTTCTAACCAGTTTGTTGGTAACTGGCCAGGTGTTACAGTAGAAAAAAAGGAAGGTAAGCTAAAGAAACACAGTGGTGTTGTTATCACTGACCTTCCGGGTATTTATTCACTTTCTCCATATACACTAGAGGAAGTTGTTGCAAGAAACTATCTAATCGGTGAAAGACCTGATGCAATCCTAAATATTGTTGACGGTACTAACCTTGAAAGAAACCTATACTTAACAACTCAGCTTGTTGAACTTGGTATTCCTGTTGTTGTTGCCATCAATATGATGGATGTTGTTAAGAAAAACGGTGACACAATCCGTACTGACCAACTTGCTAAGGAACTTGGTTGTAAGGTTGTTGAAATCTCTGCTCTAAAGGGTACAGGTATTACAGAAGCTGCCGAAGCTGCTATTGCCAGTGCAGAAAGCAAGAAGATTGCTCCTATTCATCCATTTACAGGTTCTGTTGAACATTGTCTTGCTCATATTGAAGAGGCAGTTGTTCACGATATGCCTGAAGAACAGCAGAGATGGTATGCAATTAAGTTGTTTGAAAGAGATGAAAAGGTATTAGCTCAGCTTGACCTTTCTGATGAAATCAAAAATCACATTGAACACGATATTGCAGAAGTTGAAACTGAACTTGATGATGACTCAGAAAGTATCATTACAAACGAAAGATATATTTATATTTCTTCTATTATCCACGATTGCTACAAGAAGAAACATAAAGATAAGATGACAACTTCCGATAAGATTGATAGAGTTGTTACTAATAGATGGGCTGCTCTTCCAATCTTTGCAGTAATTATGTTTGCAGTTTATTACATTGCAATTTCAACAGTTGGTGCTTGGGGTACTGACTGGGTAAACGATAACCTATTCGGTGACGGTTTCCACCTATTCGGTATCGGTTCTTCTCAGTATGAAGAATTAGATGAAGAATTTGCCGGTGCTGATGAAATCGTTAACGGTTACATTTCATATGCTGAAGAAAAAGGCTATGATACAGAGGCAGTTTCTACTGCTCTTGATACTGAAGCTGATGACTTTGACTCAGCTAAAGCAAAATCAGCTTTAACTGCTTTTGCAACAGATATTGAGAACTACAAGGGTATTGACTTCTCAAAGGCTACATATTCAGTAGAAGATGAAGAAACTCTTGCTACAGAAGATGTTACAGCTACACTTGCTGAATTTAAGGATGCAGTTGCTACAGTTGAAAAGTATAACTGTGAAGCTCCTGACCCTGCAGAATACGGTGTATGGGTTCCCGGTATTCCTGAACTTGTTTCTAACGGTCTAGATAGCATCGGTTGTGCTGATTGGCTATCAGGTCTAATCAATGACGGTATTGTTGCCGGTGTTGGTGCAGTTCTTGGTTTCGTACCTCAGATGCTTGTTCTGTTTATCCTACTTGCATTCCTAGAAGCTTGTGGTTATATGGCTAGAATCGCATTCGTTATGGACAGAATTTTCCGTAAGTTTGGTTTATCAGGTAAGTCATTTATCCCTATGCTAATCGGTACAGGTTGTGGTGTTCCGGGTATTATGGCATCAAGAACAATCGAAAATGAGCGTGACCGTAGAATGACAATTATGACAACTACATTTATCCCATGTAGTGCTAAGACACCGTTTATCGCTATGATTGCCGGTGCATTGTTCGGTGGTTCTGCTTGGATTGCTACATTTGCTTACTTCCTAGGTGTTGCTGCAATTATTGTTTCAGGTATTATCCTAAAGAAAACCAAGATGTTCTCCGGTGACCCTGCTCCATTCGTTATGGAACTTCCTGCTTACCATATGCCAACAGTAGGTAATGTTCTTCGTTCAATGTGGGAAAGAGCTTGGTCATTCATTAAGAAAGCCGGTACAGTTATCCTACTTGCAACAATCCTTGTTTGGTTCTTATCATACTTCGGTTTTGTAAACGGTTCGTTCCAGATGCTAACAGAAGACCAGATGGATGATAGTTTACTTGCTATTATCGGTAATGCAATTTCTTGGATTTTTGCACCACTTGGTTGGGGCAACTGGCAGGCAGCCGTTGCATCAGTTACAGGCCTTATCGCTAAGGAAAACATTGTTGGTACAATGGGTATCCTATACGGTGGTACAGGTGCTACAGTATATCAGGCAATGGCAAATGCATTCACTCAGGTTAGTGCTTTATCATTCCTAGCATTCAACCTACTATGTGCTCCTTGCTTTGCTGCTATCGGTGCTATTAAGAGAGAAATGAACAACGCTAAGTGGACACTATTTGCAGTTGGTTATCAGTGTGTATTTGCTTATGCAGTAGCACTAATGATTAACCAGTTTGGTAACCTATTCACAGGTAATGTTCAGGTTATTGGCCTAATCTTTGCAATTCTTGTACTTGCATTCATTATCTTTATGCTTGTTAAGCCTTACAAAGAATCTAACAAACTTACAGCTAAGGTTAAAGTTTAATATTAAAGAAAAATTTTAAGGGAGGATTTATATATGCTTACATGGTTAGTAAATAATTTAGCAACAATTATAGTTGGTCTGGCTTTACTTGCAGTAGTTATTTTGATTGTAAGAAAGCTACGCAGTGACAAGAAAAAAGGTAAATCTTCCTGTGGTGGTAATTGCTCAGGATGTGCAAACTGCCAATATTGCCATCATAAATAAGAAGAAGGGGATACTGTGGTATCCCCTTTATTTGCCTTTACGGTTAGTTTAAGCTAACCAATTTTTTAAAACCTATTGACTTTGGAAGAAACTGAGAATATAATAAGAATAACATATGAGCATATGTTCATATGAATATATGCTCATAAATTAAAATAGAGGTGAGATTATGACATTAATCCTTGAAAATATTAAGAAATCTTTTGGTGATGGAGAAAACAAAACAGAAGTACTAAAGGGCATTTCTTGTGAAATCAAAGACGGCAATATTTGTGTATTGCTTGGACCTTCCGGTTCAGGTAAATCAACACTGCTTAACATTATCGGTGGAATTGAAAATTCCGACAGTGGCAAAATCAAAATCGGTGATGAAGTTGTTGGTGAAATGAAAGAGAAAAAGCTAACTCAGTACAGAAGAAAACATTTGGGTTATGTTTTTCAGTCCTACAACCTTATTCCTAATTTAACTGTTAAAGAAAATATTGAAGTAGGTGCTTATTTAAGTGATAAACCACTTAATATTGATGAACTGCTAAAAACTTTGGGACTTTGGGAACATAAGGACAAGATTCCTAATCAGCTTTCAGGTGGTCAACAACAGAGAACTGCTATTGGCAGAGCGATTGTAAAGAACCCTGATATTCTTCTTTGTGATGAACCTACAGGTGCTTTGGACTATAACACCTCTAAAGAAATTCTAAAGTTGATTGAAGATGTTAACAAAAAGTTTGGCAACACAGTTATCCTTGTTACCCATAACGATGCAATTAAGAATATGGCAGACCAAGTTATTAAGCTAAAGGACGGTCAAATTCGCCATAATGATATGAATGAAAAGAAAATTCCTGCTATGGAACTTGATTGGTAAGGGGGAATAAAAATGAAAAACCCTTTGTATAAACGAGTTCCCAGAGAGTTGAAAAGTGATTTTGGCAAGTACATTGCATTGTTCCTATTCTTGTGCTTAACTATCACTTTAGTTTCAGGCTTTTTAGTTGCCGATGGTAGTACACTTTCTGCTTATAATGAAAGTTTCAGTAAGTACAATATTGAGGACGGTCACTTTACTTTAGCACAAAAAGCTGACAGTAAATGGCTTAATGACCTAGAAGATAAGGAAGATATTAAGGTTTATCCTATGACTTATAAGGATAAAACCATCAACAAAAAGCATACAATCAGAATTTACAAAAACAGAAAAGATATTAACAAAGTTGATGTAATGAGTGGAAAACTTCCTAAGGAAGATAACGAAATTGCCATTGATAGATTGTATGCAGAAAATAACAACCTTGAGATTGGTGACAACCTAAAGATACAAAACAAAAACTACAAAATAGTAGGTTTAGTTGCACTTTCCGATTATACAGCATTGTTTAAGAATAATACGGATATGATGCTGGATGCAAATAAATTTACTGTATCTGTTGTTACCGATAAAGGCTTTAACAAGCTAAATGACAATGGTATTAAGTATTGCTACTCTTGGGACTACAACCATAAGCATATGACTGAGGATGAAATCAACGACAAGGCTGATGATATACAAGATGAAGTAGCTAAAACAGGTATGGTAACTGACTTTGTAAAAGAAGCCGATAATACTGCAATTCACTTTGCAGGTGATGATATGGGTGGTGACAGAGTTATGTTTATCTGGTTACTGTATATCATTATGATTGTACTTGCATTTGTATTTGCAGTAACTACCCGTAATACTATTGAAAAAGAAAGTTCTGTTATCGGTACACTTAGAGAATCAGGTTATTCAAAAGGTGAACTGCTAAGGCACTATATTGTGCTACCTGTTGTGGTAACAATTCTATCTGCTATTGTAGGCAATATTTGTGGTTATACATTTATGAAAGGCTATATGGCAGGTATGTACTACCACAGTTATTCACTTCCAACATATGTTACAAAGTGGAATGGTTATGCCTTTGTAATCACAACTATTGTACCGGCATTAATTATTTTTGTAGTAAATGTTATTGTGCTTGCCTATACACTTTCACTTTCACCACTTAAGTTCTTAAGACATGACTTAAAGAGAAAGAAGAAGAAAAAGGCAGTTAAACTTCCTAACTGGAAGTTCATTACAAGATTTAGAGTGAGAATAATTTTACAAAACCGTTCAGCATATATTATGATGTTTATTGGCATTATTCTTGCCAATGTGCTACTTGTGTTTGGCTTAATGATGGCACCACTGTTAACTCATTTTAAGTCAGAAGTTATGGACTCTAAGATTGCAAACTATCAGTATATCCTAAAAGCACCTGTTGATACTGACACAAAAAATGCAGAGAAATATTGTGTTAGAACTCTGGAAAATGATAACGGTGAAGAAATTACTGTTTATGGTATTGAAGAAAATTCAAAGTACCTAAAGGATAAGGACTTGCCAACAGGTGATAAAGAAGTTCTGATGGCTAGTAGTGTTATTGAAAAGTACAGTTTAGATACTGACACTAACTATACTTTAACAGATAAATATACTCACGATAAATACAAGTTCAAAATAAAGGACAGCTATAAATACCCTGCAACAATGGCAGTATTTATGACCAGAGATGAGTTTAATAAAGTATTTGATAAGGATAAGGACTACTACACAGGTTACTTCTCAAATACAAAGATTAAAGATATTGACGAAAGCTATATAGCATCAACTATAACCGAACAGGACCTAACAGTTATGGCCGACCAGCTTGACGATTCAATGGGTCAAATGTTTATTATAATCGGTGGTTTCTCTATAATGCTATTTATCTTGGTAATTTATCTACTTGCAAAGATAGTGGTAGAGAAAAATGCAAAGTCAATTTCTATGGTAAAAATTCTTGGATATAATGACCATGAAGCAAGTAAATTGTACAATACCTCAACTGCAATTGTAGTTGCAATATCATTACTGTTAAGTATGCCAATATGTAATTATATTATTAAGGGTTTGTACTTTGCTATGATGGAAGACTTTAACGGTTGGTTAACTTATTATGTTGCACCGTATGTACTGCCATTAACAGTAGTTATCGGTGGATTAAGTTACATTGTGGTTCACTTTATCCAAAGTAAAAAGATTAAGAAAATCCCTATGTCACAAGCACTTAAGGATATGGAATAATTTAAAATCAAGGAGAGAAGATTTATGGATGTTTTTCAGAAACCTGCTTTTTGGGGAATTATTGCAGTTGTACTGATTGTAGTATTTGCAATTTTCGTTATAAAAAGCTATGTGAAAAAGTTGTCGGAAGGATGTTGTGGTTCTTCCGGTGGGGATAAAGTAAAGAAAATTAAGGTTAAGGATAAGGACAAAAGTCACTATCCATATAAAGTAATTCTTACTGTTGACGGTATGGTGTGTCAAGGATGTGAAAGCAGAATTGAAAACACCCTCAATAACCTTGAGGGTGTTTGGGCAAAGGCAAATGCCTCTACTAAAGAAGTAACTGTATTGATGAAAAATAAGATTGATGAAAAAACCTTAAAGAAAACAGTAAACACTATTGGTGCTTATACTGTTATGAAATATAGAGAAGTTTAATTTATAGGCAGTTGTATCGGCTATCTTTTAACATATGCTACACCAAAAGCATTAGGTCCGGTATGACTGCCTATTACTGCACCTACATTTACTAAGGAATGATTGTTAATTGGTAGTTTGTCCGATAGTAGCTTTTCTTTCAGCTTAACACCCATAGAGTGGTTATCGGCATACATAATGTGGAATGGGTAGGAAAAGTCAGGGCGATTTTTTATAACCTTATTTGCAATATAGTTTATTCCTCTTTGAGTGCCGATACACTTGTGAATAAGTGTGATTTTTCCTTGCTCAATAGAAACAATAGGCTTAATGGTTGACATCATAGAGGTTTTAATTCTGCCACCCTTTAGCAGATATTCAGGTGAATCAACACAAGCTATAACCACAATTCTTTTCTTTAGTTCCTCAATTTTCATAACAATTTCTTTAGCCGAAAGACCTTGATTTTTCAGCTTGATACTTTCTTCAATAAGTATCCTCATACCGGCAGATGCAGTTTCACTGTCTATAGGGTAACAGTTAAAGTCAGTACAGCAGTATTTTGCATTTTGATAAGTGCCACTAATTTTGGAGGACAAGAAAATTCCAATATAGGTGTCACCGTTATTTTCAAGTAAATTAAAGAAATCCTCAGGGGACGGTTGTGATGTTGTTGGCTTTTCTTTCTTTAGCTTTAGTAGTTTGTAGAAACCTTTTTTGGTAAGGTTAATGTTCTCTTTGTAAGTAATATTGTCAAAGGTAACTGACAGTGGAACACATTTAATATCCAAAATTTCAAGTTCATTTGGTTCTAAGTCAGCACCTGAGTCGGTAATAATTTTTATCATTTTTATCCCTCATAATATAAATTTTACCTTAATATTATTTACCGAAAATTTTTGAATATTAAAAAAGCGACCTTCTGTTTTGAAAGGTCGCTATAATTTTATGTTGATTATTTAATGTAACCGATTTTCTTCATTACCTTGTCAAGAGTTCTTTGGCTGAAGTTCTGAGCAAAGGCATCTGCCTTTTTCCATGTTTCTTCCATATATGCTCTATCCTTGATAATTCTGTTGTATTCATCTTGGATTGGTCTTAGGTGTTCAACAACTGCTTCACCTACAGCAGTCTTAAAGTCACCGTAGCCTTTACCGTCAAATTCCTTTTCAATCTGTTCCATTGTGTTGCCTGTAACTGCACCGTAAATTGTCATTAGATTGCTGATACCCGGCTTATCTTCACTAAAGTAAATCTTAGTGTCTGTGTCTGTAATAGCTCTCTTAAACTTCTTCATAATAGTTTCAGGCTTATCAAGAACATATACGCAACCGTTAACATTTTCATCACTTTTACTCATCTTGCTTGATGGGTTCTGTAGTGACATAACTCTTGCACCGTTCTTAGGAACAAAGCCCTCAGGAATCTTAAATACATTGCCATATAGACCGTTAAATCTTGTTGCAATATCACGAGTGATTTCAAGATGTTGCATCTGGTCAGCGCCAACAGGAACTTTGTCTGCTTGATAAAGTAGAATATCGGCAGCCATTAGTGCAGGGTAAGTAAACAGACCTGCGTTAATGTTATCGGCGTGTTTACGGCTTTTATCCTTAAACTGTGTCATTCTTGAAAGTTCACCAAACTGTGTGTAGCAGTTTAAAATCCAAGCTAACTGTGCATGAGTTGTTACATGGCTCTGAATGAAGAAAACACTTTTTTCAGGGTCAATGCCACAAGCTAAAAGAAGTGCATACATATCAAGAATATGCTTTCTCATTTCTTTAGGGTCTTGTCTTACTGTAATTGTGTGTAGGTCAGCAAGAGCATAAAAGCAGAAGTATTCGTCCTGCATAGTAATCCAATTCTTAATTGCTCCAAGATAGTTACCAAGAGTCATTGAGCCACTTGGTTGAATAGCACTTAAAACAATAGGTTTCTTTTCTCCCATTTTATTTTACCTCACTTAATATATTTTTCAGCAGTTTTTGCAAGTAGTTTAATTCCCTTTTCCAACTGTTCATCAGTAGGTGTTGAGAAGTTCACTCTAAAGGTGTGACATTCTTCACTTTCATCAGTTAGAAAAGCATTTCCCGGAACAACACAAACTTTGTTTTTGATTGCGTCTTTACAAAATTCTTGCATATCTACATAATCCGGTAGAGTACACATTGTGAATAATCCACCGGTAATTTTTGCATAAGTAATGCCCATTGGTACAAGATATTTGTCCATAAGGTCCATCATAAACTGTGCTTTTTTTCTGTATAGGTTTCTTAGCTTTTCAAGGTGAGCATCAAAGTCATACTTTGTCATTAGTTCGTTACAAACCATCTGTGACCAAATGTTTGTATGAACATCATTACCTTGTTTGCATACAACCATCTTCTGGAAAATAGGCTTAGGTGCAATAACATAAGCAACTCTAATTCCCGGAGAGATAACCTTACTCATTGAACCGGCATAAAGTACAATACCCTCATCATCAAAACTTTTGATACAAGGAATGTACTCACCACTGTATCTAAGGTCACCGTATGGGTTGTCCTCAAGAATAAGCACATTATATTTCTTTGCAAGTTCATACATTTTCTTTCTTTTTTCAAGACTCATTGTAATGCCTGATGGGTTCTGAAAATTAGGAATAGTGTAGATAAATCTTGCGTTTTTGTGGGTTTGCAGAGCCTTTTCAAGTTCTTCCATATTCATACCGTCATCGTCAATTTTTACACCTACAAGTTTTGCGTTATAACTTCTAAAAGTGTTTAATGAACCGATAAATGACGGTGCTTCTGTAATAACCACATCACCCTCATTTACAAGGGACTTTGTAGCTAAATCCATAATCTGTTGTGCACCTGTTGTGATTAAAATATCATCAAAGTCTCTACCTACATTGTGGTGACTTTTCATATATTTCTTTAGTGTTTCTCTTAGCTGAGGATAACCCTCGGTAACACTGTACTGTAACACACCAATTGGGTTTTCTTCCAATAATCTTGAAGAAATTTCCTTGATTTCTTCAATAGGAAAAGCCTCAGGACTAGGGTTACCTGCTGATAAGGATACAACCTCAGGGTCAGCAGCATATTTAAAAATTTCTCGAATGGCAGATGGCTTTAGTGCCTGAACTCTGTCGCTGAAAGAGTATTCCATAAGTTTTACCACCTTTATTTATATAAAATTATTCTATCATATTATTGCGAAAAGTGCAACAATCTAGGTTTCTATAATATGTTTTGCAAATTATCGTATTTTCTGTTGTAATTATGTTGATTTTGTATTATAATTATGTTACCTATCTATGGATATTATTTATATGAAATATGAGCAAAACGGAGATAATAATATGTCAAGTAAAAGATACTCTGATGAAGACAATGTAACTCGTTCTTATAGTGATGATTTTTATAAACAATTTGCTGATAAATACGGTGAAGTAGATTTAGAAAGCAGTGCTAAAAGAAGAAGAGACAGAGCAAGAAAAAGAGAAGCTAAGCGTAGAAGAAGAAACAACAGAATTAAACTTATTGTTTCCGGTATTGTGCTTATTGCAATTGTAGTGACAATTGTTATATTTATTTGCACAGGTATCAAGAGTTGTGTAAACAGTAATAAGGATACTCAGGCAGGTGGCTTTAAGACAGTTGAAAGTTCTAAAGTAAGCAAGACAAGCAGTTCTTCAAAGGCTACTTCAAGTAATATTGATGACAGTGACCCATTACAATTCCTTACACCTGAAATTAAGGATGACAACAGTAGTGGTACATTTAGCTCAGTAAACGGTGCAGTTTACCTATGGAAAGACTCAGCTTATGAAATCTTTGGTGCATCTGCTGACAGAAGTGATATGTACTCAGATGTTATTAACAAAGCTACCGAAAAGCTGGGGGATAGCATTAAGGTATACAGTATGATGATTCCACTTCATACAGAAATGAACCTACCTGAAAGACTAAAGAATGAAGCCGGTGCAACGAGTGAAGCCGACAACATTAAGAATGCTTACAGTAAGTTTGACAAAGCTCAGCCAATTAATATTTATAATACATTAGCAAAACATAATAGTGAATATTGTTACTTTAATTCCGATCACCATTGGACAGGTCTTGGTGCATATTATGCATACACAGCATTCTGTGAACAAACAAACCAAAAGCCAATGACAATTTCAGAAGAAGGTACACACAAGATTGAGGGCTTTACAGGTTCATTCCACACATATGGTTCAGGTCTGACAGATACAGTTTATTATTACGATTTACCATATGAAACATCTTGTAAGCTATATGCCGACCCTAACGGCGAACCACAAGATGCTGACATTTACTACGAAAATGAAACATCAGGTGAAAACACATACGGTGTATTTATTAACGGTGACCAGCCTAAGTTTATTATTAACTCTCAGTGTGGTACAAATAAAAAGATTGCAGTTGTTAAGGAAAGTTTCGGTAATGCATTCGTTCCGTATCTATCAGCTAACTATAGCGAAATCCATGTTCTTGATATGAGAAGTTGTGGTGTTACCGATTTGAAGAAATATTGTGAGGACAACGGAATTACAGAAGTTCTGTTTATGAACAATGTAATGTCAGCTAACTCTGCTGACAGAATTGCCGATATGGAAACTGTTATCGGTAAATAAGATACTTTGTTTTTTAAGGAGGTGAAATCAGTGCTTGGAAGAAAGGTAAGCGTAAATTTATTTGGACAACTAACAGATGGTTTGTATAGTGGTTATTTTACCGATGAAAAAGGTGATAATGTAAAGGCATTTGTACTTTCAAAAAAAGAAGTTGAGTTTGTAGTGTCAGGTCAAGTTATCGCCATTATTACTCTAAAGAATAACGAACAAAGAGCCATTGTTGCACCGGATAGAGAGATTTACTATGAACCACAGATTCTTGATATTATCAGCAAATCAAGTAGTGTTGAGATTAGTAACATTAGCTGCCTTTACGAAAAAAGTTGTGGAGCATTGATTTTCTACCGTAATAAACAAGGTGTCAGAATACTACTGGTTAAGAATCACAATGGCCGTTATTGGAGCTTCCCGAAAGGTCATATGGAACTTAATGAGTCCGAAAAAGCTACTGCTATTCGTGAAATCAAGGAAGAAACAAACCTTGATGTTAAGATTATTGATGGCTTTAGAGAGGTTAGTGACTATTGCCCATTTGGCAATATTAAGAAGAGGGTTGTTTTTTTCTTAGCACAAGCCTTTACAGATGATGTTGTTGACCAGCCGGAAGAAATCGACAGTCATATTTGGGTGGATATTCAACAAGCAAGAAAGAATTGCACCTACGAAAACGATTTGCGTGTAATTGATAAAGCCGAACTTCTTATTAATCAGTCAAAGTGATTTTTAGCAAGTGACTGTCTCAATTAAATAATTGTAATTTTTAGGCGTACATTGTACGCCTATTTTTTTTTACCCTTTATTTTGATAAATTGAGGCTTTTCAATTTAGTCTGTGGGTAAAGCATAATAAAGCATGCTATATAAATTTGGGTTTGTCTTTTAGTTTAGTTTGTGGGTTAAGGTGAATTTGTTTTAAATTAAATCGGCTATAAAGTAAAATTCATAGTGAGAATATGCACATAAAATCATATGAAACTCTGACTCACAGGTGTAGGGTCCAACATTGTTGGACCGAGCAAATCAGCTTCTTTATTGGCATATTGTCCTATGTATTAAGTTATAATTTTAGTTTCTACATAGGACAAAGATACATAAAACATTTTACTATTAAACGGGCGAACAATGTTCGCCCCTACGACTGTGAGCCAAAATATGATATAAAAAATGGCATTGCTTTTGCTACAAAATATTGTTGTATTATGAATTATACAACCACATAATTTACAGTTTATACAAGGACATAGTTTACACTTTTCATATTTAAACATCTCCACAAACCCAAATTTATCTAACTCACCTTTACCCACAAATAAAATTAAAAAATTCTTATAATCAACACAAAGCCAACAAATTGGTAGTTTATAATTAGACCTACAATGGAGAAATTGTAGGTCTTTATGTTGTTTTAATTAAGTTTATATGGTTCTAATTAATTGCATAATTAAATGTATTATATTTTTATTATTTCACATTATTGTGACTATTTCAAAAATAGGAAATCTAATAAAATAAAGAAAAATAATATTAAATTAATATAGGTAACATTTAAAACAAGCAATAATAGTTACAACGGTTTTATTCCGAATAGGGAAAGGATTTGAAGTACAAGACCACAAACTACAGATGCTGAGATGCCATACACCAACACAGGACCGGCAATAACAAACATTTTAACACCTAAGCCTAGAACTAAACCTTCACTTTTAAATTCAATAGCAGGAGAGGCAATAGAGTTTGCAAAACCGGTAATAGGTACAAGTGTACCTGCACCACCGATTTTTGCAATGTTGTCGTACCAGCCAATAAAAGTTGTAAGTATTCCTAAAAAAATTAATGTAATAGAAACAAGTGTACCGGCATTATCCTTGTTCATTCCTAAATATTCATATAGGTTTTGAAAGCCTTGTCCAATAGCACAGATTAGCCCACCAATCCAAAATGCATTGAAACAATCTTTAATAATAGGACTGTTATGGCTATATTTCTTTACAAGTTTACTATATTCTTTGTTTGAAATCATATTATCACCTAAATTTATTTTGTCCGGTAAATGTAATGTTATGAAATTTTATTTTGCTATTTCATTTGTTAAATTTTTGTTGTATAATAACCTTGTATAACTATGAAGAGGAATGAAAATGCATTATTTAGATAACAGTGCAACTACTTGTGTCTATCAGGACTCAGCAAAAGTTGCTTATGACATTATGACAAAAAATTACGGTAATCCAAGCTCATTGCATAAAATGGGCTATGATGCATCTCTTGTACTTGATAACGCAAGAGAAGTTATTGCAAAGTCTGTTGGTGCTGAACCAAAGGAAATTTATTTTACTTCCGGTGGTACTGAAGCCAATAACCTTGCAGTTATGGGTACTGTAAATGCTAAAAAGAGAAATGGCAATAAAATTGTCACAACAGCTATTGAACACCCATCAGTTTTGGAAACAATGAAAGTCCTTGAAGAAAGAGGCTTTAATGTTGTTTATATTAAGCCTGAGAATGGTGTAATTCCACTTTCTGCTTTAGAAAAGGAAATTGATAAGGATACTATCCTTGTGTCTGTTATGACAGTTAATAATGAAACAGGACTTGTAACACCTACAGAAAAGATACCTGCAATTATTAAGAAAAATAATTCTAAGGCTGTTTTCCATACTGACTTTGTTCAAGGTTATGGTAAGTTAAATTGTAAGGTAAAGAAAATCGGTTGTGATTTGCTAACTGTTTCTTCTCATAAAGTACATGGACCTAAGGGTGTGGGTGCTTTGTATGTGAAGAAAGGCACACGACTTGTACCAAATACTTATGGTGGTATGCAGGAAAATAAAGTAAGACCGGGTACAGAGGCTTTGCCTTTGATTTGTGCATTTGCAAATGCAGTAGAAAAATTTAATGTTCATAAAAATTATGAGAAAGTTAAGGAACTACATACCTACTGTATGGAACAGTTAGGTGATATTGATGGCTTAACAGTTAACAGTACAGACTTTCCATATGTTATAAATGTGTCAACAAATTGTGTTATGAGCCAGACAATGTTAACATATCTTGCTGATAAGTATGATGTGTGCATTAGCTCAGGTTCTGCTTGTCACAAAGGTGAACTTAGCCATGTGCTTTCTGCTTATGGTTACAGTGCCGATAGAATCAACTCTGCACTAAGAATCAGCTTTTGTGAAAGCAATACTAAAGAAGATGTTGATGCTTTGGTTATGGGTATAAAAAACGGTTTAAAAGAACTGGTAAAATTTAAATAAAGTTGAGAGATAATATGAAAGAAATTGTTTTAATTAAAGTTGGAGAAATTATCCTAAAAGGTTTAAATAGAAAAAGCTTTGAAAGTAAGCTGATTAAAAATATTAAATCAGCACTTGATGGTGGAGATGAATGTAAGGTTATTTCAGCTCAATCAACAATTTATGTTGAACCTGTTTATGATGATGCTGATATTGAGGACATTTGTGACAGAATCAGCAAGGTGTTTGGTATTGTTGCTTTCCATAGAGCAGCAGTAGCAGAAAAGACAATGGAAAGTATTTCTAAGGTTGCAGTTGAGTACTTAGCTGATTACCTAGATACTGCCAAGACTTTTAAGGTTGAGGCTAAGCGTAGTGACAAAAAGTTCCCTCTAAAGTCACCTGAAATTTCTCGTGAAATGGGTGGAATTATCCTAAAACACTTTAATCACCTAACAGTTGATGTACACAACCCTGATGTTCAAGTTACTGTTGAAATTCGTGACTTTGGTGCATATATTCATGCAGGTGTTGTTAAGGGTGCAGGTGGTGTACCTGTTGGCACAAGTGGTAACGGTACAATCCTAATCAGTGGTGGTATTGATTCACCTGTAGCTGCTTGGATGATGGCAAAGAGAGGTCTAAGGCTAAACGCAGTACATTTTGCTTCACCTCCATATACTTCACAGAGAGCAGAGGATAAGGTAGTTAGATTACTAAAGAAAGTTTCTGCCTATGCCGGTGAAATCACAATGTACACAGTACCGTTTACAGAAATTCAGGAAAGAATCAAGAACAATTGTCCGGAAGAACTTTTCACAATTATTATGAGAAGACTTATGATGCAAATGTCCGAACGAATTGCAAAGGATACTAAGAGCAGTTGCCTAATTACAGGTGAAAGTTTAGGTCAGGTAGCTTCCCAAACAATGCAAGCAATTGTTACTACTGATGAAGCAACAGATATGGTTGTATTCAGACCATTAATCGGTATGGACAAGGAAGAAATTATCCAAATTTCCAGAAAAATTGATACATTTGAAACATCAATTGAACCATATGAAGACTGTTGTACAGTATTTACACCAAAGCATCCTCGTACAAAGCCTGTACTAAAGAGAGTTAAGGATGCACAAGAAAAAGCTAATTTTGATGAATTAATCGAAACATCATTAAATAGCCTAAAAGTTACTCACATTAATCCATAAGGATGAGGAAAATGAAGATACTTCTGCTTCTAAAAGAAGATATACAAGTTAATAGAAAAACTTCTGTATTAAAAGAAGTGCCAACTGACTTGGAAAGTGTGGATAAAACTTATGAATTAAATCCAAAATTTCTAAAGAAAGCTGTTCTTGAGTTGCAGAAAAATAGTGATGTAACAGAAATCATCACTTGTGGTTCTTCAGATACAGAAAGAAAGTTTAGAACAACTTATGCAGATACTATTGCATATTTTGAGAAACAACTGAACAAAGATAAAGAGGGCCTTCCTGAGAAAAAAAAGGTACAAGGTAAGCACTTTGATATTTCTGAAAAGGACAAAGAACTTCTCAAGAAAAAGGATGTTTCAAAGTTAGAAATAGCCTTTGCAAAGTTTAAACCTAAAGCAAAAACTGCTTTAAGCTATGTAAATAATTATTGGAAATATTTAAAAGGTAAAACCTATAACAAAAAGAAAATTCCTGTTTATCTTGATGTGGATTATTTCTGCTTTAGTACCGATAAAATTGACTTCTTTGCATTTGTAAACGTAGATGATGAATTTATTTTAAAAGGTGAAAAGTTCTTAGCTGAGAAAAAGTTACAACAACAGTACATAGTTAAGAATTATGACAGTGGCATTAATAAATTTATCAAGAACCACATTCCACTAAAGGTAGATAACAAGAATGAAGTAATCCGAAAGACTATTCAGAATGTTGCAGTTGTGGCATTTGTAGTTGCAGGTGTGTTCTTGCTTTATAACAATGTTTATAAGTCAGTTGAGAATACTGCTATTCAGTCAGAGATTCAGTCTATCTATTATGATGGTGACACAACAAAGAAAGTTTCAGAAAAAGAAAAGGTAAGAAACTTTAAAAAGCTACAAAAAATCAACAGTGAAATTGTAGCATGGATAAATGTACCACATACAAATATTGATTATCCTGTACTATATCATAAAGAGGACACTTTACATAGTCAGTATTATTTGTACAATAACTATGAAAAGAACTATTCTCAATATGGTAGTATATTTATTGACTTTAGAAGTCAACAAGGTGTAAAGAGTAAGAATGTTATTATGCATGGACATCATATGATGGATGGTAGTATGTTTGCCAACCTATTGAAGTACGGCAAAACCTCTATTGATATGAATTTCTACAAGAAAAGTCCTACCTTTACAGTTACAACTCCTGATGATGGTGATGAAGTTTACAAGATTATTTCTGTTTACAAAACTACCGGCGATAAGAACGAAAAAGACTTCTTTAACTATCTACAAGGTGACTTTACAAGTGATGCAGAATTTATGAACTATGTGTATAACATAAAGGCTAGATCACTTATAGATACAAATGTTGATATAAACGAAAATGATACACTTGTTACCCTTTCAACTTGTTCCTATGAAGTTCATGAAAATTACAGAACTGTTGTTGTAGGTAGGAAGGTTAGAAAAGGTGAAAGTGAAAAGGTAAATGTTTCTTCAGCAGTAAAGAACAAAAATCCTTATTTCCCATCAAGTTATTATTATCGTTTTGGTGGGACTCAGCCAAAGCTAACTTCCTTTAGAACAGAACTAAAGAAAGGTAATATTGATTGGTATGACGGTAAGGGTAACCTAAGGGGTAATCAAAAGTTAACAGGTGGTAAGTATGTTATTGATAGAACTTCTACTACAACTAAGAAACCAAGTTCTAGCACAAAGAAAACTTCTTCAACATCTACAACTAAGCCTACTACAAAAACATCTACCACAAAAGCTACTAAACCAAGTACTACAAGACCAAGAAAGGTTTACTATACAGTTAAATTTGTAAATGCAAACGGTAGAACTATTAAGCTACAAAGAGTGGAGAAAGGTCATAGTGCCTCTGCACCAAAAGCACCATCAAAAGCATCTACAAAGTACTATAGATATAAATTTGTAAGGTGGAGCAGTAGATTTAACCGTGTAAACAGTAACCTTGTAATTAAGCCGATTTATGCAAAGGTAAGAATACCTCAGCATAAACCAAAGCCAATTACACCAAAACCAACAAAGCCAAAGCCAAAGCCAACTACAGTACCTAAGACAACTGTACCAATTACAACACATACTACTGAACCGGCAACAGATGAAATAGAAGAGGATTGATAACTATGAAATGCGATTTAATTTTTTATCTTGCAAAGAAAACTGCATTGTGTGAAAAGAAGATAAAAGAACTTTTTGCTAATACTATTTATCAGCTTAATTCTGTTACTGCTTCTACTACACCTGACAGTTTAGGTATGCAACTTACAGATGCACTAAATTGTGTGAATCTAATCGTTGTTGTTGGTGGGCTAAGGGATAATGATGTTAGAGCAATTTCCAATGTACTGTCTAAGGCACTTGCAAATTCTTCAACAAATATTATTCCTAAAAGGCTAAAGAATGAAGTTGGAGATTTTGACGGATATATTTTAAGGTCAGGAAAACAAACGATAATTTGTATTCCTGATAATCCGGAAGAAATCGAAAATATGTTAAATGAAAATATGTTTAACTATCTAAACAGAATATACAGTGAATAAAGCAGAGAGGCTTTCCGTAGTGGAAAGTCTCTTTTTGTGTAAGGAGAGATTTTTATGAAGAAACCTATAATCGGTGTAACACCACTGGTTGATATTCAAATGGAGAGTTATTGGCTAGTACCGGGATATATGAAAGGTATTGAGGTAAGTGGTGGTATCCCTATAATGTTGCCACTTACCTGTAATAAGGCTGATATGGATGCATTGATAAATATGTGTGATGGATTTCTGTTTACAGGTGGTCAAGATATTTCTCCTAGTTTGTATAGGGAAGAAAGGTCAAGTTTATGTGGTGAAGTGTGTGAAGAAAGAGATACTATGGAGGAAATTCTATTTGAAAAAGTTTTGGAAAATGATAAATCAGCTTTAGGCATTTGTAGAGGTATTCAGTTATTTAATGCCTATTTAGGTGGTACAATTTATCAGGATTTAATTGCTGAAACAAAAACAAAAGTTTTCCACAAACAAAAGCCACCATATGGAAAACCCAGTCACATTGTAAATTTAGTAAAAGATTCACCATTACAAAAACTTTTGAAAACCCATAACCTACCGGTAAATAGTTATCATCATCAAGGAGTAAAGAAACTTGCCGGTAACTTAGAGCCTATGGCATATGCTACTGATAATTTGGTTGAAAGTGTGTATATGCCTAGTAAAAAGTTTGTATGGGCAGTTCAATGGCATCCTGAATTTTCTTACACTACCGACAAGTACAGCAGAAGGATTTTCAAGGCATTTGTAGATAGTTGTCTATAAATCTTGACAAGATTACTGAAAGATAATATAATAACCCTTAGGGAATGAATGTCTCCCATAGTATTATTACTTAAACTGCTTTTTAAGCTGATGACTTCTGCATTTTGCAGGGTTATCAGCTTTTTTTTCGTGTAAGGAGGAATTTTGTGGAGAATTTTAAGAAAAAGTCATTTACTGTGCTAAAGTACATAGCCTTTGGTGTGGTGATAGGTGTTTTGGTTGGTGCAATTGATACTTTGTTTGGTAGAGTGTTAATAGCTATTACTGATTTTAGAACAGACTATTATTTATTTTTACTACCGTTTTTGCCTTTAGCCGGATTATTAATTACTTGGATGTACAATAAGTTTAGTGCAGTTAGCTTAAAGGGTATGTCACTTGTTTTTGAAACAGGTCAAAGTAAGAGAAATTCAATACCCTTACCACTAGTGCCACTTGTAATGATAGGTACTTGGATTACACATTTGTTTGGTGGTAGTGCCGGTAGGGAAGGTGTTGCAGTACAGATTGGTGCAACCCTATCCCATAGAATAGGTAGAAAGTTTCACTTTTCTAATAATGAGAGAGTGTTGCTTATTACCGGTATGTCAGCAGGTTTTGGTGGTTTGTTTCAAACACCACTTGGTGCAGTTTTCTTTGCACTGGAGGTTATTGTTGCCGGATATTTGGAGTATGAAGCATTACTACCGGCTTTTATTGCATCAATAGTTGCGTGTATAACTTCTCATACCTTAGGACTAGAGAAATTTTCAGTTAATGTTACAGATACCCTTGATTTTACAGATTACAAGGTGATAATTTTCCTAGTTATAATGGGTGTTGCTTTTGGTTTAGTAGGTAGATTATTTTCTTATCTACTACAAAAATCAAAGGACTTTATGAAAAATAAAATTAAGAATCCCTATGTGAGAATAGCTGTGGTTTCTATTCCACTTGCTATAATTTTAATTTTCTTCTACGGTGGCCGATATAGTGGTCTTGGTACAAATCTGATTTCAGCTTCATTTAGTGGTGGGGAAGTTCATTACTATGATTTTATTGTAAAACTACTATTAACTATTGTAACCTTGGCTATAGGTTTCCAAGGTGGTGAGGTTACACCTTTATTTTCAATAGGTGCAACACTTGGAGTTGTGCTGGGTAATTTGTTTGGTATTTCTCCAATTGTGTGTGGAGCTATTGGATATGTTGCAGTATTTGGCAGTGCAACAAATACTTTAATTGCACCTATACTTTTAGGAGTAGAGGTTTTTGGTGTAGCCAATGTTTTGCCTATAGCAATAGTTTGTATAATTGCATATATAGTAAATGGTAACCTTTCAATTTATTCCTCTCAACAGAAAGCACTTTTTGGTTTTGAAGAATAAAGGGTAAAAATTATTGTAAAATTAAATTAATTAAAACTAACAACTGTAACGGGTGTTTAGTTACCCTTACAGTAGTACAACAAAAAAGACCTTTGAGCTTGAAAATAGCCCAAAGGTCATATTTTTTCTAAAAAAATAAAGATTTTCGCATTTTTTGCAAAAATCTCTTGACAATCAAAAACTTCTTGTGTATAATAGTACGGCATAATATTATGAGATAGTATCGCTAGTATGCCTTTCTTATGGGTGAATATTACCACAAGTTTTTTTACTTGTCAAGTGGTAATATTTAAAGCGACTCTCAGTAATAAAGTTATATAAAAGTAGTGCAAATATACAAAAGGAGTGAACTAAAGTGGTAGATGTCAAACCAGTTAAGCTTGGCAGAAACGAAAGAATGTCCTTTGGTAAGATTGATGAAGTTATCCAGATGCCTCATCTTCTTGATATTCAGAGGAAGTCTTACCAGTGGTTCCTTGAAGAAGGACTAAGGGAAGTCTTTAAAGATGTATCAGGTATTACTGATTACACAGGCAACCTTGTTCTTGACTTTATGGATTATGAGCTGGATGTTGATAAGCCAAATTATTCAGTTATTGAATGTAAAGAAAGAGATGCCACATATTCAGCAGCCCTTAGGGTTACTGCAAGACTGTTAAATAAGGAAACAGGCGAAATCAAGGAATCTAATGTATTCATGGGTGATTTTCCTCTTATGACAGACAGTGGTACATTCGTTATCAACGGTGCAGAAAGAGTTATTGTTTCTCAGCTTGTTAGAAGCCCTGGTGTTTACTACAAGATGGACCGTGATAAGACAGGTAAGGAACTTTATTCCTCAACTGTTATTCCTAACCGTGGTGCTTGGCTAGAATACGAAAACGACATTAACGATGTTTTCTATGTTCGTATTGATAAGAACAGAAAGATTCCTGTAACAGTATTTATCCGTTCATTAATCGGTCTTGAAGCTTTGCTAAAAGACAGAGAAGAAAAGGAAATGAACGGTGAAAAGTGGAACCTTGAAGATGTTGACCTTACTGTAATCGGTAAGGATAGCGAAATCATTGATATCTTCGATATGAACGATATGATGAAAGCTACTATCGAAAAGGATACTACTACTAACGCTGCAGAAGGTCTGATTGAAGTTTACAAAAAGCTAAGACCATCTGAACCTCCTACAATCGAATCTGCTATGACTCATCTATCAAATCTGTTCTTTGACGATAGAAGATATGATATGTCAAGAGTAGGTAGATATAAGTACAACAAAAAGCTTGGTATTGCTCACCGTCTTGAAGGTTACAAGTTAGCATCTCCTATTGCTAACCCAAGAACAGGTGAAGTTATGGCTCTTGCTGATGAAGTTATCACAAGAGAAAAGGCTTTTGAAATTGAAAATGCCGGTGTTACACTTGCTTATGTTAAGAGCGACGACGATATTCCTGTAAAGGTTATCTCAAACGGTATGGTTGACATTAATGCTTATGTTGACTTTAATGCTGAAGAAGAATGTGGCATTAACGAAAAAGTAAGAGCATCTGTACTTTTCCCAATTCTTGAAGAATGTGAAACAGAAGAAGAGTTAAAGGACGCTCTAATTGATAACAAAGCAGAGCTAATCCCTAACTACATTACTATTGATGATATATTTGCTACTATTAACTATATGAATTCCCTAGCACAGGGTGTTGGTGTAACAGACGACATTGACCACCTAGCTAACAGAAGAATCCGTTGCGTAGGTGAACTACTACAGAACCAGTTTAGAATTGGTTTCAGCCGTCTTGAAAGAGTTATCCGTGAAAGAATGACACTTCAGGCTCAAGACCCTGAGGCACTTTCACCAAATACACTAATTAATATTCGTCCTGTAACAGCAGCTATTAAAGAGTTCTTTGGTAGTTCTCCTCTATCACAGTTTATGGACCAGAACAACCCTCTTGCTGAACTTACACATAAGAGAAGACTTTCAGCCCTAGGTCCCGGTGGTCTTTCAAGAGACCGTGCATCATTCGAAGTTCGAGATGTTCACTATACTCACTATGGTCGTATGTGTCCTATCGAAACTCCTGAAGGTCCTAACATCGGTCTAATCTCTTACTTAGCTACTTTTGCAAAGATTAATGAATACGGCTTCATTGAAGCTCCATATAGAAAGATTGATAAAGAAACAGGTATCGTTACTGACGAAGTTGTTTATATGACAGCTGATGTTGAAGATGGTTTCAAGGTTGCTCAGGCTAACGAACCACTTGACGAAAACGGTCGTTTTGTTAACAAGAAGGTTGTTGGTCGTTGCAGAGAAGAATTTGTAGAACTTGCTCCGGAAGAATTCGACTTTATGGATATTTCTCCTAAGATGGTTGTTTCTGTTGCTACATCTCTAATTCCTTTCCTAGAAAACGATGACGCAAACCGTGCTCTTATGGGTGCTAACATGCAGCGTCAGGCTGTTCCTCTACTTGTTACAGAATCTCCTATCGTTGGTACAGGTATGGAATACAAAGCCGGTGTTGACTCAGGTAACTGTATTCTTGCTGAAGAAGACGGTATTGTACTTTCTGTTTCTGCTGACAAGATTTGTGTTCAGTATGACAGTGGTAGAATTCAGAACTTTGATGTAATCAAGTTCCTTCGTTCTAACCAGAGTACTTGTATCAATCAGATTCCTGTTGTTGACAGAGGTCAAAGAATTGTTAAGGGTGAAGTTCTTGCTGATGGTCCTGCTACAGACAATGGTGAACTTGCTCTTGGTAAGAACGCACTTATCGGATTTATGACTTGGGAAGGTTATAACTACGAAGATGCTGTTCTAATTAACGAAAAGATTGTACGTGAAGATATGTACACATCTATTCATATTGAAGAACACGAAACAGAAGCTCGTGATACAAAGCTAGGACCTGAAGAAATCACTCGTGACATTCCAAATGTCGGTGAAGATATGCTTAAGGATCTTGACGAAAACGGTATTATCCACATTGGTGCTGAGGTTCGTTCAGGTGATATTCTTGTTGGTAAGGTAACTCCAAAGGGTGAAACTGAACTGACTGCTGAAGAAAGACTACTAAGAGCTATCTTCGGTGAAAAAGCAAGAGAAGTTAGAGATACTTCACTTAGAGTACCTCATGGTGAAACAGGTATCGTTGTTGATGTTAAGGTATTTACTCGTGAAGAAAGTGCTTCAGAACTACAGCCTGGTGTTAACAAGGTTGTTAGAGTTTACCTAGCTCAGAAGAGAAAGCTATCTGTTGGTGATAAGATGGCAGGTCGTCATGGTAACAAGGGTGTTGTTTCCAGAATTCTACCTCAGGAAGATATGCCATTCCTACCTGACGGTACCCCACTTGACATCGTTCTTAACCCTCTAGGTGTTCCATCTCGTATGAACATCGGACAGGTTCTGGAAGTTCACCTAGGTTATGCTGCTAAGGCTCTGGGTTGGAAGATTATGACACCGGTATTTGACGGTGCTCATGAACAGGATATTTTCCAGTGTCTAAAAGATGCCGGTTATAGCGAAGACGGTAAGACATGGCTTGTTGATGGCCGTACAGGTGAAAGATTTGATAACCCTGTTACCGTTGGTTATATGTATTACTTGAAGTTGCATCACCTTGTTGATGATAAGATTCATGCTCGTTCAACAGGTCCATACTCACTAGTTACTCAACAGCCACTTGGTGGTAAAGCACAGTTCGGTGGTCAGCGTTTCGGTGAAATGGAAGTTTGGGCACTTGAAGCTTATGGTGCTGCTTATACTCTACAGGAAATCCTAACAGTTAAGTCTGATGATGTTGTTGGTAGAGTTAAAACTTACGAATCAATCGTTAAGGGTCAGAATATTCCTACTCCTGGTATTCCTGAATCATTTAAGGTTCTTATTAAGGAACTTCAGTCACTTGCTCTTGATGTTAAGGTACTTGACGAAGATAAGAATGAAATTGACCTAAAGCAACATTTTGATGATGATATTCCTGATGTTGCTAATAACGAAGAAACCCTTGAAGAAGATAATGTTATGACTTCCGAAGGTATGGAAGGTTTCGTATTAGACGAAGATTCTGACGGCGAGGGTAATATGTTTGATGAAAACTCAATCGTTGAAGATAATGACGATATGTTAAACTTTGATGATTTTGGTTCAGATGAATTATAATAAGGAGGCAGTTTATAATGGAAAACAATACATTTGATTCAATTAAAATTGGTCTTGCCTCCCCTGACCAGATTAGAGAATGGTCATATGGTGAAGTTAAGAAACCAGAAACAATTAACTACAGAACATTAAAGCCTGAGAGAGACGGTCTATTCTGTGAAAGAATTTTCGGACCTACTAAGGACTGGGAATGTCACTGTGGTAAATATAAGAAAATCCGTTTTAAAGGTAAAATTTGTGATAGATGTGGTGTTGAAGTTACAAGATCCAAGGTTCGTAGAGAAAGAATGGGTCATATTGAACTAGCTGCTCCTGTATCACACATTTGGTACTTTAAGGGTATTCCTTCAAGAATTTCCCTAATGCTTGATATTTCTCCTAAGGCTTTGGAACAGGTTCTATACTTTGCATCTTACATTGTTATTGATCCGGGTGAAGCTAGAGAAATCTCTAAAATGCAGATTCTTACTGAAACAGAATACAGAGATTTGTATGAAAAGTATGAAGATGACTTTAGAGCAGGTATGGGTGCTGAGGCTATCAAGGAACTTCTAACAGAAATCGACCTTGATCAGCTATATACTCAGATTACTACTGATCTTGAAGGTGCATCAGGTCAGAAGAGAGTTAGACTTCTAAAGAGACTGGAAGTTGTTGAATCATTCCGTCAGTCAGGTAACAGACCTGAATGGATGATTCTTGATGTTATTCCTGTTATTCCACCGGACATCAGACCTATGGTTCAGCTTGATGGTGGTAGATTTGCAACATCTGACCTTAATGACCTATATAGAAGAGTTATTAACAGAAACAACCGTCTTGCAAGACTACTTGAACTACAAGCTCCTGATATTATTATCAGAAACGAAAAGAGAATGCTACAGGAAGCTGTTGACTCACTAATCGACAACGGCAGAAAGGGCAGACCTGTTACAGGTCCTAACAACAGACCTCTTAAGTCACTATCTGATATGCTAAAGGGTAAGCAGGGTCGTTTCCGTCAGAACCTACTGGGTAAGCGTGTTGACTACTCAGGTCGTTCAGTTATCGTTGTTGGTCCTGAACTAAAGATGTATCAATGTGGTCTTCCTAAGGAAATGGCACTTGAACTATTCAAGCCTTTCGTTATGAAGAGACTTGTAGAAACAAAGGCTGTTGTAAATATTAAGGCTGCAAGAAAAGCAGTTGAAAGAGCAAAGCCTGAAGTTTGGGATGCACTTGAAGTTGTTATCAAGGGTCATCCGGTTCTACTAAACCGTGCTCCTACACTTCATAGACTTGGTATTCAGGCATTTGAACCTGTACTTGTTGAAGGTCGTGCTTTAAAGCTACACCCACTTGTATGTACAGCTTACAACGCTGACTTCGATGGTGACCAGATGGCTGTCCATGTACCACTATCTGCAGAAGCTCAGGCTGAAGCAAGATTCCTAATGCTTGCTGCCGGTAACCTACTAAAACCTTCTGACGGTCGTCCTGTTTGTGTACCTACACAGGATATGATTCTTGGTTCTTATTACCTAACACTTGATAAGGACGGAGAAAAGGGCGAAGGTAAGGTATTTAGAGATGTTGATGAAGCTATGATGGCTTATCAGACAGGCTACCTAACACTTCATTCTAAGATTAAGGTTAGAATGACTAAGGAATTCAACGGTGTTAAAGAATCAGCCCTAGTTGATACAACAGTTGGTAAGATTATCTTTAATAACCCAATTCCTCAGGATCTAGGCTTTGTTGACAGAAGTCTTGAAGAAAACAAATTTAAATTAGAAATTGACTTCCTTGTAGGTAAGAAACAGCTAGGTAAGATTATTGATGCTTGTATCAGAGTACACGGCACACAGACTACTTCAGTTGTTCTTGACCATATCAAGGCTCAAGGTTATAAATATTCAACAAGAGGTGCTATCACAGTTGCTGTTTGTGATGCTAAGATTCCACCTGAGAAGAAAGCAATTATCTCAGCTGCTGAAGAACAAGTTGATGGTATCCGTAACGAATATATGATGGGTTTCTTATCAAACGACGAACGTTACCAAAATGTTCTTAAAGTTTGGGAAAAAGCTACTGATGATGTTACTGCAAAACTACAGGATAACCTAGATAGATTCAACCCAATCTATATGATGGCTGACTCAGGTGCTCGTGGTAGTATGTCACAGATTCGTCAGCTAGCCGGTATGCGTGGTTTGATTGCCAACACATCAGGTAAAACAATTGAAATCCCTATCAGAGCTAACTACCGTGAAGGCCTAAACATCATGGAATACTTTATTTCTTCCAGAGGTGCTCGTAAGGGTCTAGCCGATACTGCTTTAAGAACTGCCGACTCAGGTTACCTAACAAGAAGACTTGTTGATGTTTCTCAGGATGTTATTATTCGTGAAGACGATTGTCATACTGATGAAGGTCTTGAAATCTTCGATATTAAGTCAGGCAACAATGTTATCGAAGGTCTTCGTGAAAGACTTATCGGTAGATACCTTGTTCATGACTTCTGTGATGAAAATGGCAATGTTCTTGTATCTAAGGACAAGATGATGGGCGAAGAAGAAGCAGATATTATTGTTAATGCAGGTACAGAAGAAATCGAAATCAGAAGTATCCTTGGCTGTCATTGTAAGCACGGTGTATGTAGAAAGTGCTACGGTTCTAACCTTGCAAACGGTCAGCCTGTTACTGTTGGTGAAGCTGTTGGTATTATCGCAGCTCAGTCAATCGGTGAACCTGGTACTCAGCTAACAATGAGAACATTCCACACCGGTGGTGTTGCTTCTGCTGAAGATATTACACAGGGTCTTCCAAGAGTTGAAGAACTATTTGAAGCCAGAAAGCCTAAGTCACTTGCTATTATTTCTGAAATCGACGGTGAAGTTAGATTTGAAGAAATCAAGAAGGCTCGTCATGCAGTTGTTTATAATAAGGCAACAGGTGAAGAAAGACAGTACCTAATCCCATTCGGCTTTAGAGTAAATGTTGAAGAAGGTCAGGTTATCAAGGCCGGTGACAAGATTACTGATGGTGCTATTTATCCGGCTGATATTCTTTCAATCCTTGGACCAAAGGCTGTTCAGAACTACCTAATCTCTGAAGTACAGTCAACATACCGTCTACAGGGTGTTGATATCAACGATAAGCATATCGAAGTTATTGTTCGTCAGATGATGAAGAAGGTTAAGATTGAAGATAGTGGTTCTACTAGTTTTATGGCCGGTCAGAACTATGACCGTAACGAGGTTCTTTACGAAAACAAGATGATTGAAGAAAGAATTAAGAACGGTGAAGAAGGTCTTAAACCTGCTAAGTATACTCAGTTACTTCTTGGTATTACAAAGGCAGCTCTTGCTACTGATTCATTCCTATCAGCTGCTTCATTCCAGGAAACAACTAGAGTTCTAACAGATGCTGCTATTAAGGGTAAGGTTGACCCACTGGTAGGTCTAAAAGAAAATGTTATCATTGGTAAGCTAATTCCTGCCGGTACAGGTATGCACAGATACAACGGTGTTGAACTTGAAGAAAACTATGTTCAGCCACAGCAGGTACAGCCACTTGACTAATATATAACTGTTTAAATTAGAGGTTACCCTTATGGGTAGCCTCTTTTTTGCAGAAAAAAAGAAAAAATATGAAATTTATTATTGACAATGTTGTAACTTATGTGATAGAATGACGGTAAGCGTGGAATAGGGTAATTGCGTAAAATTACAGTAAAATCCGTGCTAAAATATCGGAAAAACCGAAATAACTTAAGAAGGAGGAAAAAAATGCCTACATTTAACCAGCTTGTTCGCAAGGGTAGAGAAGTTACTGAAAAGAAGGCAAAGGCACCTGCTCTTTTAAAGGGTTGGAACTCACAGAAGAGACAGGCTACTGATAATGCTTCCCCACAAAAGAGAGGCGTATGTACTAAAGTGTCAACTGCTACACCAAAGAAGCCTAACTCAGCTCTTAGAAAGATTGCCAGAGTAAGACTTTCAAACGGTATTGAAGTTAGTTCTTATATCCCTGGTGTTGGTCATAACCTACAGGAACACTCAGTTGTTCTTATCCGTGGTGGCCGTGTAAAAGACTTACCTGGTGTTCGTTACCATATCGTTCGTGGCACACTTGATGCTCAGGGCGTTGCTAACAGAAATCAGGCTCGTTCAAAGTATGGCGCAAAGCGCCCAAAAGCAGGTAAATAAGGAATTGACAAACTAACACTTTTATGTTAAATAGTTACTGCAAAAGCAGACTTTATATAGATTATAGAGTTTCTGTTGGCAGTACGGAAGTTTGTCGCTTTCGAGTACCTATGATATCTCAAATATTGTGAAGGAGGGAAGTAAAGTGCCAAGAAGAGGCTCAATCGCAAAACGTGATGTTTTGCCAGACCCAATGTATAATTCAAAACTAGTTACTCGTCTAATCAACAACGTTATGCTTGATGGTAAGAAGGGTGTTGCTCAGAAAATCGTTTACGGTGCATTCGACATCATCCAGGAAAAGACAGGTAACGATCCACTAGAAACATTCGAGAACGCAATGGAAAATGTTATGCCGGTTCTTGAAGTTAAAGCTCGTCGTGTAGGTGGTGCAACTTACCAAGTACCTATGGAAGTTAGAGCAGAAAGAAGACAGACTCTAGGTCTTCGTTGGATCACAGCATATTCAAGACAGCGTTCAGAAAGAACAATGAAAGAAAGACTTGCTGGTGAAATCCTTGATGCTATCAACAGTACAGGTGGCGCATTTAAGAAGCGTGAAGATACTCATAAGATGGCTGAAGCTAATAAGGCTTTCGCTCATTACAGATGGTAATAGCAGGACTTATTAGAAATAACTTATAAAGGAGGATATTAACCGTGGCAAGACAGGTTTCACTTGAAATGACAAGAAATATCGGTATCATGGCTCATATTGATGCCGGTAAAACTACAACTACTGAAAGAATTCTGTACTACACAGGTGTTAACCATAAGATTGGTGAAACACATGATGGTGCTGCTACTATGGACTGGATGGTTCAGGAACAAGAACGTGGTGTAACAATTACATCTGCTGCTACTACATGTTTCTGGAAGGATCACAGAATCAACATCATCGACACACCTGGTCACGTTGACTTCACTGCTGAAGTTGAACGTTCACTTCGTGTACTTGACGGTTCTGTAACAGTACTTTGTGCTAAGGGTGGTGTTGAACCACAGTCAGAAACAGTTTGGAGACAGGCTGATAACTATCATGTTCCAAGAATGGCTTATGTAAATAAGATGGACATTATGGGTGCTGACTTCTACAGAGTTGTTCAGATGATGAAAGACAGACTAAGCTGTAACGCAGTTCCAATTCAGCTACCAATCGGTGCTGAAGATACATTCAGAGGCATTGTTGACCTAGTTACAATGAAGGCTGAAGTATATTACAATGATGACGGTACAGACATTAGAGAAGAAGAAATTCCTGAAGATATGAAGGAAATCGCTCAGAAATATCATGAACAGCTAATCGATTCTGTTGCAGAACTAGATGACGCTCTAATGGAAAAATATTTCGAAGGCGAAGAACTAACAATTGACGAAATTAAGAAGACTATTCGTAAGGCTACTATTGCTAACGAAATGGTACCTGTAACTTGTGGTACTTCATACCGTAACAAGGGTGTACAGCTACTTCTTAATGCTATCGTTGACTATATGCCAGCTCCTGTTGACATCCCATCAATTAAGGGTGTTAACCCAGACACAGGTGAAGAAGATGTAAGACATTCTTCTGACGATGAACCATTTGCAGCTCTTGCATTTAAGATTGCTACTGACCCATTCGTTGGTAAGCTATGTTTCTTCAGAGTATATTCCGGTGTTGTTAATGCTGGTCAGACAGTTTACAACGCATCAAAGGATAAGAACGAAAGACTAGGTCGTATCCTACAGATGCATGCTAACCATAGAAAAGACATTGATACAGTTTATGCCGGTGATATTGCTGCTGCTGTTGGTCTAAAGAATACTACTACAGGTGATACTCTTTGTGACGAAAAGCACCCTATCATCCTTGAATCAATGGAATTCCCAGAACCTGTTATTAGAGTTGCTATTGAACCTAAGACAAAAGCAGGTCAGGAAAAGATGGGTATTGCTCTTGCAAAACTTGCAGAAGAAGACCCAACATTTAAGGCATATACAGATGAAGAAACAGGCCAGACAATCATTGCCGGTATGGGTGAACTTCATCTAGAAATTATCGTTGACAGACTACTAAGAGAATTCAAGGTAGAAGCTAACATCGGTGCTCCACAGGTTGCTTATAAAGAAACAATCCGTTCTGAAGCAGATGTTGATATGAAGTATGCTCGTCAGTCAGGTGGTAAGGGTCAGTACGGTCATGTTAAGATTCGTGTTTCTCCTAACCCAGGCAAGGGCTACGAATTTGTTAACTCAATCGTTGGTGGTGCTATTCCTAAGGAATACATTCCAGCAGTTGACCAAGGTATCCAGGGTGCTATGCAGTCAGGTATCTTAGCTAACTACAATGTAGTTGACTGTAAGGTTGAACTATACGATGGTTCTTACCATGAAGTTGACTCATCTGAAATGGCATTTAAGATTGCCGGTTCTATGGCTTTCAAGGAAGCTATGAAGAAGGCAGATCCTGTTCTGCTTGAACCACTAATGAAGGTTACAGTTATTGTTCCTGAAGAGTATATGGGTGACGTTATCGGTGACCTTAACTCTCGTCGTGGTCAGATTCAGGGTATGGAAGCTGTTGGTAATGCTCAGCGTATCAACGCTCATGTTCCACTATCTGAAATGTTCGGTTATGCTACTGATATGCGTTCTAAGACTCAGGGCCGTGGTCAGTACGTAATGGAACCAGACACATATCAGGAAGTTCCAAAGTCAATCGCTGAAGACATTATGTCAAAGCGTAATAAGAAGTCTGAGGACTAATATCTTATAAATTAATACTCTTTTGTTGATTATATATCAACAAAAGGGTTGCAATTTTATTAAAAAATTGTTACAATAATAACTACCAAGATTTTAATCTAAGGAGGATTATAAAAATGGCAAGAGAAAAGTTTGAAAGAAATAAGCCACACGTAAACATTGGTACTATCGGTCACGTTGACCATGGTAAAACTACACTTACAGCTGCTATCACAAAGGTTCTTAACCTAAACGGTGAAGCAGACTTCATTGATTATGCTAATATCGATAAGGCTCCAGAAGAAAGAGAAAGAGGTATTACAATCAACACAGCTCACGTTGAATATGAAACAGATAAGAGACACTACGCTCACGTTGACTGTCCAGGCCATGCTGACTATGTTAAAAACATGATCACTGGTGCTGCTCAGATGGACGGTGCTATCCTTGTTGTTTCTGCTGCTGATGGTCCTATGCCACAGACAAGAGAACACATCCTTCTATCTCGTCAGGTTGGTGTTCCATACATCGTTGTATTCATGAACAAGACTGACCAAGTTGACGATCCTGAACTACTAGAACTAGTAGAAATGGAAATCCGTGACCTACTAAACGAATATGACTTCCCAGGCGATGACACTCCAATCATCAAGGGTTCAGCATATCTTGCTCTAACAAGCACATCAACAGATCCAAACGCTCCTGAATACAAGTGTATTCACGAACTAATGGACGCTGTTGACGAATTCATCCCAACTCCAGAAAGAGATTCTGATAAGCCATTCATCATGCCAGTTGAAGACGTATTCACAATCACAGGTCGTGGTACTGTTGCAACAGGTAGAGTTGAAAGAGGTATTATCAACGTAAATGATGAAGTTGAAATCGTTGGTCTAACAGACGAAATCCGTAAGGTTGTTGTTACAGGTCTTGAAATGTTCAGAAAGTCTCTAGACTATGCTGAATGTGGTGATAACGTTGGTGCACTTCTAAGAGGTGTCGGCAGATCTGAAATCGAAAGAGGTCAG